>JACDJA010003433.1_pt1 | contig 10266 bp, 7 predicted proteins | sample 7449241 | NCBI WGS metagenome assembly JACDJA01 (sample SAMN14253289, study PRJNA609438) | sludge metagenome | isolation source: initial anaerobic sludge | collected 2018-12-20 | reverse complement strand
GGTCACGCCGGTGCCATCGACCCCGCAATAGCCGTTCGGATTTCTCGCCAGATATTGCTGGTGATAATCCTCGGCCATGTAGAACGGCGCGGCAGGGGTGACTTCGGTTGTCACCGGCCCGAATCCTGCCGCTGCCAGCCGCGCGGCATAGGCGTCACGGCTGGCCAGCGCCGCATCGCGCTGCGCCTCGTTCTCCCAGAAGACGGCCGAGCGATACGCGGTGCCGCGATCATTGCCCTGGCGCATGCCCTGGGTCGGGTCGTGGCCCTCCCAGAACAGGCGCAGAAGGTCGTCGTAGCTTGTGCGCGAGGGGTCGAAGATCAGACGCACCGCTTCGGCATGGCCGGTGCGGCCAGTGCAGACCTCTTCATAGGTGGGATTGGGGGTGGTGCCGCCGGTATAGCCCGCCATGGTGAGCCAGAGATCGGCGCCTTGCCAGAATTTCCGCTCCACCCCCCAGAAACAGCCCATGGCAAAGGTCGCGGCCTCCATCCCCTCGGGTGGATCGGGGGAAAGGGGGCGCTGATAGACAAGGTGGCGATCAGCGGTCGGGATGGGCGTATCCCGGCCCGGCAGGGTGTCTTCGGGACGTGGCATGGTGGCAGCACGCTGCGAAAGGATGAACATGAGGGTCTCCTTTTCGGCGGATGATGTTGATATAGGCCCGCGCCGCGGCTGGTGCCAGAGGCGCCTAACCGTCCCTGCCGTAGATCAGCTGCTGCAATCCCCCGGCGATGAAGAGCCAGATCGAGGTCAGCGCAAGGCCCCAGAACGACCAGCTTTCGGGGTGGAAATTCACGAAGGCCGCCCAGCCCGCAAAGGCAAGCCAGGCGATCGACACCGGCAGGTTCACCGCCCGCCAGCGTTTCGTGCGGGTGGGATGGATGAACTTGATCGGCACAAACATGGTTATGGCAAGCACCATGACGGCGACAAGGGAGACCCACCAGACCGGGTGCAGCGAGAACAGCACCAGCACCACCATGTTCCAGCAGGCCGGGAAGCCCGCAAAACTGCAGTCGCGCGTCTTCATGCGGGTGTCGGCGAAATACATGGCCGAAGTGAAGGTGATGACGATGATCGCGACCCAGCCCGTCCAGCCGGGCAGCAGGCCCGACTTGAACAATGCATAGGCCGGAACATAGACATAGGTCAGGTAGTCGACGATGAGATCGAGCAGGACACCGTCAAATTCCGGCGCGTGTTTCTTGACCTGGTAATGGAGGGCAAGCGGGCCGTCGATTCCGTCCACCAGCAGCGCGACCACCAGCCAAAGGAACATCGTGTCCCAGCGGCTCTCGCCTGCGGCAAGCATGGCGAGGATCGCCCAGACTGCGCCGGAGGCAGTGAGAAGATGAACGAGGAGCGCCTTGGAGCCTGCGGTCATGGGTGCCTTCTGGCGGATTCGCGGCTCGGGGGCAACCGTCGCCTCAGAAGGCGTTTCGTCAGGCGCGAGGGTGTGAGCGTTCATAAATATCCATCAGCTGTGCGGTATCGACCACCGTATAAGCCTGGGTGGTGGAAAGCGAGGCGTGGCCGAGAAGCGCCTGTATGGTGCGCAGATCGCCCCCGGCGGCAAGAAGATGCGTCGCAAAGGAATGGCGCAGCGCATGCGGGGTCGCGGTGGCGGGCAGGCCCAGCTGCAGGCGCAGCTGTTCGACCGCCTTTTGCACGAGGCGCGGGTTCAGCGCCCCGCCGCGCAGGCCACGAAAGAGCGGGCCGTCATCGGTCAGATGATGGGGGCAAAGTGCGCGATACTCCTCGACCGCGCGGGCCAGCGCAGGCAGGATCGGCACGATTCGCTCGCGCCCGCCCTTGCCGGTGATGCGCAATGCATCGGGCAGGGGGGCGTCGCGACCACGCAGGGACAGGGCCTCGGAGATGCGCAACCCCGCCCCGTAGAGCAGGGTCACGACTGCCGTATCGCGCGCGGCGATCCAGGGCTCGTCTGACAGGGTACCGGCCCGGTCAAGGACGGCCCGGGCCGCCGCTTCGGGCAGGGGGCGTGGCAATTTGGCCTGATAGCGCGGTGCCCGCATCGAAAGTATCGTCACCGGGTCGATGCCGCCCCGGTCGGCAAGGTAGCGCGCGAATCCCTTCACGGCCGAGAGCGCGCGCGCCAGCGAGCGCGCGCCCAGACCACGCCCGCGCTCATGGGCCATCCATGCGCGCATGTCGGCTGTGGCCAGCTTGCCGATCGCTTGCATCCCCGGGGGGTCGTCGAGATGCCGGGTCAGAAACCCCAGCCAGCCCGAAACATCGTGACGATAGGCCTCCAAAGTGTTCGGCGTCGCACCATTCATCACCCGTTCGTGCTCGAGCCAATCTGCGAGCGCCTGCGTGAGTGCGTCGGGAATCATCCGTCCAGCCAGCGGCGCAGGCTGCGTTCGAGCGCGCCGCCGAAGAAAGCGAGAAGGTCGGTCCCCTGTTGCGGCGCAAAGCGATGCGGGTCCTCGGATCCCAGCGCCAGCAGGCCCGGCAGGCGCCCGTCGCCCAGATCGAGCCTCACACAGGCTTCAGAGCGCAGATCCACCGCAATCTCGCCGTAGAGGCCGGAGTCACCTTCCTGCAACTGCCGCAGGGTCACGGCGCGCACGGGGATCTGCCGCCCGCGCGTGATATAGCTGTCCACGAAGCCCGGCTCGCCCAGCGAGAGGATGGATTGCAGCCGCCGCACCGCCGGGTCGCCGTCCTCGGCCCGGGTTTCGAGCACGAGGCGCATCGAATCGACCCGCAGGATATCGGCCACATCGGACGAGAGATCGCGCAGGAAGGTCTCGAACCTGGTGGCATCGAGCAGCCGCAACACCGCACGATGAATCTGGTTGGTTCCCGCGAGATTTTCGTAGGCGGCCGCGATCACCGAGCGATGGGTGTCCTCGAGCCGGTCGAGCCGCGTCTCGAGCCGCTCCATGGCGATGCCGCGCAGGTCGACGATATTGTGGCCCATGGCACGTTCATTCGCCGCGATCAGCGCGCGCATGAGTTCCTTGTCATCGAGCAGAACCTCGGGCTCGGCGATGATCTTGTCGCGGGTCTCCGAATCCATCTGCGCTGCCTTGCCCGGGGTCGGTTATATGTTGCGCCTTGGCGCTGGCGGCATCCTAGCCGCGACGATCCGGTTTGTCAGCGCTATTCTGACCTCTTTGCGCCGACGGGCGGGCGGGGTATCCGGGAGGCCATGGCGAATGACGACGAGGTCGGCTTTTTTGCGGGCGGTGAGCCCGTGGGTATCCTCACGGCCGAGCCGGTGGGCCGGGTGCTTGATTATCTCGCACCGCCCGGGGGCCTGCGGGCGGGGGCCTTTGTCGTGGCGCCGCTGGGCCCACGCAAGGTGGTGGGCGTGGTCTGGGGGCCTGCAGCCGGTGATTTTCCCCGCGCCCGGCTACGGCTGGTGGCGCCCCTGCCCGATATTCCGCCCATGAAGCCCGCGCTGCGGGCCGTTCTCGCCCGCGCCGCCGATTACACGCTCACGCCGCTGCCCGCGATGCTGCGGCTGGCCACGCGGGTGCCCGGCCTTGCCGATCCGCCTTCCGCGCGGCGTGTGCTGCACCTGGGTGCCGGCGATCCAGAGCGCATGACGCCTGCGCGTGCGCGCGTGCTGTCGGTGCTGCGCGATGCCGGAGGGCCGCTGGCACCGGCCGAGCTTGCTCGCAGGGCGGAAGTCAGCCCGGGTGTCCTGCGCGGCCTGGTCGCGGCTGGCGCGCTGGTCGAGGGTGAGGCGCCGCGTGATACGCATTTTCCATTTCTCGACCCGGACCGGGTAGGGCATGTCCTGACACCCGACCAGGCATCGGCCGCGGCGCAGTTGCGCGTGGCGGTCGGCGCGCGGGCGTTCTCGGCGACGCTCCTGCGCGGCGTGACCGGCTCGGGCAAGACCGAGGTCTATCTCGAGGCGGTAGCCGAATGCCTTCGCGAGGGACGGCAGGCCCTTGTCATGCTGCCTGAAATTGCGTTGACGGGTGATTTCCTTTCCCGCGTCGCCGCCCGCTTCGGCGCGCGCGCTGCCGAATGGCATTCGGGGGTAACCGCGGCCGAGCGCCGCCGCCTCTGGCATATGGCGGCGCTGGGGGAACTGCAGCTGGTCGCGGGCGCGCGCTCGGCGCTGTTCTTGCCGTTTTCCGATCTGGGCCTCATCGTCGTCGATGAAGAACACGACTCTTCCTACAAGCAGGAGGAGGGCGTCCTCTACAACGCCCGCGACATGGCGGTGCTGCGCGCGCAGGAAGAGAGCGTGCCCGTCGTGCTCGCCTCGGCCACGCCATCGCTCGAGACCTGGGTGAACGCGGGCCAGGGTCGATACGAGCGCATCGACCTGCCAGCCCGCTATGGCGAGGCCGTGCTGCCGGTGATGCGCGCCCTCGACATGCGCGCCGAGGAAATGCGCCCCGGCAGCTGGATCTCACCCACCCTCGCGCGCGCGGTCGAGGGGCGGATCGCGAAGGGCGAGCAGGCGCTCCTGTTCCTGAACCGGCGGGGATATGCGCCGGTCACGCTCTGCCGCGCCTGCGGGGCGCAGATCGGCTGCGACCAGTGCGATGCGCGCATGGTCGAACATCGCGCGCGCCATATACTGATGTGCCATCAATGCGGCGCGACCCGACCGATTCCGCATCAATGTCCAAGCTGCGGGGTCGAGGGCAGGCTCACCCCCGTGGGCCCGGGGGTCGAACGGCTGGCCGAGGAAGTGGCTGCGCGCTTTCCCGATGCCCGGGTCGAGGTGCTGTCCTCGGACCTTCTCACCACCTCCGAATCCCTGCATGGCGCGCTCGAACGGATCGCTTCGGGCGAGGTGGACATCGTCATCGGCACCCAGCTGGTCGCCAAGGGTCACAATTTCCTGCGCCTGACGCTGGTGGGGGTGATCGACGCCGATCTCGGCCTGCAAGGTTCGGACCTGCGCGCGGCGGAGCGCACGTTCCAGCTCATGCGGCAGGTCGCGGGACGTGCCGGGCGCGCGGATGCGCCGGGCGAGGCATTGTTGCAGACTTTCCAGCCAGAACATCCCGTGCTCCGCGCCATCATCGAGGGCGACGAGGAGGGCTTCTGGCAAGCCGAGGCCGATGCGCGCCGGGCGGCGGGCATGCCGCCTTTCGGACGTATGGCAGGGATCATCATTTCGGCGCGCGACATGGGCCGGGCGATGGACCTCGGGCTTGCGCTCGCCCGCGCCGATGCACCCCTGCGCCGCATCGGGGCCGAGGTCTGGGGCCCCGCACCTGCGCCGATCGCCCGTATCCGTGGCCGTTGCCGGGTGCGGCTGCTGGTCAAGGCCGACCGGTCCGCGCGGCTGCAGCCGGCGATTGCGGCCTGGGTGGGACAGTTTCCGCTGAAGGGTGACCTGCGCCTTGCGGTCGATATCGACCCGCAAAGCTTCCTGTAAGGGTTCAGGCCGAATGGGCGCCGTCGGCGAGCGTCTTCACATAGGCCAGCACATCGGTCACGCTCCGGCCCCTGGCGATCTCGCTGACGATGGCCGAGCCCACGACGCAGCCATCGGCGACCGCGGCGATCTGTGCCGCGGCCTCGGGCGTGCGGATGCCGAAACCCACCACGACCGGCAGATCCGTGGCCGCCTTGATCCGTGCCACTTCAGGCGCGACATCCCCCGCCTGCGGTGCCGCCGCGCCGGTGATGCCAGTGATCGAGACGTAATAGACAAAGCCGGAGGAGTTGCGCAGGACCTTTGGCAGGCGCGCCGCATCGGTGGTCGGCGTGGCCAGCCGGATGAAATCGAGCCCGGCTGCATGCGCGGGCAGGCAGAGTTCTGCATCTTCCTCGGGTGGCAGGTCGACGACCAGCAGGCCATCGACGCCCGCAGTCCGCGCGTCGGCCAGGAACCGATCGACACCGTAGGAATGGATCGGATTGTAATAACCCATCAGCACCACCGGCACGGCATCATCCACGCGCCGCAGGTCGCGCACCAGATCAAGCGTGCGGGCTAGCGTCTGCCCCGAGGCCAGCGCCCTTTGTCCGGCGGCCTGGATGGTCGGACCGTCGGCCATCGGATCGGTGAACGGCACGCCCAGCTCGATGATGTCAACCCCGGCCATGGGCAGGCCCAGGACGATCTCGCGCGATATGGCATAGTCGGGATCGCCCGCCATGATGTAGGACACGAAGGCCTTGCGCCCCGCCGCCCGCAGCGCTGCAAATCGTGCCTCGATCCGTGTGGCCATGGCGCCCTCCCTGCAACAGCTGCCGTTTGCGCGATGGGGCGGCGGAAATCAATGGGCCACAGGACCCGGCCCCCGCGCGGCGTGCTTCGTTCCCTGGGGGCAGCGCGCGGGCGGCGGCCTTGCCTCCCGCCAGCCGCCGCCCTAATAGGCCGGGACTTCAGCACAAGGGGTAAGACATGGGGTTCCGCGTCGGTATCGTCGGGCTGCCGAATGTCGGCAAGTCCACGCTTTTCAACGCGCTCACCCGCACGGCAGCGGCGCAGGCGGCGAATTTTCCTTTCTGCACCATCGAGCCCAATGTGGGCGAGGTCGCCGTGCCCGACCCCCGGCTCGAGCAGCTGGTGACAATCTCGGGCAGTCGGCAGACCATTCCCACGCGAATGACCTTTGTCGATATCGCGGGCCTCGTGAAGGGCGCCGCGCAGGGTGAAGGGCTGGGCAACCAGTTCCTCGCCAATATCCGCGAGGTCGATGCCATCGCCCATGTCCTGCGTTGCTTCGAGGACGACGATATCACCCATGTCGAGGGACGTATCGACCCCGTCGAGGACGCGCGCACGGTCGAGACCGAGCTGATGCTGGCCGATCTGGAATCGGTTGAACGGCGCCTGGTGAACCTTGCGCGCAAGATCAAGGGCGGCGATCGCGAGGCGCTGGACCAGGAGCGGTTGCTGAAGCTGGCGCAGGCGGCGCTGGCCGACGGTCGCCCCGCGCGAATGGTCGATGTGGCGGATGACGACCGCAAGGCATGGCGGGTGCTCCAGCTACTGACGGCCAAGCCGGTTCTCTATGTGTGCAACGTCGAGGAATCGGCCGCCGCGACCGGGAACGCGCAATCGGCGCGTGTGGCCGAAATGGCTGCGGCCGAGGGCAATGGCCATGTCGTCATCTCGGCCCGGATCGAGGAAGAGATCAGCCAGCTGGACCCCGAGGAACAGGCGATGTTCCTCGAGGAGATGGGCCTGCACGAGGCCGGGCTCGACCGGCTGATCCGTGCGGGCTACGAGTTGCTGCATCTGCAGACCTATTTCACCGTCGGCCCCAAGGAAGCGCGCGCCTGGACGATCACGCGCGGCACGCTGGCCCCGCAGGCGGCGGGGGTGATCCATGGCGATTTCGAGAAAGGGTTCATCCGCGCCGAGACCATTTCCTTCGAGGACTATGTTGCCCATGGCGGCGAGGCAGGCGCGCGCGAGGCGGGGCGGCTGCGGCTCGAGGGGCGCGGCTATGAGGTGCAGGACGGCGACGTGATGCATTTCCTGTTCAACACCTGACAAGGGCGCAGGTGTATTCGCCCACAATCCGTGCCATTCTCGCGTCAGAGGAGGATCCGAAATGCCCCATATCGTCCAGGATTTCGACGGCCAGACCGTCATCACCACGTTCGAGACCTCGCCCGCGACGGCCCATGACCTCATGGACCGCCTGAAATCGGCATATGACGAGGTGATCAGCCACCAGCCCGGTTTCCTGGGCGCGGCGCTGCACATGAACGATGCCATGACCCGCGTCTGCAACTATTCCCAATGGCGACGGCGCGAGGACTACCAGGCCATGCTGCGCACCCCCGAGATGCGCGAACGCAACCGGGTGATCGGCACGCTTTGCAAGAGCTTTGAGCCGGTGATGTATGAGGTCGTCGGGGTGATGCAGGGCTGACGCTCAGCGCGCGTCCCACCAGGCGCGGGCGGCGGCAAGGCAGGCGCGAAAGGCGGCAAGGTCGCGCGGATCGCCGTCCTTGCCCGCCTGCTTGGCCTGCCCGAGGAGCGCGTCCTTGTCGTACCGAAGGGAACACCTGCCGACCCGTTCATTCTGGCGACCGCCCGTGACCTGAATGCACCGATTGTGACCAATGATCGCTACCGCGACTGGCTGGACGAATATCCCGAGGCCGCCGATCCCGACAGGCTGATCGGCGGCGGCTGGCGGGGCGGGAGGCTTTGTCTCGATCTCGCAGAGGATGACTGACGCTGGGGCGCAAGCCCTTGGTGGATATATCTTCCCTCGTCATTGCGAGCCGCAGGCGAAGCAACCCATGCCCGGTCCGTGGGTTGCCGCGTCGCCTTCGGCTCCTCGCAATGACGAAACATTGTCACACCCGCTTCCTCCGCCTCTTGTTCCCGCCCCTTTGCCCCGCGCGCCCGGCGCTCGAGCGGCCCGAGGCCTTGTGCGCCGCTTCCACCGCGACCTCGATTTCGCCTTGCCGGGCAAGCGGGTCGTCCGACACGATCAGATCGACAGTCTCGAGCCTGCGGATTTCGTCGCGCAGGCGCGCGGCCTCCTCGAATTCCAGGTTCTCGGCCGCCTTGCGCATGTCGGCGCGCATGGAGTCGAGCACCGCCTCAAGATTGGCGCCATGCGCCGTGCGTTCCACTCTTGCGGTCACCCGCGCCATGTCGGTATCGCCCTGCCACAACCCGGAGAGCACGTCCTCGACATTCTTCTTCACCGTCTGCGGGGTGATGCCATGGGTCTCGTTCCAGGCGATCTGCTTGGCACGGCGCCGGTCGGTTTCGTCGATGGCGCGCTGCATGCTACCGGTGATCCTGTCGGCATACATGATGACGCGGCCTTCGGAATTCCGCGCGGCGCGGCCGATGGTCTGGATCAGCGAGGTTTCCGAACGCAGGAAGCCCTCCTTGTCGGCGTCCAGGATTGCCACCAGCCCGCACTCGGGGATATCCAGCCCCTCGCGCAGCAGGTTGATACCCACCAGCACGTCAAAGGCACCAAGGCGCAGGTCGCGCAGGATCTCGATCCGTTCGATCGTGTCGATATCGCTATGCATGTAGCGCACGCGGATGCCCTGTTCGTGCAGGTATTCGGTCAGGTCCTCGGCCATGCGCTTGGTCAGGGTCGTCACCAGCGTCCGCATGCCCTGTGCGGCGACCTTGCGTACCTCGTCCAGAAGGTCATCGACCTGCATCGACACCGGGCGAATGTCGATCTGCGGATCGAGCAGGCCGGTGGGCCGGATCACCTGTTCGGTGAAGACGCCGCCTGCACGGTCGAGTTCCCACGCAGCGGGGGTCGCGCTCAGGAAGATCGACTGCGGGCGCATCGCGTCCCATTCCTCGAATTTCAGCGGCCGGTTGTCCATGCATGACGGCAGGCGGAACCCGTGTTCGGCCAGGGTAAGCTTGCGCCGGTAGTCGCCGCGATACATGCCGCCGATCTGGGGCACGGTGACATGGGATTCATCGGCAAAGACGATGGCATTGTCGGGGATGAATTCGAACAGGGTCGGTGGCGGCTCGCCGGGGGCGCGACCGGTGAGGTAGCGCGAGTAATTCTCGATCCCCGAACAGACGCCCGTGGCCTCGAGCATCTCGAGGTCGAAGTTGGTCCGCTGTTCCAGCCGCTGCGCCTCGAGCAGCTTGCCCTCGTCCGTCAACTGCGGCAGGCGCAGGCGCAATTCCTCGCGGATGCGCTTGATCGCCTGGGCGAGCGTGGGGCGCGGGGTGACATAGTGCGAATTGGCATAGATACGCACGCGCTCGAATGTGTCGGTCTTCTCGCCGGTCAGCGTGTCGAATTCGCTGATCGATTCCAGCTCCTCGCCGAAGAACGACAGCCGCCATGCGCGATCCTCGAGGTGGGCCGGCCAGATTTCCACGGAATCGCCGCGTACCCGGAAAGTGCCGCGCGCAAAGGCGGTATCGTTGCGGCGGTATTGCTGGGTGACGAGGTCCGCGATCACCTGCCTCTGGTCATAGGACTGGCCGACGAAGAGATCGACGGTCATCGCCGAATAGGTTTCCACGCTGCCGATACCGTAGATGCAGGATACGGATGCGACGATGATGACGTCGTCGCGCTCCAGCAGCGCCCGGGTGGCCGAGTGGCGCATGCGGTCGATCTGTTCGTTGATCTGCGATTCCTTCTCGATGAAGGTATCGGTGCGCGGCACATAGGCCTCGGGCTGGTAGTAATCATAGTAGCTGACGAAATATTCGACCGCGTTCTCGGGGAAGAAGCTCTTGAACTCACCGTAAAGCTGGGCGGCCAGGGTCTTGTTATGGGCAAGGACGATGGCCGGACGCTGGGTTTCCTCGATCACCTTGGCCATGGTGAAGGTCTTGCC
>JACDJA010003428.1_pt1 | contig 10277 bp, 11 predicted proteins | sample 7449241 | NCBI WGS metagenome assembly JACDJA01 (sample SAMN14253289, study PRJNA609438) | sludge metagenome | isolation source: initial anaerobic sludge | collected 2018-12-20 | reverse complement strand
GGCGATCCCGCGCTGCTCGTCGATTCGCTAATCCTCAGCGCCATTATGCTGCACCTGAGCGGCGACTACGCGGGATCGGAGAGACGCATGCGCGAGGGAGCGGCCTGTGCTCGCGCGGCCGGCGACGCGTGGTTCCAGATTTATGCCCACTACAACCTGGGCTATATCGCCGCGCTGACGGGGCGAGAGGCGGAGGGATACGACATGATGCGCCACAGCCTGGCGGCGTGGCGGGCGCACTGCGATCCGCGATCGATATCGATGGGCCTGAACTTTCTCGCCCCTACGGCCATGCGGCTCGGCCACCATGACCAGGCGCGGGCGTGGCTGGAAGAGAGCGTCGTCCTGTCCACCGAACTGGGCGATCTATGGGGATTGGGAACCGCCTATCGCCAACTCGGCGCGATTACCCTGGCCCAGGGCGACGTTGCCGGGGCCAGGGCGCATCTCAACCGCAGCCTCGACATCTACCACGGCTACGTGATCGGCTACGACCTGATCTATACCAACCTCTATCTGGCCGAGTGCGCCGCGGCCGAGGCCGACGACGCCGAGGCCGAGCGAATCTATCTCGACTCAATTCGCGATGCGTCGGCCATTCGAGTGGATGCACTGGCGCTGGAAGCGACGGCCGGGCTGGCGGCGCTGCGGTTGCGGCAGGGGCGGGCGGACGAGGCGCTGAGACTGGCCGGCGAAGTGCTGGCGCACCCGGCGGCTACCTGTGCGACGGCCGCGCGGGCGGCCGAGGTGTGGCGGCAGGTCACCTTGCTTTAATAAGTCGTCTTTCGGCAGTTGATGGCCCCCCATGACAGGCGCAAGCCGGCCATCCGCATGCATCGGCGCATCGAACCGCTCAGGCCGGGACGGCGCGCAACCGCTCCACGAATTCGCTGAGGATCATCGCCGTGGCCCCCCACACCTTGTGCTCGCCGATGCGAAAGAAGGGCACGTCGAGCCGCAGGCCGCCGCGCAGCTCCATCTCCTCTTTGGCGCGCGTGGCCGGGTCGAGCAGCAGGCGCAGCGGCACTTCAAGGATAGCGGCGACCTCGCGCGTGTCGGGCACAAAGCGCGGCCGCCCCACGCCCGTGTAGCGGCCGACGAACGGGTGAACCTCGAAGTCCGACGGCATGACGTAGAGCGAAGTCAGCCGGCCCAGCAGTTCCACCTCGGCCGGGGGGATGCCGATCTCCTCATACGTCTCGCGCAGGGCCGTCTCGCCCAATGATTCGGGCGGCTCGTGGCGGCCGCCGGGGCACGACACCTGCCCGGCGTGGACGCCCTCGTAGTCGGGCCGGCGAGTCAGCACGACGTGGAGTTCGTCATCGGCACAGTAGAGCAGGACGAGGACGCCGCCCAGCCGCGGGCCGCCGGGCAGGTCGGGGCGAGCGATGGGCCGGGCGACGGGGGCCATGTGTCGCTGGGCGGCCGGGCCGTCGAAGCCGGGCAGGGCCAGCGCGGCGCGCACGTCATTCAGAGTCGGGGGAGTCGGCATGGCGGCCACGATTGCGCGCGCGGATCGGTGATCGGCAAGTCGGTAGACCGTGATCAGTCGTCTGTGGTCTGTGGTCCGTCGTCCGTCGTCTGTGGCCCGCCCTCCGCCCTCAAATCCCGAAAGCTATACCCCGCCCCCCGCTCGGATACGATGTAGCGCGGGCGGCTCTTATCCTTCTTGTCCTCGATCTTGCGCCGCAGCCGGTGGAGATGGACGTGCAACCGATCCTCGAACACCGGCTCCATCGGCCACAGGCGGCGCAGAATGTAGTCGGTGGGCACGGTGCGGCCCGCCCTGCGCATGAGGATGTAGAGCAGCTTCGTTTCCGTCGGCGTCAGCGCTTCGGCCCGGCCGTCGACAATGGCCGTGCGGTTGGGAAAGTCGATGAGCAGCCGCTCGTCGATGCGCGTCTGCGGCTCCAGATCATAGGCGAATTCGCCGATGCGTCGCAGCACGCGCCGCGTGCGGGCCACCAGTTCGCCGGGGCTGAACGGCTTGACGATGTAATCCTCGGCGTGCTCTTCCAGCCCTTCGACAATGGTGGCTTCCTGATTGACGGCCGTCAGCATGATGATCGGCAGGTCGCTGTACTGGTGGACGCGATAGGCGAACTCGAAGCCGCTGATGCCGGGCATATGAAAATCGACCACGGCCAGATCGGGCAAGCCCACCGTCTCGATCTGCGTCAGCGCTTCCTCGCCGGAGATGGCGGTGATGACGCGGAAGCCCGCCTCGCGCAGCGTGAACTCCACCAGACGCAGGGCGTAGGCGTTGTCTTCAATCGCCAGAATCCGTTGCTGTCGTTCGGTCATGGGGGTGATTTAACCACGGATAAACACGAATGGCACGGATTTACGCGGATCAATCATTGTTCTGCTCCACGTTAATTCGTCCGATCCACCGCCGACGACCCTTCCGCCGGGCCAAGAGCAAAAACCGTCCCAAAGCGCCCCGTCTGCCCGCGCTCGGCGCGATGGGAAAAGAACAGATCGGTGCGGCAGGCGGTGCAATAGCCCGATAACTCAATCGCCCGCACGCCCGCGGCAATCAGGTTGCGCCGGTTGGCCTCGGACAGGTCGAAGAACCGGCGCCCGTCGGTCGTCGGTCCAAGCAACGTCTCCGGCGCGTCGAAAGCCGCCTCCACCGCGCCGATGACCTCCTCGCCGACCTCATAGCAACATGGGCCGATGCACGGACCGACGGCGGCCACGAGATCGGCCGGGTCGCTGCCGAACGATGCGCTCATGGCCCGCACCATCGACCCCGGCAGGTCGGCCACCGTCCCGCGCCACCCCGCGTGACCCAGACCGATGGCCCGGCGGCGGGGGTCATACAGGAAGATGGGGGTGCAGTCGGCAAAGTTCATACCCAGCACACAGCCGGGTTCATCGGTGATGAGGCCGTCCACATGCTCGACCCATGTGCCCTCGTCGGCGCGACCCACGCGGGCCACGTCGGCCCCATGCACCAGATGGGCGTGGACGACCGTGTCGGTGTCGCGGCCGAAGAGGCCATACACTCGCCGCCGGTTGGCATAGACCCGCTCCTGCTCATCGGGAACCGACAGGCTCAGATTGAGCGAGGCGAACGGGGCGGGGCTGACGCCGCCGCGCCGCGAGAAGACCGCGTGGCGAGCCACGCCGTTGTGCGGCAGCGCCTCGAAACGAAAGTAATGCAATCCGTCGTGTTCGATACTTTTCAAGCAATGCTCCGGAACTCTCTCGGCCGCCGCCCCGCGCCCAAAGCAAAAGGCGCGGCCGGTTTCGCCCGGATGCTACTCCAAACACGCCCCGCTCACAAATGCACTCATCCGTAACTTGATCGAGATCAAGGCCGCGCGGAAGCCCCCATGCTACGCTCTTCTTGAGCCTGGATGGCCGGGCAATTGCATTGGAGAGGAAAACGATAGTGACCACAGATATGATCGCGAATGGGATTGCCGGAAAGATGGTCGGCGAGATCGTAGCCGCCGACTATCGGACGGCTTCGGTATTCGATAAATACGGCATTGATTTTTGTTGCGGCGGACAAACGTCCATCGACCAGGCTTGCCGGGCAAACGGCGTTTCGCTGGAATCCGTTCTGCAAGACCTGGAACAGGTTGAGCAAGTGCCGGGCCTGATCGAACGATACGATCAATGGGCATTGGATTTCCTGGCCGACTACATTGTGAATCAGTTCCACGTCTATACAAAGGACATGTTGCCCCGGATCAGCGAGTATGTGGAAACGGTTGCCAACGTCCACGGCGAGGCCCACCCCGAGACGCGCGCCATTGCGGCGCTGTGGCCCGATGTGAAGAGCGAGCTGGCCATGCACATGCAGAAGGAAGAGCTATTGCTGTTCCCCTACATCAAGCGGCTGGCGCGCAGCGAAGAGGAAGGGAGCGCGCCGCCGCCGCCGCCGTTCGGCTCGGCCGAGGACCTCATCGTCAAGATGGAAGAGGAACACGACAACACCGGCAGCGCGTTGGGCAAAATGGAGCGGGTTAGCAGGGGCTTTGAAGCGCCGGAAGATGCCTGCCCCACATTCCGCACGCTCTACGCCTGGCTGAAAGAGTTCGACGCGGTGACGAAGAAACACGTCCACATGGAGAACAATATTCTCTTCCCCAGAACAATCGAACTGGAACGATCACTCCGGGCCGGGTAAATTGTTCCCAGGGTTAACGGAAAAACGGCCGAACTCGCGCGAGTTCGGCCGTTTTGTTTATTATCGTTTGCGTTGGGGCCTCAGTGAATGACGATGCATCACCCTACTGAATGGATATGCCCGGCCATTCACTTTCTACTCCCCCATCAACCTGATCTCCCACTCCTCCACATGTTCCACCGTCTCCCCCGGCGACAGGCGCGTCAGGGGGCCGAGCGACTCCATCTCGATATGGCGCTCGCCCGCATAGACCTCGGCGTTGCAGCCGAAATCGACGTGGGGCTGTTCCAGCCTCGGCGTCCAGCGCTTGATGAAGGTGACGTTCCCGTAGCGGTAGGCCATCCACCCGGCGCGATTCATATACCCCAGCTTGAAAGGTTGGGCGATGGGCAGGGCGTCAATCTCGATCGCCTCTTCCCCCGGCCGAAAGCGCGGGTCGCCCCACCGGCTGTAGGGCCACAGGGCAAACAGGCGATCCGGCAGCAACCCCTCTGCGTCGCCTGCCCCGCCGGTGGGCAGCACGGCCGTCCCGCCCGGCCGCAGCTGGGTGATCGCCCATGGCGCAAGCTCTACCGGCCACAGCCCGGTGTTCGTCAGCCGGTGGGCCAATCGAATGCGCGGCTCGCCGGGGTATAGCGCCGCCGCCACTTCCTTGCGAACGCCGGTAATCGGCTCGTCGCGGGTCAGGGTGACCTCATCGCCCCTCGCGACCACCCACAAATCGCCGTCGTCGGGCGCGTACGTTCGCGCGGCCGTCTCCGGCGCGTGCCACAGCCGGTGGCCGCCCCACAGGCGAAACGGACCATGGGGCGACGGCAGCAGATAATCCGGCGTCTCAGCCAGCAGATTCTCCCCCAGCACCCGAGGGATGAGCCGGACAATCCGCGGCCCGCTCTCCAGCAGATAGTCGAGGATCAGGTGGTCGTTTTCGAGGCGGCCGGTGGGCTGATCGTAATAAGGAACCATGACATATCCTCCGTCCGGCTGAAGCTCAACGGGCCGTCCGCCCCCGCCCGCTCCACGCTCATAGCTCCTCCACCCCAATCCCAAACACTCCCATCGCCATCCGCATGTCGTTGAGGTTGTGGCCGGTGGTGATCAGATAGTGGTGGGACGTCGCCTTGCGGACGAGACGATGGCCGTCGGGCACGTGGATGACACCGCCGTTGAGACAGTCGGAGCCGGGGAATTGGGCATAGCCCGCCAGCGTCCCCTCGACGGCCGTCAGCGCGCCCATCGAGGGATGCAGCTTGGCCAGCGTCACCGGCCCCTCGGGCAGGCGGGCATCCACCGCGTGGGCGTTCTCGTCGACGATGGCCAGTACCTTCGGCCGCGCCATCCACTCCGTGGCGAAGCTCGGCGGCAGCAGCCCGAAGTAGCCGCAATGGGCCACCAGCACGTAATTCTCCGGGTTCGTGTCGGCATAACCGCTCACGTCGGGGAAATGGGGGATGCGCTCGTGCTTCAGCGCCGGCCCGGCCATGAGGAACGGGTAGAGATTGGTCATCATGATCGGCGCGTTCAGCGCGCGATGCAGGACATATTGCGTCGCCATCGACAGCGTATCGGCTTCGCAGCCCCAGATGAGTCGCCCCTCCTCGTAGAGCATCATCCACGCCAGACAGGGGGTCGTGTCGCTGAAATGGGACTCGTTGAGGCAGTTGATCCCGGCGCTCACGATGGCCGGGTCGGCCGCCAGCTCGTCGCGCAGGGCCAGATAGATCTTCACCGCGCTCAGCAGCGCCCGCTCCGGCAGCGCCACCGGCCAGCGCCACCGCTCCCACTCGGCCGCGGCGGCCGCGTCGGAGACGGCTCGCGCTCGCGCGCCGAACTCGCGGAAGCTCTTCTTGAGGATAGTAATGCCGAAGCGGTCGAACAGCCGTTGCGACGCCTCATCCTCCCACCAGTAGAAGCGCTTGAAGATGGGAGCCTGGAAGCCCTCGCCGGGGTTGTCCTGGAAGACGAGGAATTTGCGGCCGCGCAGGTGCGCGCGCGCGGCCGCGGCCCGGCAGAGCATTTGCGTCTGCGCCAGGGAGTAGGGGGCGAAGGTGGTCACGCCTTCCCCTTCGAGATAGGCGACGATCTCCCAGTCCCACATATTCAGCGTGCCGAACTCGGACGTGACGACGAGGACAGGTATATTGATACGGCGAAAGTCGTCGACGCGGCGGTAGGCCTCGCCGAGCATCTGGGGGAAGACGGCCGCGTCGGCTCCCGGCGGCAGCGCCGCGCCCAGCGCCATCGGCGGCAGGAACTCGGCATCGCCGGCCAGCAACTCACCCAGCCGCGCGAGTTGAACGTCAAACCCTTCGTCGCAACCGGGGTCGAAATAGATGGGAACCAGTTGTGCTTTCATGATAACTCCTACCTCACTGTCGCCGCCGCCCGCTCCAGCGCCGCGAATACCTCCGGCGTCAGATCCACATGCAACACCTGCGCCACGACCTGCGACCAGCCGTGGACGAAATAGATCCAGCCATCCTCGACGGTCAGCTCGCGGCTCTCCACCTGCCGCAGCGCCTGGTGCATGAAATCCAGCTCGCCGCGATAGTTGAACTCCCAGGCAATGCCTCGCCGCGGGAACACCCCGGCATCGGTGATGGGCGAGCCGGGCGAGTCCTTGCCCATGCCCGTGGCGTTGATGACGACGCTATACTCCGGCAAGGCGGCCATGAGCCGGTCGTTCTCCGCCGGATCGTCATTGCAGACGCAGACCACTTCGATGTCCGTGCCCACCTGCCCAACCATCTCGCGCATGTGATCGAGCCGCCCCTGGGTGCGATTGACCACGACAAAGCGCGCCGGGCGGTCGGCCGCGTCGGGCTTGTTGATCAGATGCAGCAGCGTGGCCACGGCCGACCCACCCGCCCCCAGACAGAGAATGTGACCGCCGGTGCGGCCGAAATAGCCGTCCCCAATGATCGCCTCCAGGCTCAGCCCGGCGGTGATAGGGTCCTTGGCGTGTCCCTCCAGTCGGCCGCCGCGCTTTGAGATCGACGACAACTCGCCGGTGATCCGTGCGTAGGAGTCGAAGTAGTCGAACATGTCCCGCGCGGCGTTGAACAGGTCGATTTTGTGCGTCGTCACCAGCGCGCCGAGGCTATGGGGGTCATATTTGATCTGGGCCACTGAGTGCCTGTAGGCCTCCGGGTCGTCGTGGATGGGGTGGTCGATGCCGCGCAGCACGACCTCCGGGCGGCCGAGCACGTCCATCCACAGGGGGAAGACTTTGTTGATTGAAGATTTGCCCGTGGTCACGCCGATGAAATACATCGTCGGCTGGGGCTGGGTGGTAATTGGGGAGTGGGTCATAGGATAATTACGAATGACGAATTTAAGATGACCGCGGACGGTCGGCCGTTGCCCTGCCAACAGCCGCCGCGAAGCGGGCCGCCGCGGCCGTGATCTCGTCAAACCGCCCTTCGCGGGCAAGCTTGACCGGCGAGAGCTGGCTGCCCGCGCCGACGGCCCACACCCCCGCCCTGAACCAGTCGGCCAGGTTGTGCTCATCCACGCCGCCGGTAGGCATGATCGGGATGTGGGGGAACGGGCCATGGAGCGCCTTCACGTAGTCCGGCCCAACGGCCGAGCCGGGGAACAGCTTCACCACGTCCGATCCCATCTGATAGGCGCGGAACACCTCCGTCGGCGTCAGCGCGCCGATCATCACCGGCAGGCCGGTGGCGACCATCGCCCGGCCGAGCGTCTCATCGGTGATGGGACTGACCAGATAGCGCGCGCCCGCGTCCTGCGCTTCGGCCGCCTGCGCCGGGTCGGTCAGCGTGCCCATGCCCAGCAGGATCGACTCGCCGAAGGCGCGGTCCAGTGCGCGGACGACCTCGGCCGCGTTGGGCGTGGTCCAGGTGATCTCGATGCCCAGCACCCCCCCGGCCACCAGCGCCTCCACCATCCGCACCGTCAACTCCGGCGACGGCCCGCGAATGACGGCCACCAGACCGAGTTCGTGCAGTCGATTCAACGTTACTTCTTTACTCATGACAGATCTCCGCGTCACGCCTATTCCGCCGGTTTCGGACCGGGAATCGGCGTCACTTTGATATTTGCGTCCAGGCAGGTTGTGGCGAAACGGCATGACAAGGGCGGGTTGTCATCCGACAGAGTTGTATGAAGTACATCTGCGAATCCATGTCACCTCCATTTAGTTGAGTAACAGTTTCTACACGATGCGATAAACGGGTTCCTCCCCCTGCAACACCGCCAGACAGTCGGCCAGCGCCATGCGCCCCATCGTCGTCGTCGCCCCATCGGTATGAGCGCCCATGTGGGGCGTGGCGATAACGTTCGGCAGCGACAACAGCGGATTGGCCGCGCCCGGCGGCTCGACGGCAAACGCATCCAGCGCCGCGCCGCGCAGCCTGCCCGACGTCAGCGCCTCATACAGCGCCGCCTCATCCACCAGTTCTCCCCGCGCCGTGTTCACAAGACAAGCGCCCGGCTTCATGTTGTCCAGGAAAGCCCCATCTACCATGCCGCGCGTCTCCGGCGTCACCGGCGCGTGGAGCGAGACGAAGTCGCTGACGGCCAGCAGGGCATCCAACTCGACGACACTCACCCTCAGAGTCGCCGCTTGCTCATGATCACACCACGGGTCATAGGCCAACAATCGGCAATCGAAGCTGGACAACAGGCGGGCAACGGCGCGGCCGATGGCCCCAAAGCCGACCAGCCCAATCGTCTTGCCGCCCAGCGACAGGCCCGACGTGCGCGGCCAGCCGCCCTCGCGGGTGGCTGCCGCCGCGCCCAACACCGGCCGGGCCAGCAACAACAGCAAGGCCACCGTCAGTTCGGCCACCGCCCCGGCGTTGGCACCCGGCGTGTTGGTGACGACGATCCCCCGCGTCAGGGCCGCGGCCAGATCGACGTTGTCGGTTCCCACGCCGTAGCGAGCGACGACCCGCAGCGAATCGGCCGCGGCCAGCGCCGCCGCGTCGATGGCGTCCAGCCCGGCGATGTAGCCGTCGACGCCCGGCAGCAGCGCCGCCAGTTGCGCCGACGTCAGCGGCTTGCCGGTGTCGTTATACGTCACGCGGCCGGCGGTTGCTTCCAGTTCCCTCTTCAGCCGCGCGTCGTGCTGCCCATAGGACGTCGGCGTGACGAGAATGTGGCATTCGTGTAATGGTTTCATAAGAATGCAGGGTGAAGGGGTGAAAGGGTGCGCTTGACTCCCTTGTTCCCTTTCTCCCTTTCTCCTACCCCCCCTTCCCCCACCGCGGATTATCAACGATCTCCGGCAGGCCGTCGCGCTCGACCATCAGCTTGCGAAAGCCCTGCTGCTCGATGGTACCGTAGTCGTGGCCGGCGTGGCCGGGATAGGCGAAGAAGGTGATCAGGTCGGCCGCGCCGGTGTTGACCGAGCGGTGGGCCCAGCGCGGCGGCACATAGAGCACGCGCCCCGGCGTCAGCGCCTCCACCGCCCAGTCGCCCTCCGGCGTCTCCATGACCATCACCCCCTGCCCGGCCAGACAGACGTAGATCTCGGCCGTCTCCAGCACGGTGTGGAAGTGGCCCTTGGTCATGTAGTACTCGTCTCCGACTTTGCCGGGGTGGACGATGGAGATGCCGTGCAGCACCTCGCCCGACTCGTGCGGCCGCGCCAGTTCGTAGACCTCGTAGAGCAACGCGTCCCCCTCGGCCAGCATGGCCTCGTAGGCGCTGATGTCGTGGTACTGCCCTTTCATCGAGGTCAGCGTCCGCTTGATGTGGTTGTCATAGCGCGTCGGCACAAACCCCGGCGCGTTCAATTCAAAGGTGTAAGGTAGATCGAGCATTATCTCTCCTTATTATGACCGCCAGCCTCCCCGCAATATTGCCGCCCAGCAATCCGTCGATGGTCGCCGTCGGCAAGTCCATGCGTGACAGACCATCCTTGATAAGGGTAAAGAATCCCGACAGGCCCGGCTTTCCGCCCAGTTCGGACCACAGACCGGGGTCGGCCATGTCCGTGGCCAGGGCCACCTGCCCGGCCAGCCCCGCGCCGGCCATCCGGCGGATGAGCGGCCAGACGTTATCCTCCGGGTTGTACTTCGGCCGGAAGAAAGTATCGTACTCCAGCATCACGCCCGCGCGGGCCAGCTCGCGGTGCAGCCCGAAATCCGGCCGCTTGTCGACGTGG
>JACDJA010003427.1_pt1 | contig 10280 bp, 6 predicted proteins | sample 7449241 | NCBI WGS metagenome assembly JACDJA01 (sample SAMN14253289, study PRJNA609438) | sludge metagenome | isolation source: initial anaerobic sludge | collected 2018-12-20 | reverse complement strand
GACGGAAACCGTCATGTCGATTACGCGCTGGGCATGGGGCCCACGATCCTGGGGCATGCGCCCGGGCCTGTCTGCGACGCCGTCGCGGCATCGCTTTCGCGCGGGCAATTGTTCGCGGGGCAGTGCCGCGATGAGCTGGACCTGGGCCAGCGCCTGACGGCGATGATCCCCTCGGCGGAACTGGTGCGGATCGGCATGACCGGCTCGGAGGTGGTGCAGGCGGCGCTGCGTGTGTCGCGCGCCTTTACCAATCGGCGAAAGGTGGTGAAATTCGAGGGCCAGTATCACGGGTGGTTCGACAATATCCTGGTCAGCAACGCCCCTGAAGTGGCCGCGCCGGGCGCCAACCTGCCGCTCCCGCGCGAAGCCAAGCTCGAATCGCGCGGTCAGCTTGAACATGGCGCCTCGGAGATGCTGGTCCTGCCCTGGAACGACATTGCCGCGCTTGAATCGGTGATCGCCGGACATGGGCACGATATCGCCGCCATCCTGACCGAACCTGCGATGTGCAACACCGGGGCCATCGCGCCTCTGCCCGGCTATCTGGAACGGATGCGCGAACTGGCGACCGGGCACGGCATCGTGCTGATCTTCGATGAGGTCATCACCGGCTTCCGCCTCGCCCTGGGCGGCGCACAGGAACGATTCGGGGTGGTGCCGGACCTGTCCACCTTTGCGAAGGCGATGGCGGGTGGATTTCCGGTCTCGGCGCTGACGGGACGCGCGGATATCATGCGCCTTTTCGCCGAAGGCGTGAACCATTCGGGCACCTATAACGCGAACCTGCAAAGCGTGGTCGCGGCGGTGGCCACGCTGGATGCGCTGGCGGCCGATGATGGCGCGGCGCTGACACGGGCCGAGACGGCCGGTCTTGCGCTCAAGGACGGGCTGCGGCGCATTGCCCGCGACCGCAACCTGCCCCTGCGCGTGGAAGGCTGGGGCACCGCCTTTGCGACATTCTTCGCACCCGATGACATGGCGATCACCGACTACCAGAGCTTTCGCCAGGCCGACGGGGCGCGGTTGCAAGGGTTCCTTGCGACGCTTGCGGGGCATGGCGTGCGGCCAACCGGTCGCGGCACATGGTTTGTCTCGTCCGCGCATGATGCGGAGGTGGTCGAGGAAACGCTCGCGCTTGTCGACCGCGCGCTGGGCTGAGGGGTCATCAGCCCCAGGCGATCTGCTCGGCGGTGATCCCGCCATCGGCATAGAGCATCTGGCCCGTCACATATCCGGCCTCCGGCGAGGCGAGAAAGACCGCGAGCGCGCCAATATCCTCGGGCGCGCCGATCCGGCCAAGGGGAATCTGCCCGGCCAGGCGGGCCCGCGCCCCGTCGCGCGCAAGAGCTGCGGCGGTCAGCGGCGTGTCCACGAGACCCGGACCGATCCCGTTCACGCGGATGCCCTGCGGCGCGAGCGATACCGCGAGCGAGCGCACAAGCATGAGAACCGCCCCCTTGGATGCGTCATAGATCACGCTGTCACGCTCGGCCTGGAGGCCGTTGGTCGAGCCGATGCAGATGATCGCTGGATCGGCCCGGCCCGGCGCTATCTGCCGGGCAAAGGCCTGGGCCGCGAACAGCTGCCCCTTGACGTTGAGAGCGAACGTGGCGTCGAAATCCGCCTCATCGACTTCGAGGAAGGGCTGGTCGCGGAATGTCCCGGCATTGCATACCAGCGTATCGAGCGGGCCAAGACGCGCGCGCGCATGTTCGATCAGCGACCGCACACCCGCGACCGTCGAGACATCGGCCTGCACGAAGGCGCATTCGCCAAGCTGCGAGAGCGCGTCCAGCGTGGCGCTTTCGGCCGGCTGATGCGAGTTGATGACGACGCGGGCGCCTGCGCGCAAGAACGCCTCGGCGATGGCGCGGCCGATTCCCTGGGTTGCGCCGGTGATGCAGACGTTTCGCGCGGACATTTGCTCTCCCTTCCTGATGCCTGATCTGTTATCATGTTAACGTGATAATGAGGGCCCCGCCATGACCACGAGATACCGCTGGCGCAACGTCAATATCGTGACGCCCCGGGGGGTTCTTGCCCGTGACCTGCTGATCGAGGGGGACCGGATCGCGGCTGTCGCAACGCGCGACACCGACACTGGCCCGGACTGGCGCCCGCTGGACGGCGCGGGCGGCCTTCTCTTCCCCGGGATCATCGACCTGCTGCAGAACGGGCTTGGCACGGAGCCCTATGCAGGCGCAGCTCCGGGGCTCGTGGCGCGGGCATCGTCCTTCATGCTGCGTTGCGGCTGCACCGGATTCGTCCCGTCATTCGGCTGCATGCCGCCAGAGGCGCTCGACCGGACGCTTGGCCTGCTGGCCGCTCAGATACCGCAGGCCCGGGGGGCGCGGGTGCTGGGGCTGCATTCCGAAGGGCCATGTTTCGCGCTGACCGGGGCGCATGACGCGGCCAGCCTGGACCAGCCTTCGCCCGCGCTGGCAGAGCGGATGGTCACGGCCTCAAACGGACGGCTTCTTGTCACGACGGTGGCGCCCGAACTGCCCGGGGCCGAAGGTTTCATCCGCGAGATGAAGGCGGCAGGCGTGTCGGTCCATATGGGCCATACCGATGCCGACCCGGAGAAAGTGGCGGATTATGTCCGTTGGGGCATAGATGCAGTGACGCATATGTTCGACGTGATGCCGCAGAAACCTGCCGACGGCAGCGGCGTCCATGTGATGAACCTTACCGATTCCCTTATGGCCGAGGCGGGGCTGCCGCTTGGCCTGATCTGTGACGGAATCCATGCCCATCCGCGCCTTGTGCGGCTGCTGGCGCAGCTTGGCCCCGGGCGCGTGTTTCTCGAGACCGACGCCTATGTGAACGATACGGGCACCGATCTGCGGTTTGAAACCCGGCCCGGCAATCGGGTCACCAGCCGACCCGGCAATGCGGTGCGCGACGAAGCGGGCGGGCTGAACGGCGGATCGCTGCGGCCGGACGAGGGCCTGCGCAACTATCTGGCCATGGGCGATGGCGATCTGGTCCGGGCCGCATATGCGGCATCGCTCGTCCCGGCGCGGGTCATCGGGCGCGAACACGATCTGGGCAGTATCGAGCCGGGCAAGCTCGCCGATCTCGTGCTTCTTGATCCGGGAACGCTTGCGGTCAGGGTCACGATCGTCGGAGGCACAATTTCCTGGCGCGCGGGCGAAGACGGCTGAGCGGCGGGCAATCAGCGACGCACGCGGAGCACCCGCCGCAGGGACAGCGCGATCAGGATCACCAGCGCGGGGCGTGGATGTTCGATGTCGCGGACGCCCGCGACCACCTCGGCCACGGGCATGCTGTCTGTATGCGGGCTGCGCGCCGCCACATCCGCGAGCGCCAGAAGCTGCGTCCAGACCGGCAGCGGATCGGACGGGATCCAGCCCTCGGCGATGCGCGACAGTTCCTGCGCGGGCGGTTCGCCGCGCGCGGTCCGGGCAAGGCGGACGAGGACGTCGACAACCGCATGACCCGGGTCGCGCTGCTCGGCGCGCCAGTAATAGGCAAAGCTCTCTTCGCAGCCAACGATCTTGGCGATGGCCAGAAGCACGACGCGCGTGCGCGGGTCGTCATGCTCGGGGTCATCCTGCAACAAGGCGCGAAAATGGGCGACCAGCCCCGGCAATGCCTCATCGACGCGGATCTTCCCCAGCGCCGACACCGCCGCCATGCGGCAATCGGGGTCAATGTCGTGGGCCAGGGTTGCAATAAGGGCCGGCACGAGATCATCGAGCTGCATCTCGCCAGCCGCGCGGATGGCACGGGCGCGCAGCAACGGGATGGGCGAGGCGAGAAAGCGCCGGAGAACCGGCGCGCTCTGATACGCGCGAATCCGCCCGAGCGATTCAAGCGCGGCATATTGCAGCTCGGCCAGCCGCTCGGTCTCGAGCACCTGTTCCAGCGCGGCCACGACGTCATCATGTGGCGCCAGATGCCCGAGCGCCCGCACTGCCTCGTGGCGGACATCGAAGCTGGGGTCGTGAAGGGCCTCGATCAGTTCCTTCTTGGCCAGCGGGCTGCCGAAGATGCCGAAGACGAAGGCCAGTTCACGGCGGCGGTCCTCGGAGGTCTCGCCGCCGAAGCGCTGGATGCCGACAAGTGCCCGCATCGGGCTGCCGGTCGCGAAATTCGAGATGAAGGCCCGCAGGGACAGGCCGCCATCCTCTTGCAGGAGATGGAAGGCCAGCGCGATGCCGATCGACAGGAGCGCCATCAGCACGAACAGCACCGCGAAGGGGCCAAACACGAGCCCCGCGAAGGTAACGCTCCAGCCCTGGAGAGCCGTCAGGAGAAGCCCCGCTCCCCAGGTCGCCACGCCGCCGGCAACTCCGGTGATGATGTAATGAGAGGTCGTATAGGCCTCTTTCGCGGAAGGGGGCGAGACATTCAGCAGATAGACCCCACTGACCGACATGGCCGATTGCGCGAACAGCCCGAACAGAATGAATGTCACGGCCGCCGATGGCAGCAGCCATGATGAACCCTCCTGGATGAAGGGCAGTGCCAGAAGGAGCAGGACCTGCCCCATCACCAGCAGGGTGAAGACGGCTCTTGTCCCGTAACGGTCCAGCAGCCATCCCGAAGCCGCGGTGCCCGCCGCAGCCCCGACAGGGGCCAGCGCCGCGAGAAAGATGATCTGTCCGCTTGGCAGGCCCAGCCTGCGAAAGAAGATCAGCAGGAATACGCCCAGCGCAGTCGTCACCAGATATTGCCCGGCAGCCGAAACCAGGAAGACGACGAAATTGCGGTCGGCCAGCGGCTCGGCCAGGGCAGCGATCCGGGGCCCCGAGGGGGCGGAGCCGGGCTCGGTCGCGCCCTTCTTGCCTCCGCGCAAGCCCAGGTAGCACAGGGCCCCGGCGATGCCCGCAACGATGCCGAAAATGAACAGCGGCTGGAACCGCTCGATCCCCTCTTGTCCGTCAAGCCATGTCTGGATGACCCAGGACGAAACCAGCACGACCGGCAGGGCAAAGACGGCATTGCGCCCCGCCACCTTGCCGCGCACCGAAATCGGGGTGAATTCCTGACTCCAGGGTATGATTGCCGCCTCGGCAATGGCGCGGGCGAAGGAAAAGCCTATCATCCCGAAGAGCATGATCCGGAACACCATGTCCGGCTCGCTGACATAAAGGGATGCAGCGAGGAAGCTGAGCAGGAAGAGATAGCGCGCCGTCAGCCCCACCGTGGCAACCATGCGCGCACCGAACCGCGCAATCAGCGGGATCGACAGCAATCCCGCGACCTGCAGGAGCGGCATCATGCCACCCAGCACGCCGATACGCCCCTCGTCCAGGCCCAGCTCGGCAGCAAACAGCGCCATCGGCGCCCCCGCGGTGCAGAGCATGGCGAGATTGGTCAGGACGACCTGGACATGGAACCATGGCAGGCGGCGCAGCTTGTCGAAATCGCTCTGGCCGACGGGTCCGGTCATGGTCAGGGGCTGCCATCCAGCAGGATCCCGGCGCCCTTGATCACATGCTGGCCGTCCTCGATCTGCCACCAATAGGCCAGGACCCGGCCGGGCGCCGTGTGGACAAGGCCCGGCTGCCCGAATTTCAGCGACCCGAACTGCGCACCGATGCCCGAGGTATCGACACCTTCCGTTGCGGGCGCAAGGAGCGGATATTCCTCGTGCACGGTGAAGCGGTCACCATCCAGCGAGACGCGGCGCAGGATCAGGCCGACCGGAGGCTCTCGATGCGCGTGGATGGTCAGCGCCCCGCCATCACCCAGCGCAAGGATCCCCGATGCCTGGGCGCGGATTCCGGTGGCAATGGCAGGTCCGAATGTCTGCCCGCCATCCCCGGACAGCACGACAAGGTTATCCAGATTCCTCTGACCCGCGCAGTCATAGGCCCAGAAGAGAACCGCGATCAGGCCAGGGGCCAATTCGGCCAGCCGCGCCTCCCACGGGGCGGTGGCACCATCTGCCGCGCGATAGAAGACCGAGAGCCGCCGCCAGCTTTCGCCACCGTCGCGGCTCTCGATCAGCCAGCCCGCCTGGTCCTTGGCCCGCAGGTGAAAGGGGGGCGCGGCGGCAAGGATGCGACCGTCGGATGTCTGGATCGCGGGGCCCGAGAGTTCGAGCCCGACACCGCGCCCGAGCCCCTCGACCGTGAAATCGCGCGGCACGGTCCAGTTGTGGCCACCGTCGTGCGACCAGCTCACGCGGTTCGACATCGGCAGCAGTTCCAGGGTTTCGGGATCGACGATCGGCGTCAGCGCGTCCGGGCGGTGGAAGACATAGCCAGTGGCGATCATTCGCCCGTCGGCCAGAAGCAGCGGCTTGAAGGTTTCGGATGCCCGGCCTTTCGGACCGCCGTGCATCGGCTTCGGTGCGCTCCAGCTGCGGCCGCCGTCATCGCTGCGGCAGACATGGCTGCGCATGTCGGCGGCGTCGAAGGCCTGGCCTATGGGAAACATCGCCACAAGCCCGCCGTCGCCCGATGCCGCGATGCCGGGAAATGCGGCCTGCCGGCTGACCAGAAGCGGGGCCGGGTTGGCATAGATGGTGAAAGGCGCACCGATCTGGATCATGTCCCGGTCCTTCTAGCGGTAATGTTCTTGCCGCGGAGTTTCCGGTAGGGCAGCCGTGTCAGGTTCGAGGTGCAGAGCCCCGGGCTGTCGATGCGGAACGAGGCGCGGGCGATCGGATCATAGGCGGCGCGATGCGATACGGCGGCCTTGACGATGACATAGCGCGCATCCTCGGGCCGCACGCCCAGAGAATGCAGATGGCCAAGGTCCATCGGTGCCGTCTTGATGCTGTTGAGCGCGATGGTGGCCTGTTCATTGGCCACGACCGCACTGAGCCCCATTTCGATATTGCTGCCGCGCATCGACGCCATGTGGGAATGGGGATTCTCAAGCCGGAACCGCCCGTCCGACAATGTCCGGACCCGCCCGCGAAAGGGGATCGGGGCGCCGTGATGGCTGTCGGTATGGCCGCCTATCATGAGTTCGACCTCGGCACCGACCCCGGCCTCCATACAGGCGCGGACCGCGGCGGGGTCGCAGATTGCGGCGACAATTCCATCCCGCCCGGTATCCAGAAGCGGACCCAGTGTTCCGGTGGCATCACCCGGCGTGCCGCCGCCGATATTGTCGGCCGCCTCGATGAACAGGACCGGCCCCGGTCCCGGAGGCAGCGAATCGGCATGGGCGAGCGCGGAGGCCAGGTCGTCCTCGGCGGGATAGCCCTCGCCGACATGCGCCTCAAGCAAGTCCTGCAATTCGTCCAGATAGTCTCCGGCGCGCGCGGGATCGCCGGTCGTGGCGGCATTCAGCGAAAAGCCACAACAGGCGATATCGGCATAGGCATAGCCCGCCATGACATTGATGTTCACGATCTCCGGGTCGGCAGCCTCGATCTCGCGCGCACGGGCGTTGACAGCGCGCATCGGGTTGTCTGCCGTGCCCACGCCCGTCGGCGGCAGGAACCAGGGGGTTTCGCGATGAACCTGCCGCAGCCGCATCCCGTCCATCAGCCGCCCGAACAGTCGCGCCGCGCGTTCGGCGGTCTCGCGCGCATCGGTATGGGGGTTTTCGCGATAGGCGACCAGCAGCGAGGAATTGTCGACCATCTCCTGCGACACATTTCCATGCAGATCGAGCACAGCGGCCACCGGCACGTCGACGCCCGCGCGCGCGAGAACGCGGCGCACACCCGCAAGGATCGACCCTTCGACATCGTCGCAGCCTTCGGCCACCATGGCACCGTGCAGGATCAGAAAGACGCCGTCGATTTGCTCTGCTGCCTCGGACAGGGCGGGGTAAAGGTGGGACTCGAATGTCTCGATCACCTCGCGAGTGACCAGTCCGGAGGGTTCGGCACCCATCTGGATCGAGGGAATCACTTCCCAGCCCGCCTCATCCGCAACATCAAGAAATCCGCCCGCAGGCGAGCTGTCCCCACGGTTTTCGGCGATCATCGCATTGCCCATGCGAAAGAGCGACTGCCGGAACGCGTCAAGCCCCGTGGACGCCGACAGAAAAGTATGGGTCTCGTGATAAAGTCCTGCAAGAAGCACGCGCCGCGTCATGAGCTTCCTCCCGGTCAGCATGTTATGATGATAACCAAGTATGGAGGCCGTGCCAGATCGCGGACCGCCTGTTTCAGGAAATATTCGGTCGATCGGGCAGTGCCGGGACAATTGCGGCACGCGGGCGGGATGGCCTTTCATCGCGGCAGGTTGCGCCGGTCATCCGGCTACGACAGTTTCCGGGCAGCGCGACAGGCCCGCGTCCCCGGGCAGGAGAACCGGCATGACAATCGAGAAAGTGGAACACATCATCAGCGGCGTAGGGCGGCCTCTTGTCTTCTGCCGCATTCGCGGGGCACGGCCCGGGCCGGTCCTTGCGCTGACCGGTGCGGTGCATGGTGACGAATACGAGGGGCCGCTGGTCCTGTCAGAGCTGATCCGCAGCCTCGACCCTGCGAAGCTGGCCGGAACGCTGCTGATCGCGCCGCTATGCAACCCGGATGCCGCTGCGGCGGGGCGGCGGGAATCGCCCACGGATGGCAAGAATCTTGCGCGGGTCTTTCCCGGCCGTGCGAATGGCAGTCCGACCGAGATGATGGCCGCGCTCATTTCGAGCGAGGTGATCGGGCCGGCCGATGCGCTTGTCGACCTGCACAGCGGCGGCACCACCATCGCCTGCGAGACATTCGCGGGCTATGCCGACCAGCCGGGCGGTACCGGCGCGCGGTCAGCGGCGCTTGCACGCGCATTCGGTGCGCCCGTGGTCTGGCGTCACCCGCCGCCCTGCGCCGCGGGGCGCACGCTTTCGGTTGCCTGGGAGAGGAATATCCCCGCGATCTATCTCGAGGCGACGGGCGGCCCGTTCCCGCAAGACGACGTCCTTGCGCTGTATCTGCGCGGCATCATGCGGGCCATGGTGCATCTTGGACATCTTGAGGGCGAGAACGACCCGGTAAAGCAGGTCTTCCTGACGGGTTCGGGCGATCTGGACCATGCCATCGCCGCACCGGCGGGCGGTCTGGTCACCGCGCATGTGCGGCCGATGCAGCCGCTGGCTGCGGGCGAGCGCGCCTTCACCATCACCGAGCCCACGGGCCAGATCATCGCCGAACCTGTAGCACCGGTGGACGGTGTCGCCGTCTTCGTGCGCCGCGCGCGCTGGGTCGAGAAGGGCGAGCTGCTGATGGCGCTGGCTCAGCCGGATGTGGCCGGCTGAGGGTCCAGTCCGAGCGGGTCATCGTCCAGCGGCCAGATCGGGCGCGGAAGCCGATGAAAGGGAAGCGCCTTCCAGTCGGGATTGCTGGTGCCGGGGGTGGCGACGAACAGCTGCGCGCGCGTGTTCTGCACGAACAGGTCCTTGTGCTTGTAGAGATTCTTGATCGCCACCACCTGCTTGTCGTCGAATGTGATCCCGTGCAGCGTCAGAAGGCTGAGCGAATAGAGATTGGTGCGCAAGGAGGTGAGCAGGATCTCGATCCCCTCGACCCGGACCACGGCGACATCACCGATGTCGATACGCTCGTCCTCGAGATGGTCCTGCCAGGCGTCGCGCTTCACGAACAGGACTTCGGCCTCGCCATCGAAGGGCGGGCCGGAATTGGGCTCGAACTTGCCGCCGATGCGCAGATGCAAGCGGGCGCCCGCGCCGACGCGGTGGCACAGAGCGACGGCAAGCGGGTCCCACAGCGGCGCGATGGCGGCATTGCGGATCCCCGCCTCGACGAAGGCGCGCAGGACATGGGTGGTATCGCCCGGGGCGCCCGATCCGGTCTGGTCGGCAGTGTCGGCGATCAAGAGCGGCTTGTCGCCCTGGATCCTTGCCTCTTCGATCGCTTCGGCAAAGGGAGTGAAGGGCAGGGTCGCCTCGTGGCGGATACGGTAGAAATATTCACCAAATTCACGAGCGGTCGCCTGTGCCAGCGCCATGTCGCCATCGGCAATCGCCAGCATCCTGGCCCCGGCCAGCGGCACATCCGCCCAGGGAAAACCGTGGTTGAGCGACAGCGAAAGGATGCCCTCGCGCCCCTCGGCGGCGATCATGTCGGCCATGAAGCGGGGCATCGGCCCCTCCATCGTGGTCGGGAACAGGCCCATGGTCCGGCAATCGAACAAGGCCATCCGCGGCGCGATCTCGCCCGCCAAAAGCCGCTGCATCAGGGTAAAAAGATCATCCGCCCGTTCGTCATGGTCGATATGGGGATAGGTCTTGTAGATGACGATCAGATCGGCATTCGACACCAGCACATCGTCGACATGCCCGTGCAGATCCAGCTCGACCCCGATGGGCAGGTCCAGCCCCGCCTGTTC
>JACDJA010003425.1_pt1 | contig 10281 bp, 11 predicted proteins | sample 7449241 | NCBI WGS metagenome assembly JACDJA01 (sample SAMN14253289, study PRJNA609438) | sludge metagenome | isolation source: initial anaerobic sludge | collected 2018-12-20 | reverse complement strand
CCATTCGACGATTCTCCCGAATCGTCTTCTTAAAAGGCGGAACGATTCTGGAGAATCGTTTTACCGCGCGGCCGCTCCATGACAATGCTTGTATTTCTTGCCGCTGCCGCAGGGACAGGGATCATTGCGGCCGACACGCGCGGCCCGCAGCGCCGTCTCCGATTGGGCCAGCGCGGCCATGATGTTGGCCGGGGGGCGCTCATGATTCAATTCATCCGTCATGTAGCGCATCGCCCCATCGATGTGGTGGAAGAACAGCTTGAACCCCGCGCACAGGTAGTTGAGACCCGGCTCACCGTCGGGGGTGTGGATGAAGCGATCCTTGGGGCAGCCGCCGTGGCAGGCGAAGCGTACATCGCACTCGCGGCAATAGCGCGGTAGCGTGTCGAACTTGTCCCGACCGAACTGCACCTGCTTGTCCGAGGCCACCAGCTCGATCAGATGCTCCTCCCGGATGTTGCCCAGGAGATAGCGCGGCTCGACGAAGTGATCGCAGGAGTAGAGGTCGCCGTTGTGCTCGATGGCCAGGGCGACCCCGCAGGTGCGCGAGTGGACGCACAATCCCGACGGCGCGCCGACCCAGTTGGCGAGGGCCACGTCGAACATCTGGACGTAGATGCGCCCCACGTCGCGCCGCACCCATTCGTCGAAGATGCCGGTGAGGAAGCGGCCGTATTGCTCGGCCGTCACCGAGCGTTCCGTCACCACCTCGCCTGCCTGGGTGTAGAGCGGTCGATCGCGCCAGGAGTGCCACGGGTCGGCCAGATCGAGCGAGACGGCCGCCTGCTCCGGCGTCACACGCTCGACGATGGGAATGAACTGCATGAACTGCGCCCCCAGTTCGTCGCGGAAGAAGTGATAGATCTCCAGCGGGTGGTCGGCATTGTACCGGTGGAGCGTGCAAAGGACGTTCCATTCGACGCCGTGACGCTTCAGGACGTCCAGCCCGCGCATCACCCGGTCGAATGTCGGCGCGCCGCCCTTGTCATAGCGGTGGCGGTCGTGCATCTCACGCGGGCCGTCGATGCTGATGCCGATGAGGAAATTGTTGGCCGCCAGGAACTCGCCCCATTCGTCATCCAGCAGCGTGCCGTTGGTCTGCATGGTGAATTCAAACGTCATGCCCGGCCGGCGATACTTCTCGGCATAGGCCACCATGCGACGGAAGAAATCGACGCCCATCAGCGTCGGCTCGCCTCCCTGCCAGGCAATGGAAACCTCGCTGGTCCGGTGGCTCTCGATGAGCTGGCGGATGTAGGTCTCCAGCAGCTCGTCGGCCATGCGGAAGCGGCTGCCGGGATAGAGCATCTCCTTCGACAGGAAGAAGCAGTAGGCGCAATCGAGGTTGCACGTGGCCCCCGTCGGCTTGACGAGGACGTGGAAGCGGGGCGGGGCGTTGGTTGGATAGCGCGTGAGCATGGTTCAATCATACTTGATTTGGCGAAAGTGGACATCCGGCAAGGGACGGTCTATCATTCCCGCGGCAAACGATACAAGTTACGAGCGACGAGTTACGAGTTGCGAGTGAAGAACGGAATCAACGACTGGCCACTAATCACCGGTCACTTACCACTAACCACTGCCACAGGAGTATCCCATGACCCCCGATTTTGATCGCGCCCTGAGCGCCTATGCGGAACTGATCGTCAAGGTTGGATTGAATCTCCAGCCGGGGCAGCGCCTGATTGTCCGCGCGCCGATTGAGGCCGCGCCGCTCGTTCGCGCCGTGGCCGCCCACGCCTATGACCTGGGCGCGCGGCTGGTCGAGGCGGTCTGGAGCGACCCGCAACTGCTGTTGACGCGCTACAGGCACGCTCCGCGCGACTCGTTCACGGAGCATACCGACTGGTGGTGGAAAGCGTCGCTGGAGTACGTGGAGAACGGCGATGCGCTGCTCTCCGTGGCCGGGGTCGATCCCAACCTGCTGAAGGACGTGGACCCGGCGCTCATCGCCACCGTCCAGCGCACCGAAGGCATGGCCGCCATGCCGGTCGGCCGCCTCATTTCGGCCGACGCGGTGAACTGGTGCGTCGTCGCCTATGCCACGGCCGCCTGGGCCGCGCGCGTTTTCCCCGACGCGCAGCCCGCCCGGCAACAGGAGCAGCTCTGGGACGCCATCTTCCACGCCGTCCGGCTCGACACGCCCGACCCGCTGGCGGCATGGGAGGCCCATTCCGCCCGGCTCATCGAGCGCACGACGTTCCTGAACGGGAAGCAATACGACGCGCTGCGCTTCACCGGCCCCGGCACCGATCTGACCGTGGGGCTGCCGGCCAATCACCACTGGATTGGCGGGGCCGCGCCGACCGGCAACGGCATCACCAACATCGCCAACGTGCCGACGGAAGAGGTCTTCACCGCTCCCCATCGCGCCCGCGTGAACGGCACGGTGCGGGCCACCATGCCGCTCAATTACGGCGGCAATCTGATCGAGAACTTCAGCCTGACGTTTCGGAACGGCCGGGTGGTCGATCTGAGCGCCGAGAGGGGTGAGGCGCTGCTGCGGTCGCAGATCGAGACGGACGAGGGGGCGGCGCGGCTGGGCGAGGTGGCGCTTGTCCCGCACAGCTCGCCCATCTCGCAGTCGGGCATCCTGTTCTACAACACGCTCTTTGACGAGAACGCCTCCAGCCATATCGCCCTCGGCCGGGCCTATCGCAACTGCATCAATGGCTGCGAAAGCATGGACGACGAGGCATTTGCCGAGGTGGGCGGCAACAGCAGCGCGACCCATCTCGATTTCATGATCGGCTCGGCGGCCGTCGACGTGGACGGGATTACCGCAGACGGGACGGCCGAGGCGTTGATGCGGGGCGGGGAGTGGGTGGAGTGAGAAGATTGAGTTGAATCTGCCTACAGCTTCAGGGTGATTCGTAGCGCGCGATCGATGTTTGCCAATGTTTCGCCCGACACCGTTCCTCGCCGGCCCAGGAGCCGGGTTACGGCGATTGCGCGTACCTGCCCGGTGAGGGCGACAGAGTCCAGGCTCAGGCCGCCCTCGCCGGCCCGGATCAGAACGTTGTTGGGGTACGATCGCTTGACGTTGGCGGCATCTGTCAGGGGTACAACTACCACCACCGGGCTGTTGCGGTTGATCGCGTCTCTGCTGACGATGATTACCGGCCGCGTGCCCGCTTGTTCCGATCCTTCCACAGGGCTGAGGCGAGCGTCATAGACATCTCCCCGGACCATAGGTTTATTGCACCGGCTCTCCGGCGACCAACGCTTCCCAATCGGTCTCGGCAAACTCTTCGTTGATGTCGCGGCTCAACTGCCGGTACTCTTCGTCGTCGCCCATCGCCTCGAACGCTTCATCAATTTGCCGCTGCTCCAGATCATCCAGAAAGGATTCCAACGCGGCAACAATTGCCGCGTTGCGGTTGGGGACAAGACCGCGATCAATCATAGCCTGAGTACGCATTACCAGACGAGTTGGCAAGGTAACGGTCGTGCGCGTCGTATCAAATTGCCCAAACCAATCCTCAATAGTCATCAGATCATTCATCACTCCCGACATCATTATAGGCATCAAAGGCGATGCAGTCAAGTGATAAGAAAAGGGGCCGGGCTTTCATGAAAGGCCCGGCCCACTGGAGATCACTCTTGCCGACGAGTGGCCCATGCTCTCACTCGTCGCTCGTCATTCGCAACTCGCCACTCTACTGCGGCGGAATATTCACCACCACGTCCGACATCGGGTTGCCCTTCGTGGCCACCGGCACGCCTGTCTGCGAGGCGTAGAGCACCTGGTCGCCCAGCAGAATGCGCGCGCCGACCACGTAATCGACGTTGGGGTCGATCGTCACGGCCGCCAGCGATATCTCGAACGGGATGGGGAACTGCTTCCCGGCCAGCGTCTCGGAGATGGTGACGAGCGGGTCGCCGGTTGTGCCCGCCTGGCGGAAATCGACGTAGAGCACGGCGTTGGGGTCGAGTTGGGCCGGCGCGTCGGTCGTCACGACGCCGGAGATCGCGCCGGTGGGCGGGGCGTCATTGACGACCATCGAGTTCAGATTCAGCGTCACGTCCGTCACCGGCGCACCCTTGGTCAGCACCGGCGTGCCCCCGCCCGAGGCGTAGGTCAGCACGTTGTTGTCGATGATCCGCGCGTCGAAGATGTAATCCTTGTTCGGGTCGATGGCCGCGGCGTCGTAGCCAAGCTCGAAGGCCACCGGCAGCGACAGCCCGGCCAGCGGCACGTAGCCGAAGGCCGTGGCCGAAGCGTCGGCCAGCATCGGCTCGCGGATCTCCACGTTGAGCCAGGCGGTCGAGTCGGCCGGCCAGGTCATCGGCGTGTCGCTGCCGACGGTGTAGCGCAGCACCCCGCCGGCCGGGTCGGGCACGGCGGCCACGGGCACGGCGATCTGGGTGGCCGGCGCGCCGTTGGTCAGCACCGGCATGGGAGCCAGCGAGACGTAGAGCAGCCGGTTGCCCGACAGGATGCGCGCCGCGACGGCGTAGGCGCGGTCGGGGGCGATGGTCGCCGGATCATAGGGCAGTTCAAACGATATGGGGAAGCCCATCCCCGCCAGCGGAACCTCAACGATGGCCGTGGCTGGAGCGTCGGCCAGCATCGGCTCGCGCAACTCCACCTGCAGGACGGCCGCCGGGTCGAGGGTCTCGGGCGGGCGCGGCGTGGTCACGGTGCCGCGAATGACGCCCGGCGCGGTCGAGGCAGTGGCCTGACTGACGACGATCTCGATGCCGCTCGTCGGCGCGCCGTTGGTCAGAACCGGCACGCCCGTCTGCGACTGGAAGATGATCTGGCCGCCCTGGGTGATGCGCGCCCCGGCCAGATAGGTCCCGGCCGGGTCAATGGTGGTCGCGTCATAAGGCAGTTCGAACGGAATGGGAACCTGCCGCCCCTCGGCGGGCACGTCGACCGACGCGATGACCGACACGACGCCCGTCGAAACGTCCTGCAACTCGACGGTGATCACTGCGTCGGGAGCCAGCGCGATCCGTTCCAGATAGGTCACCGTGCCGGTCAGGTTGCCGCCGGCGATCCCGGTCATGACCGGCCCTACCATCACCTCGATCCCTTCGGTCGGCGCGCCGTTGGTGATGACGGGCACGGCCGCGTGGGAGGCATAGACCGGCGCGCCGTTCACCAGAATGCGGCCGGTGACGAGGTAGGTTTGCGTCGGGTCGATCTGGGCCGGGTCATAGGCAATCTCGAACGGGATGGGCACCTGTCGCCCCTCGGCGTTGATCGAGGTCGTGGCGATCACGGTGCTTTCGCCGGTGGCCGAGGATTGCAACAGATCAACCTCGATGACTGCGTTGGGATCCAGCGCCGAGCGGTCGAGGTAGATGACGTTGCCGGTGATGACGCCGGGGCCGCCCGCGGGCGCTTCCTCGGCCGTCTGGGGGGTTCCGGTGAGGCCGTTGCAAGCGGCCAGGAGCAACACGAACAACAACGCCATCGGCGCGGCGATGGTAAGTCCAGGTCTTCTTCTTCTCACTTCCTTTTTCTCCTTGCAATGAGGGATAATAGCTGCCGCGCGTTTTGAACTGCGCGCCGATGGAAGCATAATCATCCCGATATCATGGTGCAACGTTCACGATCTGAATATTAAGGAAGGACGGGCGATCAGGCAAACGGATCGTCGGGAGACAGCGGGTGGACGACGAGAGGAATGAGATTATCCTGATCGGCCCCATCGGTGCGGGGAAGTCAACGATTGGCGCGCTGCTGGCCGAGGCGCTCGGGCTTCCGCAGGTGTCGATGGATGATCTGCGGTACGAGTATTATCAACAGATCGGCTATGACCCGGACTACGCCGATCGCCTGCGCGCTGAGCAGGGGTTTCCCGCTCTGGTCGCTTACTGGAAGCCGTTCGAGGCCCATGCCGTGGAGCAACTCCTGCGCGATTATCGGTCATGTGTATTCGACCTCGGCGCGGGTCATACCGTCTACGAAGACGCGGAACTGTTCGGCAGGGTGCAAAGGGCGCTTGCTCCGTTTCGTAACGTTGTACTCTTGCAACCTGATCCGGATGTGGATCTGTCGCTCGATATTATGGAAAGTTATGATCCCGTGCTCGTCCGCGATCGAGAGATCAACCGCCACTTTCTCACGCATCCGTCCAATCGCCTGTTGGCTCGCCACGAAATCTACTGGCGCGGTCTGATGCCCGAGCAGACCCGCGACGCCGTGCTGGCGGCCGTCTCGTCGGCTTAGCTCCGGTGAGTACCCATCACCATGGGGATGTCCAATAACATATTATCACATGAGAGGGTTGAAACCCGCTCGCGGCATCGTCTATAATGTTCTCACCTCAACAAAGGAGGTGGAGATGAAACTGAACCGGCAACGATGGGTGGAGTGGATAAACGACGATTACACGCTGGGCGAGGAAGTTGTGCATAGCGTGTCCCATGGCGTGGGCGCGGCGTTGGCTGTGGCCGCGCTGGTGGTGCTTGTCGTGCTGGCTGTCTTGCGCGGCACGACCTGGCATCTCGTCAGCTACCCGATCTACGGGGCCAGCCTGCTGGCGCTGTTTCTGGCCTCCACACTCTACCACGGCGTGCAGAAGCCCCGGCTGCGGCCGATCCTGCGCAAGGTGGATCACGCCTGCATCTATCTGCTCATCGCCGGAACCTACACGCCGTTCGTGCTGATCAGCCTGCGCAGCTCGCTCGGCCTGACGCTGCTCACGATCGTGTGGGCCATGGCCGTCTTCGGCATCGTCTACAAGATATTCTTCATCGATCGGTTCGTCGTCCTGACGACGCTGATCTACGTGGCCATGGGCTGGATGAGCGTTGTGGCCTGGCGCGAGATGGTCGCCGGCATTCCGCCCGTAAGTCTCACATTTCTGATGATTGGCGGCGCGCTCTATACCATTGGCGTTATCTTCTACGCGCTGACCAAAATTCGCTACACCCACGCCGTGTGGCACTTCCTCATTCTGGGAGCCAGCGCGTGCCACTTTGTGGCCGTGCTGACGCTGCTGGGCCAGGCATAGCCCCGATGCCTTTGGTATGGGCAACGGCCCGGTTTCAGGCGACCGCGGCCGAGTCGTGGCCGTTCAGGGAGGTCAGGGCGGCGCGCATATAGGCGAGATTGCGCGCCTTGCCCGTGGCGCGCAGCGCGCGCGCGGCGGGGGTGAAGAACTTGTGCTCTTCCAGGAAGATCATCTGGCCACGCAGCCAGGCTTGCTCGGTGAGCGTGGGGGCGATGAAGTGGCGCACTTCCTGCAGAAGCACGCGGTTGAGCCGGGGGAAGTCCTCGCGGCCCAGCAGATCCAGATCGGCGTCGCACAATAGTTCCTGCAGCGGATCGCTGGGGCGCTGGGGCATCTGCGTGGCGGCGATTAGATCGGCGATGCGATCGATCTGACCGCTGGAGTAGCCGAAACCGGGCAGAACGTCGCGGGCGATGGCCATGCTCTCGCGCTCGTGGTTCTGATAGACGCGCAGGAAGCCGGTATCATGGAACAGGGCGGCGGTGGTGACAATGAGGAACTCCTCGTCACCCAACCCCACGGCCCGACCCAGTCGCGCCGCCGCCGGCAAGACGTCGTCGCGGGTATGCGATAGCGAATGATAGGCGAGGTGAGGCGACAGATCATGTGAAAGTCGATCGATCACGTATCGCTTCGCCTGTTCAAAATCAGGTCTTGTCAATTGTCCAACCAACCTTACTCCCAGAAGTCCAGCGTAATTGTACCTATACAGCGCGCGATTGCACAACTTGGACGATGGGCGATAATCCGGCGACGATTTCCGCCGTCTCACCCGGCGAAAGGAGCAGCATGTTTACCCATATCGTTCTGTTCAGATTGAAGGATCGCAGTCGGGAAAGCGTCGCCGCCACGCGGACGCGGCTGGAGAGCCTGGGCCACGGCATCGCGACGTTGCGCGGGCTGGAGGTCGGCGTCGACCTGACGCACTCCGGCCGCTCCTATGACCTGGCGCTCATCACCCGCTTCGACGACGCGGCCGGCTATGCCGTTTACCGCGAGCATCCCGTCCATCTGCCGGTGCTGGCCCACATGAGCGAGGCGGCCGAGAGCACCGTGGCCGTGGATTTTGAGAGTTAGGAGATAGTGGGAAGTGGAGAGTGGGCAGTGGGCCATAGCCGGCATTCGAGGGGGTAGGTATCATGCGTTATCTGGATAAATTGCGCGCGGCCCAGGAAGCCAATCAATCGTGGCTATGTGTCGGCCTCGATCCGCAGCCGGAGTTCCTGCCCGTGGAGGCGGCCCGGTGGGACGAGCCGGTGCTGCCGTTCAACCGGCGGATCATCGAGGCCACCGCCGATCTGGTGTGCGCCTATAAGCCCAATCTGGGCTTCTATCTGCAATGGGGCGCGGCCGGGGTCATCGCCCTGGAGCGCACCATCGCCGCCATCCCCGACCACATTCCGGTTATCCTCGACGCCAAGATCGGCGACATCGGCAATACCCAGGCGGCCTGGGGGCGGGGGGTGTTCGATGAGTGGGGCGTGGACGCCATCACCGTGAACCCCTACGTGGGGGCCGACGCGGTGCGGCCGCTGCTGGCCGGGCGGCCCGACAAGGCCGTCTACGTGCTGGCCCGCACGTCGAACCCCGGCGCGCCGCAGTTCCAGGGCGACCTGAACGCGGCCGAGGGGCTGTCGGCGGCCGTGCTGCGCGAGGCGGGGCGCTGGGCCGGCCCCGACGACGGCCATTGCGGTTTCGTCGTCGGCGCGACGTACCCGGCCGAGTTGGCCGTGGCCCGCGCGCTGGCCCCCGACGCCAACTTCCTCATCCCCGGCATCGGGGCGCAGGGGGGAGACCTGGAGGCGGCCGTTGTCTACGGGGCCGACAGCCACGCCGGGCCGGTCATCAACGCCGGGCGCAGCGTGATCTATGCCTCGGCCGGGCTTGATTTCGATGAGGCCGCCCGCGCCGCGGCGCGTCGTCTGCGCGACGAGATCAACGCGCTGCGGGTTAATGAATAAGGCCCGTTGCGGCAATTGCCGGCGAAATGGTGTATAAACCCCCATCTGAATTGTGATCGTTGAGTGAGGAGTATCCGAGATGGCCTTTTTCGATCAGAATTATTTACTCTATGTGTTTTTGCCCACGATGATCCTGTCGTTGGGTGTGCAGATGTATCTGAAGCGGTCTTACAGCAAGTGGAGCAAGGTGCGCAACGGCGCCAACCTGACCGGCTCCCAGGTGGGTGAGGCGTTGTTCAGCCGGACGGCGCTGATGGATATACCACTTCAGGTCGTTCCCGGCGAAATGACCGACCACTTCGACCCGCGCGCCAACGTCGTACGGCTGTCGCAGGGGACGGCCACCAGGGCGAGCGTGGCGTCGATGGCTATCGCCGCCCACGAACTGGGACACGTGCAGCAGTACCAGACCGGTTCGGCGCTCATCAAGGCCCGCAACTTCCTCGTGCCCGCCGTGCAGTTCAGCCCCACCGTTTCCTATATAGCGATCCTGGCCGGCCTGCTGCTGAATATGGCCGGTCTGGTCTGGATCGGCATTATTTTCTTCAGTCTGATGGTTATCTTCACCATCCTGACCCTGCCCGTGGAGTTCGACGCCAGCCGGCGGGGGATGAAACTGCTGACCGAGGCCGGGCTGATGCAGACGCAAGAGGATCAGCAAGGTTCGAAGGCGGTTTTGCGCGCGGCCGCGCTGACCTACGTGGCCGCGGCCATCACGTCGGTGCTGCAGCTGCTGTATTACATCAGCCTCGCCAACCGCCGCCGTTAGAGTGACGAGTGACGAGTGACGAGTGACGAATGAAGAGGGCGCTCTTCATTCGTCATCTCCAATTCTTAATTTGCGGCCCGAAGCAGGCCGGGCAGATAGAGCCGGTAGCCCAGGGCCGTTCCCGGCTCAAGGTACGCGCCCGGCGCGCCGCCATCGGCGGGTCGCGCTTGCCCGGCGCGGTCCTCGGTCACGCGGTTGGTCGGTTCCCCCGGCGGCGTGACGGGCGTGAACGCATCCCAGGCGGGGAAGTCGGGCAGCGGGAAAGTGGCGATGCCCGCAAGGCTGCCCGGCGCGGGCCGGAAATCGCCGCCCGCCGGGTCGAGCAGGTCGGGCTGCACCTGATTGATGCTGTTGTCGGCCGATAATTGCGCCTGATTGCAGGTGGGGTTGTCAGGGCGACAACCGTCGCCGTCCCCCTCGATGCCCAGAGGCAGATCGACCGGGCCGTTCCAGATCAGATTGCCGCGAATCTGCAAGTTATCGTCGGCCCGGCTGGGATTGGGGATGCCCGTGCCCGCCGTGGGAGCGCGCGGCCCGTGGACGGCGAACTGCTGCCAGGCGCTGCTGAAGCCGGGTGGGT
>JACDJA010003423.1_pt1 | contig 10282 bp, 6 predicted proteins | sample 7449241 | NCBI WGS metagenome assembly JACDJA01 (sample SAMN14253289, study PRJNA609438) | sludge metagenome | isolation source: initial anaerobic sludge | collected 2018-12-20 | reverse complement strand
TGGATGGGGATGGGCTGCCGGAATTGTTAACTTTTGCTCCTTTCCACGGCGACATCCTTCGCATCTGGCGTCTGGTCGACGGTAAATACGAGTTGGATTACGCTAATCCAGAGCCCGTTGAGTTTTTGCACGCGATTTGGTCGGGGCAGATCAACCACAAGCCCACCATCCTTTTGGGCAACCGCAAAGGCAAAAGAGAACTTCTGGCTCTTACGTGGGATCACGAAGCCGGGAAATATCACTTCCAGCTATTGGATAGCGACAGAGGCCCTGCTAATGTCACTTATTTTGAAGAGGATGGCAAACGCCTGATTGTCGCGACCAACCGCGAAACCAACGAGGTTGCCATGTACGTTTTGGAAGATTAATGTTCATTCCATAAACATAGAAAACGCGGTTTAAAGACCGCGTTTTCTTTATTCCATCCAATCGGATGTAAACCCCGGATTCTCATAAAAATAGTTTGATCTATTGCTTTAATAGTATAAATTTCCTATACTATTAATGGTAACTTCTTTCTATCCCTTCGTGTCTGTGACACCCAAGTCCAATTCAACTGATCCCTTCCCAGAAAAGCACAGCCTTTTCAGGCTGGTCCTGGTATCAGATTAGAAGCTCACATACCAAAGAAAGGAGTATGAAAATGAGCACGGTTGAATTTCCTGTCGAGTTTGAAAAAAAGCCGGAGCAAGACCTGGACCTCGTGGTCCATGTCTTTGACCCCGCTGGAAAATTCTTGAAATCCGCAAAAGTAAAGGATGGAAAAGCCAGTCTCCCACTTGAGGTCCTGCAAGTAAAGGACATCAAGATCCTCATATCACCAGTTCTCCCATCAAAAAGAAAACCAACAATTGAAGGATTAAAGTCAGGTGGGGCGTTTGAACCGCGTTTTGAATTGGATCCTACCAGAGGAAAACTCAAGCTGTATCCCATCCCGATTGAGAAAATCAAATTGTGGCTGCTTTGCCCATGCAAGGTCAAAGGCAAGGTGGTGCGTCCGATCATTATCAATGGGACAGTAGTTAATAAACCCGTTAGTGGGGCAAAAGTCCACATTTGCGAAGTTGACAAGCTCTACCTGCTGCTCCCGCGTTTCCCCAAAGAAGTATTGATCCGCTTCCGCGACGAATTGATCAAGGATTGGGAAAAATACAAGGTCCTTCCGAAACCTCCGATTATCAAATTCCCCTGGCCGCCTCCACCACCGGATCCTTGCCGGTTCTTCCCGATGGATAAAGAAGCGCGTGAGTTGGAAGGTGAACGCGTGATGCCTATGCAGCTTCCCGGCAACCAGGAAACTGCCTACCGCCTAAACGTTACCCCGGGGGTCCCCGATTACCAAATCAGCTGGTTTGCCCCCCAACCTGAGCCGCCGAGCATGGAGTATGTCACGCCCAGGATGCTCACTATGCAGGCGCCGGCTAAACCTGCCCGCAAAACAACCAAAACCTCAAACGAGAAGGCTCTCCCGTTGTTGATTGATACCGTCCCCAGGGAGATCTTAAAGCAGCTCAAGTCTGATTCGGTCACTGAGATAAGCTCGGCATTGTTAAAACTCCATCCTATGATCCTGCCGTACTTCTGCTGGTGGCCTTGGCTGCATCCCTATATTTGCCTCTGGGATGAGATCGCGACGGTAGTGACCGATTGTGATGGTTTTGAAACCACCATCTGGTACCGCTGTGTGGGAGATAAACCCGATCTCTATTTCTGGGTGGAATATCCTATTGGCGGCACATGGACCACGGTCTACGAACCAAAACCGATTTGTTGCCATACGTACTGGAACTATGTGTGCGGCACGGAAGTAATACTTCCTGTAACCGTTCCCGGTGTTCCGTGGTGCGAACCGAATCCCGACCTGCCTGATCTGAAGGTGCTTGTTAAGACCATCGGCAATGGGCTGAGCATGAGTGAGATTCAGAAAACATCTGGTCCAAGCAAGGGAAAGACAACCGCCGGAGAACCGCTGGCAGGTTCGCTCGAACTGCGCCTGGATATGAGCCGCAGCAATCTGATCAGCCTCGGCGTTACCCAATATCGCTGGTCCTATCGCCGGAAGACTAAAGGTGATGGGACAACATCTGTCGCCGATACCTGGCATACCATGTTACGGGAAGTCCATCGCCCATACGAGATCAAAGTTTTTGTCCCGTTTCCGGTGTGGCACTTTGAAACGCAATATAAGTATGAAAAGATGGGTCCTTTTGGCGCGGATAATTTATTTAAGATCCAGCCAAACTTCCCATCAATCGGCATCTGGTATGACTCGGTAATGAATGAGCATGTCGACCTTGCGTGGGCATACTTTGATACCGCTAACCTGAAGGAATCTGATGGCACAACCCCCGCGGTTGGTCAGTATGAAATTAAGTTGGAGTTGTTTGACAGCAGCGGCAACCTTGTGCACTGGAATAACACGGGCGGAAGCGGGTGGAATATTGAGGCGTATGTGACCAATAATCCTGCTCCTTTTGTTCCCCCGACCGGCATGACGGAAATTCTTGCTCCTACAGCCAACCTGATCAAAGATACCTCCGGGAACACCGTTGGGTACATCATGACCCTCTTCGTGGATAACACACCCTGCGAAGCAGTGATCGATGAACCATATATTGTCGAAAAGCCCAGCGCTTTGTCTGGTCCGTGCGGCTTCTTGTTCTTTAAATCGTTCGCGAACTCAAAAGCGCACCTGCGCTTCCTTGCCCGGCAAGCATTTGATAATGCCGTGTTTACGTTCTGGGTGGTAAAAGGCAGTTCCGGCTATGTTCCGGATGCCACACTGGGCTGGAACTTCGTTTCTTCCTCCTATGCCTGCCTGCCGGTACACGACCTTACCCCTGGGGCTTATCCCGTGAATGGTTTTAGCCGTTCGGCGGACAGCCACTTTAGCAAAGAATTAGGGGTTGCAAACCTGTTGAACGCTAATGGTTCCAACTGTCCGCAAGCCGCGTTTGCGGCAACCCTGGCAGTATATTCAACAGCCTATGACGGCTATACACAGGCTTATTGGCTGGATGCCTGGGCTATTCCCAAGGCGTTTGCGCTGGCTCCCGAGCCATAACACGATCGGTAAGAGAAAAGTCAACCAAAATGAATAGGCTGCTGGGTTTCCCAGCAGCCTATTCATTTTTTCTAGAGGATACGCAAAAGAAATGTGGTTTTCTGCCGATGCGATGCTATTCTCCCTTCCACATCCAGAAAACCGTATCGCTGCAGCGTATAAAACCAAGCTTCTCCTGCAGGCGCAGGGAGTTTTCATTGTCGATGAAAACATGCCCATAAGGCAGTTCACCCATCTCGAGCACTTTGGCGGTCAGTGCGCGTTCGAGCCGTTCAGCCCAGCCTTTCCGGCGATATTCCGGTAATATGAAAAGCATCCCCATCGAAAAGTCATCATGCAAGCCAATAAACGCGAAAGGACCACCGCCATCACGCAAAATGAACAGGCGGTTCTCGAGGATAGCCTGCTCAATTTCATCCGGTTCCAGGCGGTCATAATGCGCCAGGATGAAGCCCAGGTCCGGCAGCGCGGCAGGCTCAAGCTGCAGATCGGATTGAATGGCAGGGTGTGGGTAATAGAACTGAAAACATTCCATGCTTCCCTCGAGCCCAAAGTGAGCTGCCACTGCTTTGGCATTCTGTCCGCCGCAGATCTCGATCAGATCGGGTTGGGGAAGCTCCCTTACCAGGTCAAGCGGATTGGGACCTGCCAACAGCATAAAATCAGGGCGTGAGCGATACACCGCCACGCCGTTCTCATTAGCGCCAATCAGCTCGGCTCCGTGTTTCAGGGCATAGATCAGCGGGTAATTGAGGGCGTAATCCCGCTCCAACAAGTCGAGGGCGTTATTCATACGTTTGATGCTATCCGTTTATCGCGTGAAAGGAGGGATTAGCCTTCGGGGGCTAATCCCGTTCGCCGGTTTCCACAAAGTGGGTCAGCTCACCGACGCTGAGCTCTTTTATGCCGAGCTTTTCAACGGTCCTGCCCTTGCGCCAGTAATCCGTGTTGTGCAGGATACAGCCCAGGCTGATGATGCTGCGGATGCAATTGACCGAGACGCCGTAGCGTTCGCCAATCGAAGCAATCGGCACCAGGCTCATGGGTACTTCTTCAAAGATATAGCGGTGGTTCAGGGTCGCGGGGGCTTTGATGCCGTAATAACCCGTCTGGTTGTGCATGGCTTCATAGAGGTTTTCTCCGCGGGCGTTATATGCCAGTTCGAGCCATTCCATGCCCGTGCGTGCCCGCAACCCCAGGGCGGATGCAACGGTCACCCGCTCTCGGTCGATCACTTCGAGGACTTTCGCCACAGAAGGCGTGACGCCGTCCACGTAGAACTCGAAATTTCCATGGGTAGCTTCAATCCAGCCGGAGTTGAGCATGGTCAACGCGGGATGGAAAACCGCCCCCATGTTGTTCAAGCCGGTCATCAGGACGTTTCCTCCATTGATATACTGCGGAAAAGCGGTCCGGATTGCGTCCAGGGCTTCTCCGGTGCGGTTTGCGGGCAGCGCCGCCATCGGAACGGATTCTTTGATGCGGAAAATTCGTGCCAGGCTTGGTCCCTCGGACCGGCTGGCAAAAATGAAAGTTTCGGCTTCAGAGATGATCGGATTGGCTGTACAGCCGTTCTGGCGAAGCGTCTCCGCAAACTCCAGCGAGCCGCCGGTTCTGCCGGGGTGCATGATGATGATGTGGTCATCGCGCAGGTAAGGCGTGGCCGCCAGGGCAATATCCCTGTGGGCGGTTGAAGGTGTGACAACCATGATCACCTGTGAATTTGCCAGAAATTCGCCAATATTTTCGGTTACCATTTCCAGCTTGCCAAAGCCTTCCAACCCACCAGGGTTCAAAAGGTCAATTCCTCCTCTTTCGGCAATTACTTCCACATGCGAAAACGTGCGGTTATAAAGCAGCACTTTCTTTCCCAACAATGCCAGATAAGCTGCCATAGCTTTTCCGCCGTTGCCAGCCCCGATTACGCCAAACACAAATTCTTTGCTCATTGTTACTCCTTATAGGTTAGCTTGCAGACGATCCCGTTCACTGATGCTTTCCCCGTTTTCATCAACGGCTTCGCAGGCGCCATCCAAAACGCGCGTGCGAATAGTACCAGGAGCGAAGGGATTGTTTTTTAGTTGAGGCGCGTCCAAAACGCCGACGTTGACCGCCTTTGTAAGCGTTACCGCATCGGTAAGGGGGTCTTCCACGCTTTTATCAGCGAGGTTTCGGATTGCCTGAAGCGTGATATGAGACTGTTCGATCAGGTGTTTCTTGCGTGCCTGGACCTGAGGGTCCACCGACATATCCGGTTGACCAGCCAGGGCGTTTTCGATGCTGCGCTGGGCTGCAAGGCTGGCGGCGATAACATCCGGCGCGGTTGCGGCATGGTCAGCTTCGGTATGTCCCACGATATGGATAATATGCGGGTGCAGCGCCATTTGCAGATAGATGCTCGTAGCCAAATGGGCGCGGGCGGCATTATCTTCCAGGGGGTAACTAAGCAGACCAGTACGGGTTTGGCGCCAGATATGGAAAGTCTCATCTTCCAGCGGGGCAATCATTTCGAGGATTGCCAGCATTTTTGCCAGATCCATGGCATCCGAGAGATTTGGGGGACTGTTAAACATCAATTGGGCGATGTAATCCCGCACGCCAAACGCCTTCGCGTTGTAGGCGGCGAGGTAAGCCGAGGTCACAAAGACCACGTCTGGCGCGTCGCGCATGCCCCAGTGGTGAGGTTCGTTTAGTTCCACAGGGATACCTCTTTCGCCATACCATGCCATCACCTGCTGATGGTCTCGAATGGACTCTTCAAGGGTGAGCGGTCCCCGTCCGTCCATTAGGTTAAACCAGAAAAGCGGAATGGCACACCAGGCAATATTAATGGTATCAACGTACATTTCTGCCAGGCGGATAAAGTCATCCGTGCCGGAATACGTGCGCATCAGTGGGAAATTCCCCGCGCGGGATGCCTGATAGAGCTGGCGGTAGTCCTCGGCGCTGCGGACAGGCACCCCGCCGGCGCCTGTGGCACGTGGGTTTTGCCTCTCGGGATGGAAAAAATTTTCCTGTGCGTCCTGGTCGATCCCCAGTGAGATCACGTCCAGCGCTTTGGCTTCGGCAATCTCCCGAATTCCTTCCAGGCTGGCTTGCATGGTTGGCAGCCCAAAATGGTGCCGCAAAAGTGGATAAGGCTGCTTCCAGCGGATGCGTTCGATTGTGCTCTGAGGGAAGGTGAACGCCCCGGTTGCCTGGAGGTCCTCCCCCCGCAGGTATGCAAGAATTTCTTCGCGGCTTTGGCTTCCGTCGAAAATCTGGTCAAAAAAATCCTTCAAAGATTCAGCTTTGCGGCTGACCGGAGGGGTGCCGCCGAAAGTGAAGCGAACCCCTTGCTCGTGCAAGTCGGCGGCAGCTTCGGCAAACTCAGCCAAAAGACGCTCACCGGTCTCGGGCGTGAGCCGGTAAGACACACCTACCAGGTCGGCTTTTTCGCGGATGGCAGCCTCGATAAAGTCATTGACAGGCACGGAAGGACCGAGAAAGACAGTTTTCCAACCGGCTAACTCCGCGAGCCTAAGAAAATTTGTTACCCCTGCGACGTGAACACATTCCCCCAAAGCACCAGCTACGATGGTTTTCATACTCACTCCTGTTCGATTTCTGATCGGATGGGTACTAACCCAAGCTCCATGGGTTATCTGCCAAACTGGCGGGCAGATTAGCTACCTGTAAAGTTTACCCGAAAAACTGAGAAATTTTTTTTTCATGCAAAACCTTTTGTGGGGTTCAAACCCTTTCGACAATGGATGGTTGAAATGTTAAAAAAGATGAACCTGATTTGGAGTTAGTATGGAACATTGTATCGACAGGCATTAAAACCACCGAAAGGTTAACAAACCGAGAAAGTATGGTCTTATGCGTCCGCCGCAACCTGGTGAATCTGCCGTTTTTGCTCTTGCGGCAATCTTGAGTCACAAATTATGCATATTGACAAAAAATCCCTCTACCCATAGAATTACTCCATGCAAAATCCTTGCATCAACACCCAAAAGGAGAAAAAAATGAAGAAGTTCATGATGTTCGTTCTTGTCGCAACCATGGCGCTATCCATGGTGGGCTGCACGCAAAAGGCAGCAGAAACCCCAGCTCCGGTCGCCCCGGAAGGCAAGGTTTACAACGTTGTCAACCTTGTTAATGGTAATCTTGGTGACAAATCATTCTTTGATGCGGCTGAATCCGGTCTGAAGGAACTAGCCGATGCCGGACGCATCAACTACAAGTCTATTGAAATGGGCGGCACCGATCAGGACCAGCCAAAATGGCTCGAAACCCTGAACGAGGTTGCCAGCAGCGGTGAGTATGACCTCATCATCTGCGGTACCTATCAAATGCCTGACTATCTGAAGGAAGCAGCCACCAGTTATCCTGATCAGAAATTCCTGATCTACGATGACAACACCTATGTTGGCGTCAACCAGAACGTTGTCAACATCACCTACAAGCAGAATGACATGGGCTACCTGATCGGCACCTTCGTTGGCAAGATGACCACCGAAACCGGCGTCGAGAAGATCAACCCCGAAGCTGTGGTTGGTTTCGTGGGCGGCATCGACAGCCCTGTGATCAACGACTTCCTCTATGGTTTCCTGCTTGGCGCGCAAGCTGCCAACCCCGAAATCAAAGTGGACACCCGCTATGTTAACAGCTACGTTGACACCGCTACCGCCAAGGAAATGGGACTCTCCATGATCAACGATAAAAACGCCGACATCCTTTGGGGTGTAGCCGGTCTCTCAGGCAACGGCGCCGCTGAAGCCGCGCTCGAATCGGGCAAAGCCTGGTTCGTGGGCGTTGACTCTGATCAGGAACTGACCTTACCCGCCGATCAAGCTGCAATCACGCTGACCTCTGGCTTGAAAAATGTTGGCAAATCAATCGTCTGGCTGTTTGACGAATGGGACGCTGGCCGTACTTACTGGGGTCAGGAAGTTCGCCTTGGTATCCCCGAAGGTGGTGTGGGCATTGTGATTGATAAAAACTTTGCCAAATTTGCTCCCCAAGCCGTTCAGGATGCTGTTTTGGCAGCCCAGGCTGACATCGTTGCCGGCAAAATTATTGTCCCGACTGCTATTGGCGATACCACCAATGCGGTTGTGACTCTGCGGGACTCGCTCCAGCCATAATTTTGTCTGAGAGCGTCATGTCTTAAATCTTCAATCGAGGGGAGCTGATCACTTAGCTCCCCTCGATTCATAATAGCTCCAATAAGGATGCCTACCTATGGAACAAAATGTAATTGTGGAACAAGAAGATTTTGTTGTCCAGATGAGAGGGATTAGTAAGGTATATCCCAATGGAATTGCCGCCAACAAAAATGTGGATTTTTTCTTGAGAAGGGGCGAAATTCATGCCATCATGGGAGAAAACGGCGCGGGCAAGTCTACGCTGATGAAGATCCTGTTTGGTCTTGAAGAGCCCACAAGCGGGGAGATCCTGATTAATGGTCAACCGGTGGCAATCACTTCACCCAGCAAAGCTATCTCACTCGGAATCGGCATGGTACACCAGCACTTTATGCTGGTCCCCAGCCTGACTGTCGCTGAAAATATCGTTTTAGGCATGGCACCGACCGATAAGTCGCACCTGCTTATTGATTATAAGAAAGCAGTTCAAATCGCTGAGGAGAACGCCGCCCGCTATAACCTGCGCATTGACCCAAACGCCAAGGTTATGGATATTCCAGTCGGCATGAAGCAAAAGGTGGAAATTCTTAAAGCCCTGGTTCGAGGAGCGAAGATCCTCATCCTGGATGAACCAACTGCTGTCCTGACCACGCAGGAAACCTCAGAGTTGTTTAAAGAACTCATAGCCCTGAAGGATCACGGCTTCACAATTGTGTTCATCTCCCACAAGCTGAAAGAAATCAAGCAAATTACCGACCGGCTCACGATTATGCGAGGAGGCAGGTCGATGGGAGTATATAACACAGCCGACATAAGCGAAAACGAGATCTCTCGCTTGATGGTCGGACGGGATGTCGTGTTGAAAGTAGTGAAAGACAAGTCCAAACCGACGGAAACTGTGCTGAAAGTCCGCGATTTGGAATACACGAACCGCTGGAATAAAAAGATGCTCGACAAAGTTTCGTTCTCAGTTCGAAGAGGCGAGATTTTGGGGATTGCCGGTGTCGAGGGTAACGGGCAGCGCGAGTTGGTTGAGATGCTCTTCAATCTCAATGAGCCCGATGGCGGCACGGTCACGGTCTGTGGGCAGTCAACCCTCAACCAGCCGCAGGAAAAAATCCGGAAAAAAGGGGTTTCCCTGGTGCCTGAAGACCGTATGATCTACGGCATTGCCGATATCGCCAGCATCGAAGAGAACGTCATATCGGACCGATTTACTGACAAACGGTTCAACAAGGGTCCGCTGTTTAATATGCCAGAGATTCACCAGGAAAGTAACAATCTGATTATTGACTATCGGATTTTGGCGAAGTCTCACCAACAGCAGGTAAAAATGCTCTCTGGCGGAAACATCCAAAAGGTTGTGGTTGCTCGAGAGCTTTCAAGCAAACCCACTTTACTGATTGCCGACCAGCCAACCCGCGGTATTGACGTGGGTGCCACCGAATTCATCCGAAACGAGATCGTCGAGCTCAGTCGGAATGGAGCTGCGGTGCTGCTGGTTTCGGCTGATCTGAACGAGGTAATTGAACTAAGCGACAGCCTTATTGTCATGTACGGCGGGAAGATTGTTGCGTATTTCGAAGACTCAAACCAACTGGAAGATGTAACCATGGGCGAATATATGCTCGGTTTGAATCGTCAAACTGATGAGGAAATCGCGAGGGTGTGCTATGAATGATCGAAGATTATTGTTGTTTAGTTTGCTCCGCGGTCTGGCAGCCATTCTATTGGCGTTGGCGGTGGCTGCAATTTTCATTTTTCTTTCCTCGGATGAACCCCTTACCGCCCTGAAGTATATGCTTCTGGGACCTGTGGTCAGCTTTAAAGCCACCGGCAATGAGTTTAACACCATCAGCTTTCTGACGATTTTAGCCGCCATGATTCCAACCATCTTTTCGGGTCTTGCGGTTTGCGTCATGTTCTCTGCCAACCAGTTTAACCTGGCGGGGGAGGGCGCGATCATGTTGGGCGGCTTTGTTGGCGCTTTGCTCGGGATTTATCTGAATCTCAATACTGGTCTCCATCAGGTGGTGTGCGTTTTGGCTGGTGCGGTTGCCGGGGGGCTGATAATGCTCATTCCGGCTGT
>JACDJA010003420.1_pt1 | contig 10290 bp, 23 predicted proteins | sample 7449241 | NCBI WGS metagenome assembly JACDJA01 (sample SAMN14253289, study PRJNA609438) | sludge metagenome | isolation source: initial anaerobic sludge | collected 2018-12-20 | reverse complement strand
TTTCCAGAATGTTTCCGGCAGGTTCTTGTCAAGGATCACCCGGATGTCGGTGATGTGCTGTTCGATGTTTTGTACATCCATGATTATTGGTTTGAAAAGTTAACAAATGCCGGCCCGCTGGCCGGGGGCCGTTTATTCGCTCAACATTACTGGCATGAGCAAAACAAAATCTTCACCAAGTACGGGCCGCTGTCCTCGGATGACTACAGCCCTGCTAGGTTTCCAGATGGAAATATCCACCGCCTGGGTTTTGTCAAAAGGGGAAAGGGCCTTTAGGAATTCCGGGGCACAGAAGCCCATTTTTTGAATATCCTTATCCAATTCCCGGAAAGGCAGGGCCGCTCGTGCTTCGATAACAAAATCGGAGTCAATGGCGACCATCATTTTTTTCTCAAAATCCAGTGTAATTTGATTCGATATTGGATTGGCGCATCTCCGGATTCGTTCGATCGTTTCCTGTAAATCCCCGCAATCTACAGACCAGCGTTTCTCCTTGCCTGATGCCGGGACAACCTGAGGCCAGTCTGGGTATCGGTGCAATTTGTGAACAACTGGCTCCTTGTAAGGTTCGCCAGTTTTTGCCGCTACCTCTTTAGCTTGGGCATAGTTCAGGATTCGGCCTGAAATGTCGGCAGGAAGCTCACCTTCCTCGATCGTAAAAACGAAATCTTCAGATTTGGAGTTAATCTTTAACCCTTTGGCGTCAATGAGAAACTCAAATTCAAAGGGTATTTCCGTACCTTCTTTCCATGAGTAAAGTATATGAGCGTCGGTTGCCGTCACGTGCAGCCCTGAGCCGGGCCGATTCCATACCTGAACGCAAGTCATTGCCGGGCGAAGTTTGTCCAGGGTTGCAAAGCTGGCCGCGGCTTTAAGCACTTCGGCCGGGATTCTGAAGGTTGTCATATCAAAATAGTTTTAATTGTTTCTCAATCTCTTTTCTTTCCCGGAAAGCAAGTTCCTGGTTTAGGGTTTGCAGGATACTGCGCAACTCTTTTAAATCGGAAGCATTGGCCGATGCAGAGCCGATGTCGAAAAGTTCTTTTTCCATTAGGCCGAAGATTTCATCTTCGCATTGCCGGCCGGCCAGTTCAATTTCCGGTATTTTCATTGCGACAACTGTCTTTGTTAAGTTGTCAGCTTTGAGTAGTTTATCCAGTTGTTTCATCTTATTTAGGTTTATGAATGTAAAATTTGTCAGTCAGCCCGTGGAGTTTAGTTCCGTCGTTATAAAATTTGACGACATAGTAACCTATCCAGCGGCAATGGGCGTACTTTTTTGGAACCTTTTTGGTGATTTGTTCATAGTGCTTGAAAGAGTTAACTTTTCGGCACTCTTCGGGGCTTTTGTTCACATCGTCCGATGTAACCAAATACCGTTCGGTTTTAAGAAGCATAATTATTCAGGTTTATATTGTTCGGAAATCATTTCTTTTGCTCGTTTGTACGCTGCTCTCAAGGCAGTTGTCAATGTATCGTCGTTGGTATCGTCCGGGTAAGTTTCAAATCCAGGGCGATGCGGTAAAACACGCTTTCCCCATAACCCATTGGCCCAACATGGATGATTATCTGGATACAGCCGGTTAAGGTGGATATAATCGTAAATCTGCCAAAGCCTGGCCACTTCAGAAAGCCCATTGATGTATGCCCACCTGGCGGTGTCAAAACTTTCCATCATAGCTTTGAAGTCACGGGCCAGCCTGTTTACGGTTTCTTTACTCGCTTTCATTATTCAGGTATTTTTCAAGTTTTGCAAATTCTCTTTTAGCAACCCGGCAGGCCCGGGAAGGGGACAGGGTTTTGTAATCCCACTTCGGGTTTTCCCCCGTACTTACCAGCACGGTGTACTTTTCCGTTTCCCGGCATTGAATGACGATCAGTCTTTTTGTGACCAAATGTGATCGGTAAAAGACGTTGTTTGTCATTGTACTGTGAAGGGTGAATTTCCCACCCAACACTTGGTTCACTTGTTCTACGGTTAACATGGTATTGTTAATTTTTCTTCCGGAAAATATTCCCTTTTGGAGCGTTCGGCATATTCGTTCAATCTTTCGATAGTCATTCCATTACCCCACTGTTTTATTTTCAGTTTATCGGGCAGGGCCAGGTAAAAGACGGCCCATGCGCAATCCTCTTCGAATTCGTACACGTAAAAGTGGGGCAGCAGCCCGGGCCAATTGGGATATTGTTCAGAAGAAAGTTCAGCCGTCCAATTCAGTTTTTCCAGGCTGAAAAGTAAAATCCCGCCGTGGCCCGAACATACAAAGTTTATGGCCGTCATTTTGTCGTTGGAAAGAACTGTTTGTTGCCAATTAACTTCTCCCCAATTCAAGGCCAGGGAGCGGAGCAGCTTTCGGCGGTCGGCTGCCGGCCAATTAGCCAAGTTTACTTTTACTTTTCGCATGGGGCATTCCCCTTGCGAATATGAGCGTTTATAGAATTTTAAGTACATTGGTTTGAATTTTAAAGGTTGATGTAATTGGACCAAACAACGGCCTGCAAAACATGGGGTTTCAATCCCAATTTGTAGGCCAGTTTCCTGTATTCGGCTGCTGTTTGTTCATATTTTTTGTCGGTAATCCGGGTTTTGTCCGTTATCCTTTTTGGCCCAAAATGGGCCGCATTAAAAGCATGGCGGTCAATTGTTACCGGCCCTTCACTTTGTGGGTAAGCGATATTCAAAAAGAAATTCTGAAGTTTTGGCGATTTTAAAATATCCAGCACTTCAAATTTTCCTTTGGCTTTAGTTATCCGTTCGGCTTTATCTAGGGCAATTTGAAGATGGCCTGCTTTTCCTGTCCGGCAGAATTCCCAAGCGGCCTGTAAATTCCGGAGCCAGCTTGTATTACAACTCAAAGCTGAAATGATACCGGCCGTTTGGATCAATTCCAGGCCCTGTATATTGGCCATTTCTTTAGCAATTGCATTTGCTTCGATGTACCAATTGCGCCCGTTAAGGGTGTCAATTAGGTACACTTCCATAATGTTCTTTTCCATAACTGTATTGGTTTGTAATCACTCGCACGGGGGCCGTTTACGGATAGGCGATGTAAGTATGCCCGAATGGCCCACCCATTTCCAGCCGGCCGAATACAAATACATACGCGCTACCTTCGCCGTATTCGTTCATGTTCCTGGTTTCTTCTCGGCTGAATTTGGCGAATACTCGGGAGCGCCGGCCTTTTATATGCAATTGGTAGAAATAAGCCAACGCTTTGGCCAGTTCGTTGTCTTTGTATTGGTCGAACATTTCCCCCACCAAATTGAATTCGTTCAACAGTTCCTCCCATAATTCCCCCATTGTTGTAGTGCTATAAAGCGTTACTACCAATTGGGGTAAGTGGTGTCCACCGAAATAGTCAATACTTCCGCCATCGTAAACCATTGCCAATTGAACGGCCGGTTCATCAATCTTCCGGGCCTCTTTGATCCGGAATTCGTGTTTAGGCCAGCAATTTTGCAGTTCCTCTAATTCTTTTTGGGCCTTGTTCTCAAAAGGAAGGCCGTCAAAGAACGGGCCGGAAATAATTTCCCATTTGCGCCCGTTCTTTAGTTCGATATTGTAAGCTTTCATAAGTTTGATATTTTACAGGTTTTTCAAATGAGGCCCAATTCCGCAAAGCTGATATATCTATCCTCAGATAAAATCAAATGGTCAAGGATTTTTATATCTAACAACTCGCCTGCTTTGGTAAGTTTTCCCGTCAGGTCTATGTCTGCCTGGCTTGGCGACAAGCTGTGCGCAAGGATAAGCGAACAGCAACCAGGGATAGTCAAAGCGGCCCCAAAGACCAGCTTTGCGTCGACAACCGTTCCGTCATCGTAAGCGGTTCCTCGTAATATTCTTTCGGCAATTTCGGAGCCTGTTACGGTATCGGATGGAAAACCAGGCCCGTCTTTGACTACGGACAGTTTCAGTTTTGGTATTGTGTACATTGGTTTGAAAAGTTTAATAGTTAGAACCATTCCGGATTAAAGCTTTTCGATAAGCTTTTTGGCCAGATCGGCCTGTTTTTTCCAAATTGGCCGGCAGGAATCCACCCATTGGATAAATTGAAGTTTGTCCATAGCCTTTACTTTATTGTAGTCTAAATCTATGTGCATATAGTCAACAAAAGTTTCTTTGCTGGATTTATGCAAATGATACCAACCGTTTTCAACAGCGTACATAGGTACGCCATCGCCGTCAGAAAGGTGAAGTTCAACCAAAGGTTGGAGGTCCGGCCGTTGTTTCAATATTTCGTCGTGAATACATCCACAATATGACGGATCGTTTCTTCTGTCTCCTTTGTACCAAATACTGCCGGTGATGGAAAAAGTATCGTGGCCGTTTTTGCACTCATCGTTGCACCTTATTTCAATTTCCATTTCATGAAAAACGTTTCCGTAAGTGTCTCGGCGTCTTTTGATATAAATATTTTTTGTCATAACTGTATTGGTTTTAAAGTTTAATAATTATTATTCACTTATACCCTACAATCACGGGGCAGTCATAGCATGTGGCGCCAATGGTTTCAATGTCGGCATTCTCAATGCCCGATGGATCACTATTGATCAAATACGGCAGTGCCCAATCTGGCAACCGATAGTCAATTATCTTTAACTTTTGCATGGCAGTTTGTTTTTATAAGTATTCGCTCCTAACTTCTTTTTCCGTTAATGGGGAGTAAGTTGTCCCCATAATGTTTTCAGGGCCCCAATATTGAAAACAGCCCCCAAACTTTTGCACAAACGGCAGCGCCAACCACTCTTTTTTTGTCAGGCCCGTAAAGGATAGGAAGCTGCCGATATCTTCTTTGTCGGCCCAATCTTCGCCATTGATCAGGCTGTTGAGTTCGTTTTCTTGTTTGAAACCACATTCGAAGTAAAATTCCCCACCTTCGAAAATGCCGGCCCGATATACCACAAAGTGTTCGTCCGGAAAATCTTCGGTATGTGGAGTGCAAATAAAGCCATATTCAAAAAGGCTGGCCTCAAGATCAGCGTCAAGGCCTGTAAAGTGGCGTTTGTCTTTCATCGCTTTAAGATTTTAATTAGGTCGATAAATACAATTGTAGTTGTAATGGCAGTTATCAAAATGTCTATACAAAGGATAACTGCCAACACGGTTTGTAAAACGTTGTTATCCATCACTCTAAGATTTTAGTTAGCGTAAACCCTTAGCCTACAATCTGCCCTACAATCCCGGGTGATTCTACGGTGGGCCTCTTTCGTACCTTTGGTTTTTTGCCGTCGCTGTGGCCAGTTGCGCCCTTCGGCAAAATAGTTAACGGTATCGCAGATATCATACCAAAATTCAAAGGGACGCTCAAGCTTTAGGGTGATCCGCCCCAATTCGTTTTCACCGTCCGTAGTTATCCACTCTTCCGAATAATAAGCCCGTCGGGCCTGATAGGCTACCTTTTCCGCTTTGGCGGATTTCACCCTTTGCCTACGGTAGTCCCCGGCTGCAAACAGGCTGATATAATAGCCTACAAGGTCGGCGAAACGTATATCGCCTTGCCAATTGGGCCACTCATAGCGGGCCCTATGAATCGCTCTTTGAAATAAGTTGCGCATAACGGTTTAGTTTGTTTTCCTATTACTCTGCTCGCTCTTTTCACGGCCTTGCAACCGTCACCCTTTGATAAGGGCGGGGAGTTTAGAGCGGGGCCTGACAGCCCCTTTGGTTTGCATAGGCATTAGGTTTAATTCTCAAAAGGTACAACGCAAAGATAAGTCGAAGGTTTCAAAATTACAAATGATTATTCAAATATTCTTTATAGCCTTTGACTTTTCGTTTGGTCGTGTTACATTAATAAAGACGCATTCAACTTTGCTTTTGTTGCGCCGATCATTTAAATTTTTGAGTGGTGCAAGGAAGGTCGAAGATAAGTAATTGACTTACAGTTAGTTGCAATAAGCGTTTACAAACGGCTACAAACGTTTAGCAGTTTTCTCTATTATGTAAGGGTATGGGGCGGCACCTAGTTATTAACCGTCAGCCTATCCTAAAACGTTGATTATCAGCACATAACACCACAGTTAGCCAGGTTTGGGCGCGTTAGCCCAAAATTCCCTTTTCCCCTGGCAAATTAGCGCAATACCTTGAATACCAATCTATTAGAACCAATGCTCCAACTGTGAAATTTATGTATTTTTCGCAGTGATACGGCCCGAAGTAAGGTGTACACGTTACCCCACCCCCCGGCCTGGCAGCTTTACGAAGGGCCCCCAGGGGGGATCCGGATCGCGTTTCCCCGGGCGGCTCGGCCTGCTGGCCAGGATATATTAGGTTCCCAACCCCCGCTTTATCCAACAAAACCGCTCACAAATGTTGGTATCTTGGAGAGGAAGGGTGTCGAAAATCCCGGGGTTATATCCAAAGAGCGCCAAAACAGGTACGCAAACGTTGTATTTTTAAAGCTGCCGCCAGGAGAACCCCTCCCCGGGGCGCCCCTTCTCCTACCAAAAGCCTTCGAAGAGCACCCCCCACCCTCTGGCTCGAACCTCAAACCCCCCAAAAAGTACGCAAATGTTGGTACTCCACCCCGGGTAAGTGCCAAAAATCCCGGGGTTATACCAAAACCTCCTCCAAAAAAGTACGCAAATGTTGTATTTTTAGAAAAACCCGCTTATCTTGCTCCTGTTTGAACTGAGATAGGGGCTTTTGGGCAAAAAGTTGCCCAAAGGGCTTACACTGGAGACAGCATCAACCGGCGGGGGCCTTGTACCCCCGCTTTTCAAAACCTTCAACCGATGAATGAAGAAAAAGCTCGCAGGCAGATTATCAAGGAAGTGGACGACATGCTCTCTTTTCTGGAAAAGGAGGTTGACAGCAACCAGCGTTCTATCCAGGATAACAACCATAGGATTACTGAAGCTCGTGCTGTAATCGAGAACTGCCAGGCTGAAATTAAACGAAGGGTGGAAGTTGGCGAAGAGCTTGCCGGCAAACTGGCCACCTGGAGAGTTAAGCGGGAAGAACTGGAAAAGCTGGCCTGATATGGTGATTGAATTGACCTTCTCTTCATTGCTGCTTATTGGAGGCCTGGCTGCTTTTTTCCGGGAGCGCTTCTACGAACAGCCCCTTACCCCGGGTTACCTGGAGGGGTTTGGGTTTAAGAAGTACACTTATACAGATGGTGGAGTGCTCATCGGTTACAGTTATGTAAAACAGGTGGGGGGCCAGGCGGTCATGCTGGATATCAGAGGGGAGGCGTATTACCTGGATGGTACTGGTTTTGAGATCCGTACTGTTGGGCAGCTAAAGAGATTGTATGAAGGGTTAACTGGAGAAAAGTTATGAGGGCCAACAAGATATTGCAAGAGCGTTTACAGATAACTGAAGAAGGGTTTAAAGAAACCGGGGGCCGGGAATGGATTTACAAGAACCTTGCTCATAAAATGGCCGAAGCGATGTCTCCCGATGAATTGAAAAAGTTATTTTGTATAACGGAAACAGGAGGGGCCACCAGAGAAACCCGGGAGAAGTTAAGAGACCCCGCTACTCCGGAAGTAGAAAGGCGGAAGCTTGAACACTTGGCAAAATACCGATTAATTGAATATAAAGCTGAGATTGAGTTTCACCCTTGGGCGGCAATGAGCCCTCCGAAAAGGTATGTGATATGAGCAAGGTGATAGCGATGTGGGAACATGACACTTGGGGCGATAGCATCTTTTGGTTAGATTATACTACAATGAAAGTTTCCGGCCACATGACACCAAAACCGAAGCCGGGAGACAAAATGCTTTGCCAGATGCAATCCGGGAAAGTCGCAGAGTTTGAATTTGTAAGCGTAGACAACGCCTGGGGCGTGCGCGACCAGTTTTTCGCTAAAGTCAAATTTTTAAACTATCAGGGAGAAAAGCCCAAAGGCTCGCTTGATAAAATCAATGCCTGGTTCAATGACCTCAGTTGAAAAAAAGGCTTACCGGGCGGCGCAAAGTTACCTGGGATGGGATGATGAGGAGGTAGCTTCCTTTTTTGGCTACCGCTCCCTGGATTCCTTTCGGCGCTCTTCTGCTTATAATAAACGGCGCCGGTGGTTTGCTGAGTTGGTTGGCCAAGTGCGGGCGAAGGCCGAAAAGGAATGGGCCGCCCGGGTGGAAGCGGAGAAAGCGAAGTTCGAAAAGTTTGTTGGAGGATTGAAAGAGTTTACTAAAACCTGACGATATGCCGATGGAAACCAAAGTGGCCCGGTGTGTACAGGGCCTGACCGATAAAGGTAAGGACAAGGGCTCCGCTATAGCTATTTGCCAGGCGGCAACCAAACAATCCTATATGACAGGCAAAAAGCTTAAAAAGAAAAATACCACATCAAAAAACCAGGCAAGATGAGAAGTACTCCAAAAGCCCTCTTAGATTCAATACAAGGGATAATCGGCTGGTCGAAAGACAACGTGCCGGGTTTTCGGGAAACCGAGATCTCCGATGGCTACCACACCTTCGAGGAATTGTACGAGTTCAGGAAAGTTTACAATGCCGTTTTGTTCAACGAGTGGGCCAAAGCGGTAGGTTACGGAGGTGAAGAAAGAGTACTTTACGATGTCCATAAGTCCTGGAAGCATCACGACGGGGGGTATTGTTTCGGCGGAGGTTGGTTCATCGTTTCCGCTATGTTGCCAACCGGGCTTATCTCCAGCCATTACAAAGCTGTAGATTGGGAGCTATTCCGTATTCCGGAAGCCGAAAGGGCGAAGTACCCTTTTGACGGGCATACGGCCCAGGATGTACTTAAAAGGTTGAAAGCGTTATGAAACTACAGGATGATTCCCCGATGCCTTATGGTAAATACAAGGGGTTCCCGATGGAGGAGGTTCCGGCCGATTACTTGATCTGGCTGATGGATAACTTACGGGCCAGCCCTGAGATTATAGAGTATGTAAAGGAGAACCGGGAGGTATTGGATAAGGAGATAAAAGAAAGCCGGGAACGGTGAGCTAACTACGAGGTTGAATAAGCGCTTGGTAGTTTTTTTCCATACAGGTTGATCCGCCCGGCCACTTGGGATTAGGCGCAGTGCCGGGCGGCTTTTGAAATTAAACTCAGATAAAATGAACCTTGATAACAACGTTGCGGCTTTGGCCAAAGAGGCGGTAACTCCGTTGGGCGTATGCCAAACGGCCTTAAATAACCTCATCACCTTGACTTTGAAAGAACAGAATGAATTTCTTCGTGCGGCCAAGGAAATCGTTTTACGGGACCGGGAGGCGCAACTGGCCCGTTACCGGGAAGAGATACAACAATTGGAAAAGCGGTGCGAAGAGGTGGTACTGTACCAACAGGAACTGGCAGGGATATGAAAACCCAAACGGTTCGGTATCCCCGGGGGTTGGCGCAGATATTCAAAAACACGGCCAGCAATATGCCCGGATAAAATGTGCCCAATTGGACACAAAACAACAGAACCTATGGTAATATTAGGGATAATAGCACTACTTCTACCGATATTAAGTTTATGGAATGACGACAGGTAGAACCGCCTTTCGCTATATTCGGCGGTACTATTGGCAGCCGGCCAAAAAGTACCTTTGGCGGGTATTGGACTACCTGGCCCTTTTTATCTGGAAAAGCCCCAGGAAGTATTTGGTAATCCGCTGCCCTATCTGCCACGGGCCTATAGAAAAGAAACGGGAAGTTTATATCTTAGACAACCCCCTTTCTCATTATTATTGCCATAATTGTAAACTAAACCAGTTCTATGACCTGGAATCCTCTTTGCCAAAAGGGGTGCCGGGAGAACTGATCAAAATTTATCATGAGCGTTACCCTGAATTCTCAAACCCAAGAGACAACTGATTTTCAGGCTCTTCAGGAAAGCCTGTCCGCTTCCATCATCGAAGCGGCCGAAGTGGTCGGCTCCACCTTTGGGCCTTACGGTAAAGCGGCCCTGCTGGCGCCAAAAAACGGCCCTCCGTTTTTCACGCACGACGGGATCACAACCCTCCGGGCCTGGAAACCTCAGTCCCTGGCCTCCAAACTCTTGGTAGATGTCGCCGAAAAGGTAGTACAAAAAGCGGGCGATGGGACAACCACCGTTTGCCTTTTGGTTGCCGGCCTTTTGAAACACAACCTGGACCTGCGCCCGAGCCTGGATGAGATCCTGAGTTACGTCCGGGCCCTGGCCCGGCCAGCCGAAGAAGCGGATATTGTCGGAGTGGCCACGGCCGCAGCCAAGAATGAAAAGCTCGGCCGGGGCATTGGGGAACTGGCCTTCAAGCTCGGGGTCAACGGGTTCGTCCGAGGAGTGCGCGGGCCGGAGTTCAAAGCCTACCGAAAACCGGGGTATGAACTGGGGACGGGCCTGC
>JACDJA010003417.1_pt1 | contig 10295 bp, 14 predicted proteins | sample 7449241 | NCBI WGS metagenome assembly JACDJA01 (sample SAMN14253289, study PRJNA609438) | sludge metagenome | isolation source: initial anaerobic sludge | collected 2018-12-20 | reverse complement strand
CGCTTGATTTCCCGGCGCCCGGCACCACCTTGAGACGGCATCCATTCAAATCGAGGAAACCGCCATGGAACTCGCCTGTCCGCACTGCCTTGCCGTCAACCGCGTGCCCGATGCGCGCCTCGCCGAGGGTCCGAAGTGCGGCCAGTGCGGCTCGCCGCTGTTGCCGGCGCATCCGGTGGAACTCACCGCCGCCAGCTTCGACCGCTTCATCGCCAAGGCAGGCCTGCCGGTGCTGGTGGATTTCTGGGCCGACTGGTGCGGCCCGTGCAAGATGATGGCACCGGTGTTCCAGCAGGTCGCCGGCGAGCTCGCCACCCAGGTGCGCTTCGCCAAGGTCGACACCGAGGCGCATCCGCAGGTGTCGATGCGCCACCACATCCGCGGCATTCCCACGCTGATCCTGTTCAGGAACGGCGCCGAGGTCGCGCGCACATCCGGTGCCCTGGACGCCTTCGCGCTCAAGCGCTGGCTGGCCGCGCACTGACCCGACACATCGCGTACCCGTCCGCCGTGTAGAATGTACGGTTGACCGGGGCCGCGGCTCCGTTTTGCCAATCCAGGGAGACCCCATGAGCGACGAACAGCAGCAACCCGTATTCAGCATCGAAAAACTCTACGTCAAGGATCTTTCCGTCGAGGTGCCCGGCGCGCCCGAGTGTTTCCTGGAGCGCGAAGCGCCGCAGATGGAGGTCAACATGTCGACCGCCAGCCGCGAGCTCGGCGATGACGTCTACCAGAACAGCCTCACCGTCACCGTCACCGCGAAGCACGGCGACAAGACCCTGTTCCTGGTCGAGTGCACCCAGGCCGGCGTTTTCCGCATCCAGAACATCCCCCAGGACCAGATGCCGATGGTGCTCAATATCGGCTGCCCCAACATCGTCTTCCCCTATCTGCGCGAGACCGTGTCGGACGTCATCATCCGGGCCGGTTTCCCGCCGCTGCTGCTGAACCCGGTCAACTTCGAGGCGTTGTTCCTGCAACAGCAGCAGCAACAGCAGGCGGGCACGCAGACGCACTGAGCCGAAAACAGCGGTGGCCGTACCCAATCGCCTTGTCGCCGCCGGCGCCCTGCTGCTTGCCGCCGGCGCGGCGCACGCCCTGGACTATCGCACCACGGGCCGCCCCGCCGTGCTGTATGACGCACCGTCGACCGCCGCCACCCGGGTGGGCGTTGCCGGCAGCGGCCTGCCGCTCGAAGTCGTGGTCGAGACCGAGGGCTGGACCAAGGTGCGCGACCACGGCGGCCGTCTCACCTGGATCGAGCAATCCGCCTTCGGCACCGCGCGCAACGTCATGGTCAAGGCCGAGACCGCCAGTGTACGCAAGCAGCCGCGTCCCGACGCCGAGGCGGTCTTCCTCGCCGCACGCGGCGTGCTGCTGGAAATCAGCGGCGAGGCGGACGGTTTCGGCTGGCTGCCGGTGAAGCATGCCGACGGTCTGGCGGGGTGGGTGCCGCTGTTCGAGGTCTGGGGGCGATGAAACTCGCGGTGCTTGGCGCCGGCGCCTGGGGTACGGCGCTGGCGGCGGCATGGGCGCCGCAGCACACGGTCACGCTGTGGGCGCGCGATCCGGCCGCGGTCGCCGCGATGCACGCCACCCGCGTCAACGCGCGCTACCTGCCGGATTGCCCGCTGCCCGCCGAACTGGCGTTCAGCACCGATCTCGACGCCGCGCTGGCCGCGGCCGAACTGATCGTCGTCGCGGTCCCCAGCGGCGCGCTGCGCCCCACCCTCGGCGCGCTGGCCCGCCGTGGCACCCTGCCGCCGCTCGTCTGGGTGAGCAAAGGCTTCGAGCCCGGCAGCCGCAAACTGCCGCACCAGCTCGTCGCCGAACTGCTGCCCGGCCACGGCGAAACCGGCGTCCTGTCCGGCCCCAGTTTCGCGCAGGAAGTCGCGCGCGGCTGCCCGACCGCGCTCACGCTGGCGTCGCACGACACCACGCTCGCCCACCGGCTCGCCGCGGCGCTGTCGAACCACCGCCTGCGTCTCTACGCCCACGACGACGTGATCGGCGTCGAACTCGGCGGCGCGCTGAAGAACGTCATGGCGATTGCCGCCGGCATCTGCGACGGACTCGCGCTTGGTCACAACGCCCGCGCCGCGCTCATCACCCGCGGCCTCGCCGAAATGACGCGTCTGGGCAGTCGCCTCGGCGGCCGCTTCGAAACCTTCATGGGCCTGTCGGGGCTGGGCGACCTCATCCTCACCACCACCGGCGACCTGTCGCGCAACCGTCAGGTCGGCCTGCGCCTCGCGCGCGGGCAGTCGCTCGACGCCATCCTCGGCGCGCTGGGCCATGTCGCCGAAGGCGTCACCACCGCACCTGAAGTCGCCGCGCTGGCCGCCGAAAAGGGCGTCGACATGCCCATCACCCGCGCCGTGTGCCAGACCCTGTTCGACGGTCTGCCGCCCGCTCAGGCGGTGGATGCCCTGCTGAATCGCGAAATCAAGGCCGAGTTCTGAGGCGGCCGGCGCCGTGTACGGATTGCCGCGCTCCTTGCGCGCTGCTATATTGAACATGTATTTTTGATACATCTTTAAGAAAGGTGTCATGCCCGGTCCAGCCATTCTCACCGAAGACGCCGTGCGCGCCGCGCTGCGCAGCGTCATGGATCCTGAAGTCGGCATGAACATCGTCGATCTCGGCCTGGTGTACGGCGTCAGCGTGTCGCCGGACACCCTGCACGTCGACCTCACCATGACCACCCCGGCCTGCCCGATGGGGGAGATGATCTTCGACGATGCCGAACGCGCGCTACGCGCGCTGGTTCCCGAAGGCGTCGCCATCGATCTCGGACTGGTATGGGATCCGCCATGGAGTCCGGAAAAAATGAGTGACCACGCGCGCCAGCATTTCGGCTGGCAGGATTGACGCGCGCGACCAACCACAAACCCGCATGATCCACGCTACCCTCCCCCAGCGCGGCCGCTCATCCACACGTCCCGGCGACCTTGGCGTCCCCTTCCGCCTGCCCCTCCTGATCCTCGGATTCGCTGCGCTGGCCACCGGCGTGCTCGCCGGCCTTGCGCGCCTTGGCTGGGGCGTTCCACTGCCGACCCCGCAGCTTGTCCTGTTGCACGGTCCGCTCATGGTGTCCGGCTTCCTCGGCACGGTCATCGGTCTGGAACGGGCGGTGGCCATGGGCCGCCGCTGGGCCTACAGCGCACCGCTGTGCAGCGGACTGGGCGGCGTCGCTCTCCTCGCCGGGCTGCCGCCGGTTTTCGGTGCGGCGGCGATGGCGCTCGGCAGCGGCATTCTGCTCGTCGCCACCACGCGCCTCCTGCTGCGCCAGCGCACGCTATTCATGCTCACCATGGCGCTGGGCGCGTTCAGCTGGCTGGCTGGCAACCTGCTCTGGCTCGTCGGCTCGCCGGTGGCGGACGTCATCGCACTGTGGATCAACTTTCTCGTCCTGACCATCGCCGGCGAACGCCTGGAGCTGTCGCGCTTCCTCCCGCCTTCGCCTGCTGCGCGCCGCGTGTTCACACTCGTCCTCGCCGCCCTCGTCATGGGCGGCTTTCTCGCCGCAACCCGCGCGGGAATCATCCTGTACGGCGCCGCGCTGCTCGGCCTGGCACTCTGGCTGCTGCGCCAGGACATCGCCCGGCGCACCGTGCGCGAACAGGGGCTGACGCGCTTCATCGCCGTCTGTCTGTTGTCCGGCTACGCCTGGCTCGCCGTCGGCAGCCTCACCCTGCTCGCCGCCGGTCACCTCGCCGGAGCGGCCTACGACGCCGTGTTGCACGCCATCCTGCTCGGTTTCGTGTTCTCCATGGTGTTCGGTCACGCACCGGTGATCTTCCCCTCGGTGGTGCGGGTGAAGATGCCGTATCACTGGACCTTCTACCTGCCGCTGCTGGCATTGCACGCCTCGCTGCTGCTGCGTCTGGCCGGCGACGCGCTCGCCGCACCCGCGCTGCGCAGCCAGGGCGGCATGCTCAATGCCGTGGCGCTGGTACTGTTCATCCTCAGCACGGTCAGCAGCGTGCTGCGTGGCCGGCGCGCCAGCGCGACGCCGTAACCCCATGAAACGCGCCCCCGTCCTTCTCCCCCTGTCGCGCGAGCATCACACCGCGCTCTCCCTTGCACGGCGCTGCGAACGCGCCGCGCAATCGGGCGACACGGCGCTGATCGCGACAGCCTGCGAGGAAGCGCTGAATGCGCTCGCCGGACCTCTGAAGTCGCATTTCGAAACCGAGGAAAACGCCCTGCTGCCCTTGCTGCAGGACGTCGGCACGCAGCCGCTCGTCGCACGCACCCTCGCCGACCATCGGCAACTGCATGAACTGCGCGCCGGCCTGCTGCGCATGGACGCGACCGTCCTGGAAGCCTTCGCCAAGACCATGATCGCGCATGTGCGCTTCGAGGAACGCGAACTGTTCCCCGCCATCGAGGCCCGGCTATAGCGGCTCGACGGCTGCGGAACCCGCCGCCGCTGCCGCGATTCGTCCGATCGTCGCCACGAACTCGGGGTCCTCGCCCTGCAACAGGCGCGGCAGTGCAGTGCGGAAATCCTCGCGTGCGCACCACTCCTGCATGTAATCGGCCCAGGTCTGCCACAGGCGTGCCTGCTGCGCGCTCATGCGCTCCTCGTACACGAGCACGTAGGCGCGTTCGAACAGGCTGATGAGGATGGCGAAAAGCGCGTGCCTGCGCTCCCGCTGTTCCTCGTCGAGTTCGCCGCGTGGCGATGCGGAGAGCAGTTGCAGGTCGGCGTTGTCAATGACCAGACGCATGAAATCGGAATACTCGTCGGACAGGCGCAGGAAGATTTCCTCCTCGTCGCTTTGCCGCTCGTGCCGGCGATCGTGGGCAAACACCCAGATGGCGAGCGGCAGGCCGACGACGGTGACAAGGTAGCTGGCCGCCTCCAGCATTTGCATGACGTCCATTCACATCGCTCCTGAAAACCCGTTCTGCCGCCACGCCTCGAACACGGTGACGCTCACCGCGTTGGACAGGTTCATGCTGCGCGAGCCGGGCAGCATCGGCAAGCGCAGACGGTGTTCGCTGTCGAACCGTTCGAGGATTTCCGGCGGCAGGCCGCGCGATTCCGGCCCGAACAGCAGCACGTCGCCGGGATGGAATGCGACCGTCGCATAGTTGCGGCTGGCCTTGGTGGTGAGCGCATACCAGCGCTGGCCGGCCAGCGCCGCCTCCACCGCGTCCCAGTCGGCATGCACCCGCACGCACGCCATGTCATGGTAGTCGAGTCCGGCGCGCGCCACCTGCTTGTCGGACAGGTCGAAGCCGAGCGGCTCGACCAGATGCAGCCGGCAGCCGGTGTTGGCGGCGAGCCGGATGAGGTTGCCGGTGTTGGGCGGGATTTCCGGCTGATACAAAACGATATCAAACATCCGGCTTGGCCTAAAATATGAGGATATTCGCAAACGCCTATTCTATGGTCCCCTATCTCACCACCGCACTCACCGGCCCGCTTCTGGGGCTGGAAAAACGCGTGCTCGACGCGCAACCGACCATCGAACACTGGTTCCGCCAGCAATGGAAAGAACAGGCGGCGCCGTTCTATACGTCGGTGGACATCCGCAACGCCGGCTTCAAGCTTGCGCCGGTGGACACCAACCTGTTTCCCGGCGGTTTCAACAATCTCAACCCCGCCTTCATGTCGCTGTCGATCCATGCGGCGATGGGGGCGGTGGAAAAAATCTGTCCGGATGCGCAACGCCTGCTGCTGATCCCGGAGAATCACACACGCAACACCTTCTATCTGCAGAACGTCGCCGTGCTCGCGCACATCCTGCGTCAGACCGGGTTGATCGTGCGCATCGGCACCCTGATTCCGGAGATCACCGCGCCCACCACCCTGGAACTGCCGGCTGGCGGTCGTCTCACACTGGAACCGCTGGTACGCCAGGGCGACCGCATCGGGCTGGCGGATTTCGACCCCTGCGCGGTGCTGCTCAACAACGACCTGTCGGCCGGGGTGCCGGCCATTCTCAAGGGTATCGAGCAGACCATCATGCCACCGCTCTACGCCGGCTGGGCGACGCGCCGCAAGTCGCGGCATTTCCGCGCCTACGAGCAGGTGGCCGTCGAGTTCGCGCGCCTCGTCGGCATCGATCCCTGGTTGATCGACCCCTATTTCGACCAGTGCGGCAAGATCGATTTCCAGGCGCGCCAGGGCGAGGTCTGTCTGGCGGAGAAGGTCTCCGCGCTGCTCGCGCGCATCCAGACCAAGTATGACGAATACGGCATCGATCAGCCGCCTTTCGTCATCGTCAAGGCAGACGCCGGCACCTATGGCATGGGCATCATGACGGTGAAATCGCCCGACGACGTGCGCGAGCTCAACCGCAAGCAGCGCAACAAGATGGCCGTGGGCAAGGAAGGCATGGAAGTCCACGAGGTGCTGATCCAGGAGGGCGTGTACACCTTCGAGAGCATCAACGAGGCGGTGGCCGAGCCGGTCGTTTACATGATCGACCATTTCGTCGTCGGCGGTTTCTACCGCGTGCACACCACGCGCGGCATCGACGAGAATCTCAACAGCCCGGGCATGCATTTCGTGCCGCTCGCCTTCGACGAAACCTGCCTGATGCCCGACCGCAGCGCCAACCCCGACGCCAGCCCCAACCGCTTCTATGCCTACGGCGTGATCGCGCGCCTGGCGATGCTGGCGGCGAGCGTCGAACTCGACGAAACCCTCAACGAACTCACCGACGCCGCACCATGAAACTGCTGTTCGTTGTCGATCCCCTGGCGAGTCTGAAGCCATACAAGGACAGCTCGGTGGCGATGATGCGCAGCGCGGCGCAACGCGGCCATGCCGTGCTCGCCTGCGCGGCGCGCGATTTGTTCGTTCGCGATGGCATCGCGCACGCACCGTGTGCGACACTGGAGATCGCCACCGGCGATGCCTGGTTCCGGGTCGCCCATACCGAGGTCTTGCGGTTGAAGGATTTCAACGCCGTGGTGATGCGCAGCGACCCGCCCGTCGACATCGATTATCTGCTCGCGACCCATCTGCTCGGCGTGGCCGAGACCAACGGCGCACACGTACTGAACCGTCCCGCGGCGCTGCGCGATTTCAACGAGAAGCTCGCCATCCTCAACTTCCCGCAATTCCTCGCGCCTACGCTGGTGAGCGCGGACGCCGCGGGAATCCGCGATTTCCTCGCCGAGCAGGAAGACGTCATCGTCAAGCCGCTCACCGAAATGGGCGGGACCGGCGTCTTCCGCCTCACCGGCGCCGACCCCAACCGCAACGCCATCCTGGAGACGCTCACCCGCCACGGCACCCGCGCCATCATGGTGCAGCGCTATTTGCCGGCGATCAGCGAGGGCGACAAGCGCATCCTGCTCATCGACGGCGAGGTCGTGCCGTGGGTGCTCGCGCGTATCCCGCAGGCCGGGGAGACGCGCGGCAACCTTGCCGCCGGCGGCAGCGCGCGCGTGCAGCCCTTGAGCGAACACGATCGCCGCATCGCCGAAACGGTCGCGCCGTGGGCGCAGGCGCAGGGCATCTTCCTCGCCGGGCTCGACGTCATCGGCGACTGTCTCACCGAAATCAACGTCACCAGCCCCACCGGTTTCCAGGAGATCGCAACACAAAGCGGACACGACGTCGCCGCCGACTTCGTCACCGCGCTGGAGCGCAACTTCGCCCGCACGGTGCGGCCGTGAACGCCAGCCGTTGGCGCGCGGCCGCGCGCCACCTGATCGCGCTGCTGTGCGCCGTCGCGCTCGCGGCGTGCAGCCCGCCGCCCCTGCACCAGCAGCAGTCCTACGTGTTCGGCACCCTGGTCGAGGTGAGCATCCATGGCGTACCGGACACGCAGGCGCGCGCGGCGGCGGCCGCGGTGCTGGCGCGGTTCGATGCGCTGCATCGCGAACTGCACGCCTGGCAGCCGAGTGCGTTGTCACGGCTCAACACGGCGCTGGCGCGCGGCGAGCGCACGACGGTGTCGCCGGAACTGGCGGCGATGCTGAAGGATGCGCAGGCGCTTGCGGCACAGTCGGACGAGTTGTTCAACCCGGCCATCGGCGGCCTGATCGCGCTGTGGGGTTTCCAGGCCGACGCGCCGCAGGGGCACGTTCCCGACGCCGCCGCGATCGCCGCCTGGGTCGCCCGGCACCCGCGCATGGCCGATCTCGTCATCGACGGCGACACGGTGTCGAGCCGCAACCCCGCGGTGCGGATCGACCTCGGCGGCTACGCCAAGGGACGCGCACTCGACGATGCCGTCGATATCCTGAAGCAGCACGGCATCGCCAACGCACTGGTCAACATCGGCGGCAACATCATCGCCCTGGGGCGCCACGGCGAGCGGGCGTGGCGCGTGGGCATCCAGCATCCGCGCACGCCTGGCACGCTGGCGACACTCGAACTTCACGACGGCGAGGCGGTCGGCACCTCGGGTGATTACCAGCGTTTTTTCGAGGTAGACGGCCGCCGCTACTGCCACCTCATCGACCCGCGCAGCGGCCGGCCGGCCTCCGCGATGCAGTCCGTGACAGTGCTAGTACGCGGCGAACACGCCGGCACGCGTTCCGACGCGCTGTCCAAACCGCTGTTCGTCGACGGCCCGGCGCACCTGGCCGCGCACGCGGCGCAACTCGGCGTGAGCGAGTATCTCGCGGTGGATGCCGCGGGAAAGCAGATCGTCTCGCCCGGCATGGTGGCGCGTATCGCACCCGGTCCCCGATGAGGGGCCTGATCTATAGCCGCTCGCGCTAGAATAGGTACTTTCGGTCCGAAATCGAAGTCGTGATTGGCATACTCATCGTTGCGCATGGTTCGCTCGCCGACAGTCTGGTCGAGTGCGTCACCCATGTACTGGGCCAGCGTCCACAAGGGCTCGCCACGCTGGATTTCATCGGCCATGCCGACCCCGACGAGCGGCAGAAGGCGCTTCAGGCCCGGCTCGACGAGCTGGACGAGGGCGACGGCATTCTCGTCTTCACCGACATGTACGGCGCGACACCGAGCAATACGCTGTGCCGCGTGCTGGAGCCCGCGCGCATCGAGGGCATCACCGGCATCAACCTGCCGATGCTGCTGAAGGCGCTGAACTACCGTGAAACCCTGGCCCTGCCGCAGCTCGTGGAGCGCATCGTCGAAGGCGGCCGCAACAGTATCAACCACATTTCCGAGACCATGTGCCATGCAGCAACGGGACGTTGAAGTGGTCAACAAGCTCGGGCTGCACGCCCGTCCGTCGGCGCGGCTCACCCAGCTCGCCGCCCAGTTCAAGAGCCAGATCCACGTGTCGCGCAACGGCCGCCGCGTCAACGCGAAAAGCATCATGGGCGTGATGATGCTGGCTGCCGCACGCGGCAGCACCGTCACCCTGGAAACCGAAGGCGAGGACGAGGCCGCGGCCATCGACGCGCTCGCCGGCCTCATTTCCAGCGGTTTCGGCGAAGAATGAGCGTATGAGCTTCTCCCTGCACGGCATCGGCGTCTCCGGCGGCATCGCCATCGGCTACGCGCACCTGGCGTCCAGCGCACGGGTCGAGGTGCCGCAGTACATGCTCGACCAGAAGCACATCCAGGACGAGCTGGATCGCTTCGACGAAGCGATCCGCGCCACGCGCGCCGAACTCGAGGGGCTGCGCAGCCACATTCCTGCCGACGCTCCGGCGGAACTGTCGGCCTTCCTCGACATGCACCTGATGTTTCTCGGCGACTCGATGATCGCCGAGGAACCCAAGCGTCTCATCCGCGACACCCAGTGCAACGCCGAGTGGGCGCTCGCCCAGCAGATGGAAGCGCTGGTGGCGCGCTTCGATGAAATCGACGATGCCTATCTGCGAAGCCGCCAGGAGGACGTGGTGCAGGTGGTGCAGCGCGTGCTGAAGGCGCTGACGGGACAGCGCAGCCATCTGCCGCTCGACGTCGATTTCGACAGCGAACGCATCCTCGTCGCGCATGAGCTGTCGCCGGCCGACATGGTGGTTTTCAAGAACGTGCATTTCGCCGCGTTCGTCACCGACCTCGGCGGCACCACCTCGCACACCGCGATTCTCGCGCGCAGCATGGGCATGCCGTCGGTGATGGCGCTGCACAATGCACGCAGCCTGATCCGCGACCACGATCTCCTCATCGTCGATGGCCGCGATGGCGTGGTGATCGTCAATCCCGATGAGTCGGTCCTGGCCGAGTACCGGCTGCGCCAGAACCAGTGGCGCATCGACACCGACAAGCTCAAGCGCCTGAAAACCAGCCGCTCGGCCACGCTCGACGGCACGCCGATCGAACTGATGGCGAACATCGAATTGCTGTCCGACATCGACGCGGTGAAGGCGGCGGGCGCACACGGCATCGGCCT
>JACDJA010003415.1_pt1 | contig 10300 bp, 7 predicted proteins | sample 7449241 | NCBI WGS metagenome assembly JACDJA01 (sample SAMN14253289, study PRJNA609438) | sludge metagenome | isolation source: initial anaerobic sludge | collected 2018-12-20 | reverse complement strand
CAAACAGGTTGCTATAAATATTGCCGCCATTGGATTGATAACCGGCTTCTACGCTTCCTGTAACAGTTTGACTTGATGACCGATCCGGTCTGCGATTTACAACATTGATGATGCCGCCTAATGCAGCGCCGTAACGCACGCTAAAAGGCCCTTTGATGACTTCAATCTTTTCTATCTCCTCGGGAGCCACCTGCGAAATGGTTGGATCCATACGGTTTGGACAGGCATTGGTGCTGTGAATGCCACCATCGATTAGCACTGTGAGCTGGCTGTATTTGAAACCTCGCAAAACCGGTTCCATACCGTAATTCCCTCTTTTCTCGACACCAAAACCTGCCTGGTTGATAAACATCGCACCGCCGTCATGTGGATTTTCAATCTGAATAGTCTGACCTTGAATATTGGATTTTGTGAGGTTGAAGGGACTTTTGGCGGTAATTAAAATTTCGTCTAAAACCAGCGTATCCTGCTGTGCAAATCCAATGGTGACCATGGCGAGCAAGGCCGCCGTTAAAATTATCTTTGAAAATAAATTTATTGTCTTCATTATTTTTTTGAGTTTTTGCTAATAAATAGAATTGCTTTGGTGTAGCAAATAATGCTTCTTATCATTGGCTACATATGGGTTACAAAGCTGTGTAGCCATGATATTTTATTAAACAAAAACTGATTTTGGCGGTGGCGCAAGAATTTTTAAAATCCCTTCCAAAGGTATTTTGTTGTAAATTATAGCCCAATTAAGCTTTTCACAATGCATAAGCTCATTGTTAAAGGCTTCAGCCACCAAATAAATTAAGCCGGTATGACTTACAACTGTTTCAGGAACAGTATTTTCCTGTTTACTATTTTCCTGTGTTTCCTTTCCCCTTTTCACGAGTGCGTTTAAATAGGCAATGTCGCCGATTAGCGGCGAACTGCCGTCTCGCTTATAAACGGTTTCGTTTGTTAGTTGCTGATGAGATAAAAATGCAATATACTGCCAAAGCTGTACCTCAGGCATCACAATAAAAGCCAGGTGCAACAAGCAAAGGGAATATGCGATGACAGCGCGTTTCATGATTTATCCTTCAATTTATCATCCAATTCTTTTGTCCATTTAAAAATGGGTGTTTTATCACGCAACACCATTTTGGGTTCCGAAAATGGCGCAAGCCTTTCCAGGAAATCGAGCACCAGCAATAAGGGAGATCCATAAAAAAACTTCAGGTCTTTGTCAAAAGTCCAAAGATGTTCCACGTAGGCAAACAGGGTATAAGGTGTGTCGCCCTCATTGTCGCCATCTTTGTCAAAGCCCTGATAATCATCAAAATAATTATTTTGCCAACGGTTTAAGTTAGCTGTTTTGCCTTCGGCTTCTACCTGCACCAGGTTGTTGTGGAAGTAATTGTATTTGTACAAATTACCTTCCTGATTGGTATGAAAAAATATGCCTGTTCCGCAAAATGCAATTTCATTGTACATCACGGTATTTATCTTCTCCGGAACGAAAGGCGACACGTCTACGTGAATACCTTCTGAAGAATAGATAAAACGATTGTGCAGTATTTGGTTTGAAGAGGTTTCTTTCATTCCCAGACACATGCCGCTCACACCGTTTGAGTGCATGATGGTGTTTCCGGTCATCACAGTTTCCTCGCTATACATCAGGAAGACACCTACTGAGTTCTCGTAAAAATAATTGTCTTTTATACGGTTATTGTGCGCATACATAAAGTGAATGCTGTAGCGATTTCCTACGCCTTTGTTGGCTTCAAAGGTGTTTTCGGAAGAATACCAAACTACCATATCGCGCACGCTGTGCCAATAATTTCCTTTGATAAGGTTATTTTTTGAATACCACAATCTAATGGCATCGCCTTTAAGTGCCATTCCCCGGCGGGAAAGCGACGTGATTTCATTGTTTAAAATATTGTTATGTTCTGCTTGAAAAATATCTATTCCAAAAAGACATTCTTCTATGAAACAGTCACTCACAACATTGTAATTGCCATTGATTTTAACGCCGCAATCTATCTTATCATGCGATCCGCCCGACTCAATAATATGCAGATTTTTCAGACTTACATTATTAGCTTCCAGATAGATAACTGATTTCTCTCCAAGTCCCGAGATTGTAACTTTTCCTTCGCCATCAATGGTTATGGCGTCTTTTGTAATGGTGGCTGGTCCGGTATAAAATCCGGGTTCCAGCTTGATATATTTACCGGGAGATGCTTCGTCGATAATTTTTTGTAAAGGGATTGGATTAGTTCTATCTGCGTAGCCTTCCACTTTTTGTTTTGGACCAAAATGTCTGTCTTCCTGCGCATTAGCATCCAGCGCAAGCATTAAAAGAAACAATCCTATGTATACTATGTTCTTTTTCATCATAAAATAAAGTGTCGGGAAATTTTTTTCCCGACACTCTTTTTCATTTAAGCTTCCTTAGTCCGCAAAGCTTTTCGTTTTAATAAAATAGCTAAAATCATGAAAACAAATGCACCGAGTGCAATAAAAAACCCGTAGTAAGGGTATGATTCGGTGGTAAACTGGGCTACTTTTCCCTCGCCAAAAACAGTGGGCATAAAGGGTTTAATTCCAGCAAACGCTCCTCCTCCATGCAGTCCAAGGTTGTGGCCATACCAGTAAAGGTAAAACATATACACGAACAGGAAATAGAACGGGACGAGCGCAGGAATAAGGCCTGCCACAAGATTGAGCTTTTTGGAAGTGAAGGCAAAATACAGCCCCAGCAACACGAACAACGCGAAAATATACGGTGAATTCGTCATCAAAAAATTAAGTGATTTAAGACTTTGCGGCGTAACATTCACTTTAATTTGTTGTCCGGTGACAGGATCAAAGACCTCATTTCCGTCAGCATCTTTTTGAGTATCAAACACGTAAAAACTCGGATGGCTCATTGTTTTGGGGTTATTAAGCCCCTGAACAATTGGATACATCCCGATATAGTGATTTATCGCGTTCATTTCGACCAGGCAGTCGGCTCCTTCGTTGGTAGCCAGTTCTTCTCTTTCCTTTACACCTTCACATCCGTTGTACACGCCATTAAATTTAAAATTAACGCGAATACCTTTAGGATACATGGATTTAGGATATTGAATACTCTGCAAGGAAACTCCCCAAATGGGTGTAAAATAAGTTGCACCAACCAGTATTACACCAATGATTGCGAAAATGAGATACGATTTTGATTTCATGATAAAGTTATTTTCTTAAACAATTATTTTGCTGGTTTTACGCCGGCTTTGTCCATCATATAACTGATGGCATCAAACATATCCTGCTCGCTGCAGTCCATACAGGTTCCTTTTTCCGGCATCACGCCATATTTTCCGGTATAACCCGCCATGGCACTTTGTGTAAGCGTCGCCATACCTTTGGCAGCATTCTCTTCCCAGCGTGGCTTATCGGTAAGCGCAGCAGCACCTGCAACACCAGTCATATGACAGGCTATACATGCTTTTTTATAAACTGCTTCACCATTAGCGAGATTGGCTGTCATGGCGTCTCCGCCACCGCCACCGCCTCCGCAGCTGCTAAGCAGAATCCCAAAAAGTAGTCCTCCAAATAAGGAAATGAATGTTCTTTTAATCATCTAATAAATTATTTTAGTTAATGATAGTGTTTATTAATCACTGCCAAAGTTACAATTTTATCTGGGAGCTAAGCTTAGCTCCCAGATAAAGTTTAAGTTTATTGTGCGTTAAGGAATTGGGTGGTACGAATCTTCATATAAGTGATGATTTTCGCGACATCTTCCTCCGAAACGTTTTGATTCGGCATGGCCAGCTTATAACGTTGGCGCATGGCTTCAATATCAGCTTCATTATAATGGCCTTCTGGGTTCATAATCCATGATTTGAGCCATTCCTCGCTGCGACGTTTGTCAACCATCAGCAGGTCGGGACCGTTGAAGTCTTCACCAAATTTATGACAGGCATTACATCCATAATTCAAGAATTCCATTTCGCCTTCAAGCAGGTTTTTCATTTCTATTGCAGAGGGCTGGAAAGACTGCATCTGCATATCGGTCTGCACCCGTTTTGAATAGGCCAGCAGGCGTTCGCTTTCGGCAGCTTCATTGTGTTTCACGGTGAGGTAACCCTGCAATTTGCGGCTATCAGCGTTGTGATAGTTATCCAGTAGCAAAGGATACATACCAGCACGTGAGGCTTTAAATGCCAAAGTAGCTGTTTCGCCGGGACGCCAACGGTACATCTGGTCGTAAGCTGTAATCTCATACACATAATGATCCAACTTGGTGGCACCAAGGTTGGTGATATGGATTTCGACGTCTTTACCTTGATCTACGGTAATATTGCCCGGTTTTACAACACCATTATCAATCGTTGCAAAAACATGGATGGTTTTTCCCCGGGTTTCTATTCTTTCAGCACCTGCTTCGGTATAATAAGGTGATTTTTCCATCTTGTAAATATCCGTTCCAACCGGATAAGTTTCAACAGACTCAAAATTGTCTTTAGAGATCAACACGGTGTAGTGAGGCTCACCCATCGGCAGTGGCAAGTCATACAGTATTGACATCTTATCGCCTTCAATATCTATTAATTGGTGATTTTGAGGATGTAATGGTCCTACCGGATTAAAACGGTCAATGGACAATTTGTTGAGCGAAATAAGGTATTTCCCGTGAGGGTTGATTGCGTCGCCATGTGCTGCCACCAGGTGACCCACATTATAGTGCGACGAAACGTAGTCTAACACTTTCAGGTTGATATAATCCCATTTAGTAATTCTGGAATCCACGTAAACTGAAGTATAAATTACGCCAGGTTCTTTGTCATACTGGTTATGCAAAGGTCCTAAGCCAACTTCTACGCTACCATGAAGTGCGGTCTCGAGTGCGATAACCGGGATACCGAATTCGTCCGTGCTTTCAAAGTTTTTATCTTTGATGGCTTGTGTAATTTTTTCCCAAGAATAAACCCATGCATGTGAATCGAGCTTACCGGCAACCACGATATATTTTCCATCAGGGCTAACATCAACACCGTGAGGTGATTTTGGTTCGGGAATCAGGAAAAAGATACCGTTTTCAACAGCCACATCAATAGGAATAACTTTATGTCCGTTGATTACTTTATACTTTCCTTGTTTTATAAGTTCTTCGGCTTGTTTCCAGTTTACCACATGCAAGTAATCCACGTCGCGTGAGGAGCAACCTGCTTCAAAAGGAGGACGGCCACTTTCGATACCACCAATATACATCTCCGTGCAGAAGGAGTTGGTAAATGACCAGCCATAGCTAGCCAACTTACCCATGTCGGTAAGGTCTTGGGTGTAAGGAGGAAACTCCATTGTAAAAGAGTTTGCCTCATCAATTTTTCCAATCTCGTTATCGAATTTCCAGTAGGTGATTCCACCGCGCCAGTATTTTTTGAAGTTAGATTCCGTCAAGGGATAATACTTACGGTCTAAGGGAGCCGGATATTGGGCTGCCTCGCCAATATATTCGGAGTTAGGCGTAAAGAAACAGCCACCGTGGTTACTTCTGTAGATGGGGTTATTTACGGTTTGTTTAAGCTCCCAGTCTTTGAGCGAAACCACGAAAATCCTCGGGTTAGCTTTATCATTAACTACCGCCCATTTTCCGTTATAATCTCCATCGGTTTCAGAAAATCCCGGGTGGTGGGTGTCACCCCAGTCAATCGTTTGGCCATCGATATAGCCAGATTGCAGCACTGCTTCGCTTTCTTTGCTATAGCCAAAGCCGTTTACTGGCTGACGCGAACTGGTTGGCACATATTTTACCATACGCATGGATGGCACGGTGTACATGATCATGTTGCCGGCCTGGCCGCCCGAGTTGAGTGCCACGTATTCGTCTTTGAGGTTATCGGGCGTATAGGTTTTTGCTGCTGCCAGCACATCATCGGCATTGAGGCCACGACGTTTTACTACTTCGCCAAACGATTCCTTTCCATAAGGAGCTCCTGAAACTCCGGCCTTTGATTTGCCTCCTTTGTCGCCACATGAAGTCATTAGCGCCATTGCCACAATGACCATTGCAGCCATCAGAAGACCAGGACTGGTGTATTGATTATATTTTTTCATAACACATTATTTCTTGGTGATTAACTTAATGATTACATGTTGATTTGTTCGGACAATAATTTCTTGGCACGCAGGCCTACGTCAGCAGTTTTTATCTGATACTGGAAATACTGTTCAGCCCACAGGAATGCGTCTTTCCATTGTCCTTCAGCGGCATAGCGTTCGTAATTGGCTTTGGAAGTTTTGGCCAGCTCCATTTGGTCGAGCGCATCAACTACCAAGGCTTCAACGTAAGGATATTTTTGATAATCATTTTCTTTAAGATAAGCTACCACACTATTGATAACATCCTGTGTTTCATTAATAACCTTTATTTTATCATCAAAATTCTTTTTGTATTCAGCCAATTGATCAGCCGACAGTACAACACCTGCTTCATCTTCAGCTTTTGACACATAACCTTTTGGTCTTACCATCAAAATTCCTTCCATCTCCAGGTGAAGTGCTGAACAGAACTCCGTACAGTAATATGGGAAGGCACCTGATCGATCCGCTGTAAAAGTGAGCGATGCTGTTTTTCCGGGCTCAAAACTGCCGTGAACGCCATAAGTAGAAACGGTGAAACCGTGGGTTTCATCTTCTGCTCTTTCGAGGTTGGTAAGGTGGAAAGTAACCACGTCGCCTTCTTCTACTTCGACAATTTCGGGGGTGATATGTGACCGGATCAAAGTGCCAAAAATGTGCACCCGATTGCCTTCACGTTCAATTTTTTCTTGTCCGGCAACGGTTTTAAACCTTGAGATTTCACCTGTGCGCGTATTGGTTCCCAATGGATAACGAATGATAGGTTTGATGGTTGTGCGCAGCACACTTACCGAACCGTACATATTGGCTTGCGGAATCGACATGGTATAAATATCACGCATTACATCTGATGAAATATCAATCAGGTGGTTATAACTTGGGCGTGTGGGGCCGGTGTTGATCATATTATCGTACAAGCCTTCTTTATTCACTACAGTAAGATAATTGGAGTGTGGCTCATTTGAATTGCCCTGAGGTGTCATCAAATGACCGGGTTTAAAAGTCAGGTCTAATGTCTGTTCAACGGCAAGGGTTTGGTAGTTCCAGCGCACGATTTTTTTATCGTTATAAACAGAAGCATAAGCTACATTAGGACGATAATCAAAGGCCAGGTCAATCACCTTATCTCCAAGATTTAAAGAGCCATGTAGCACACTTTCTGAACTTATTTGAGGAATCCCGAGGAGGTCATTCTCATACGTTTTTTGTTCGAGTATTGTTTTCAGCTTGGCAAAATCGAAAACCTGGGCTGTATTGGCTGCCGTAATAAAATACTTATCACTTGGATCAACTTTTATGCTCATTGCTGTCTGATCAACTGGAATTAAAGCAAAAACACCCGCTTCAATGGCTGTTTCAAAAGGAATAACTTCAAACTCATTAATGGTTTTTGTTTGGAGTGATCGGGCCTTTAGATAGTCATATACGTAAACGAAATTTTGATCTTCGAAAGATGCCAATCCAACAAGCAGGCCGTCATTAGCGCCACGCCCTACGTCAAAATAGCCGAGTGTAAGCGGAGGCAATTCAAGGGTAAAGGATTTTTCTTTTAGCAAACGTCCAACGTGATGACCACTACCTGCTGCATCATCTGTATCTTCGAATTTCCAGGCTGTGATACCCGATTTGAATTTTAAAAGGTATTCAGTTTCAACATTGGCTTCGCGATGGTCCCAGGGCGTGGGATACTCACTGCTTTGAAATACGTAATCGTTATTTTGCGAAACCGCAACGCCGGGATAGGCATTGATAAAGAGCGGGTGCATAAGTACCTGTTTTGTTTCAAAATCGTCCAGGCCAAGCAACGCGATGCGTGAGTTTGCACCGTCAGAATAGAAGAGGTATTTTCCGTTGTATTTTCCGTTGGTTTCGCTCAAGGCCGGAAAGCGCATATCGCCATATTTAAGTAAGGTGTTGTCGAGCGATCCTTTTTTAAGCATCAAAGTGCTTTCATCATCAAATCCGTAGCCCTGCCAGGGTTCGGGAGAAAAAACGCCTACATATTTATAAATACGCATCGAAGGCAATCCATAAACAATCATTGTTCCTGAATTGCCGGAGCCTACAAAGGCAAAATACTCATCGCGTCCGCCGCGAGGCATAAATGTTTTGGCGGCTGCCAGCACATCCTCGTCGTTGAGGCCGCGATTTTTCTTGACGTCGGCCAATGTTTGCTGCCCCATGGCATCAGACATCACCACAAACGTCATTAACAGGCTTACGAGAGCAACTGTTAAAGCTTTAAAAAAATGCTTCATGATTTTGGGATTTGGTTTAAATTCAATTTTTGTTTTTTACAAGAGGAAAACGATTCCATTTATTAAGGTTTTTACCCCTATTTCTACAAACAAAATTAACAAGCCTAAAGCCCCTAAAAAAATATAAGATGTTCCAAAACCTGAATCCAAACCTTTTTCCCTGTTTCAGAACATTGATTAAGTTTGTTTTAGCCTCAATTAATCGGAATTTCAATACTTCTTTTCATCATTACTATCACTCATAATCAATATATTATAGCTATTCATCATTTTTATTTTGTTCAAAAACAAGAATTTTGTGCTATATTTGTAGTGTTTTCGCCGAGCAGTTGTTTAAAGCTGGTTTTGAAACAAAATGTCGGCTGTACAAACAGTTAAAACAAAAAAAATGTAGGTTGAAAAGCCTGCGCATTACAAACTGGGATGGAAGTTTTAAATCATTCATTGTGGTTGATGCTGAGTTATCAGTCGGTGGGTTTTTCACTGTATGGTTTCTATCAGTTTTTTCAGGAAAAGAACGTCTCCAAATTACTTTTCGGATCATTTATGTTAGCCTTCGGGATAGCGAGCTTTTTGATTCACATCCACCTCTTTGAGCACAACGCCGCGCTTTTTATTCTTTTCCCACTGGTATTTTGCTTCGGACTTACCTTGGTACCTCTATTTTATTTGCATCACAAATCGCTTTTAGTCAAAGACTTTAAGCTCAGGGCATTTGATCATAAGCACTTCATTCCATTTGTCGTGATGTTGCTTTTGCTGATGCCTTTTTGGCTGCTTTTATCCATAAATCACCCGGAAAATCTCGACGCTGTTTACGGTGTGTTTTTATTGAAAAGTATGCCCGGAAGACAAACCTGGCTCATTGAAATCATTATAAAATCAGTGATCGGCCTACAACTACTAATCTATTTGGGTTTTGGAATAAAGCTTTATAAAGATTTCTCTCGCGAAATGTCATCTGAGATATACGGCGAACTAAAGCTCTATATCAATGGGATTCAAATATTTGCCATCAGTTTTGTGATTTTAATGTTGTTACTTATCAGTCACCGTTTTATACACGAAACCGGGGATAGTGTGAGTAGTACCTTATTTGTTTTAGCCCTATTAATATTGAATATCGGCCTGGCCTATTTTGGGATTCGTTTTGATGATAATGAGTTACATATAAGCAATTTAACACCGACACAAAAAGCTTTTGAAACACAAAATAAGGTGATGGCAGAAGCCGCAATAAAAACTGCTGTACCGGAAAAAAAATACCAATCGTCCTGTTTGTGCGATGATTTAAAAGAGGAACTGATTGCTTCCTTACTTTTTTTAATGAAAGAGCAGGAACCCTTCACCAATTCACGGATACGCATTGAAGATATTGCAGAATTAGCAGGTACAAACACCAAATATTTATCGCAATTGATCAACGAACATTTCGGTAAGAATTTCCATGCGTTTTTAAACGATTACCGCTGTGCGAAAGTGGTAAAACTGTTTCACGATCCTAACTTTGATGATTATAGCATAGAAGGAATAGCTGAGACCTGCGGCTTTAACTCACGGTCAACTTTCGTGGCATCCTTTAAAAAATTTAGCGGAAAGCTTCCCTCGGAGTACCGCAATTCGATACATATAAAAAGTAAACGGTAGGTTTTTCATTCGTGCTCAGGCGATGAAATGAAATCTAATGCTAACCATCAGCATTATTGTCTGTCAGCTTGAGTTGCGCGGGATTCAGAAAAAAACTCAGTCTTAGCTTATTAGCTCGTATTTAGTCGGTTCGGGTTTTACCAACTTCCACCGGCACCGCCACCACCAAAGCTTCCGCCGCCAAAACCTCCAAAACTGCTACCGCCTCCGCCAAAACCGCCTGAGCCTCCTGAGAAGTTTTGCCAGCTTCCACTATGTGAGCGACCACTTTGACTTGCCAAAAAAAGCGCAGT
>JACDJA010003414.1_pt1 | contig 10302 bp, 9 predicted proteins | sample 7449241 | NCBI WGS metagenome assembly JACDJA01 (sample SAMN14253289, study PRJNA609438) | sludge metagenome | isolation source: initial anaerobic sludge | collected 2018-12-20 | reverse complement strand
GTTCTATCCTGCTGCCACAGGTTCTGGACGCGGTGTCGGTACCGGTGATTGCCGCTGGCGGTTATTCCACTGGCCGTGGCCTGGCCAGTGCCCTGGCTGCCGGTGCCGAAGGCATCGCCATGGGTACCCGCTTTATGATGACCTCGGACTCGCCCACCCCCGAGCCTACGCTGGCTCGTTATGTGGGCGTAAAAGACGTGGATCAGGTACGGGTGACCACGGCGGTGGACGGCATGCGCCACCGCATGATCGACAATCCATTTGTGCACAAACTGGAAGCCGCGGGCCCCATTGGCCGGTTGTGGATTGCCTTGCGCAGTGCACTGAAATGGAAAGCCCAGACCGGCATGACCACCGCCCACATGATCAAAACCTTTTTCAAAGCCATCAAGGATGACCCCGGCGCGACGTCCCAGGTCATTATGGCGGCCAATCAGCCGATTCTGATTCAACGGTCGATGGTCGACGGTTTTCCGGATGACGGCATTATGCCCAGTGGACAGGTAGCAGCGGCTATTGATTCTCTGCCCAGCTGTGCCGAAGTGATTGATGCCATTGTCTCGGAAGCAGAGCAGTGTCTCGACCGGCTCTATAGTCGTTACCCCAACACCGAATCCTCTGTTAATGGTGATTCCGTTTCAAGTCAGCCCGCAGGAGCCCCGCTATGACCAGTGCATTTACCACCAGAATTACCGAGGGCATCGCCGAAGTGGTGCTCTGCAAGCCGCCCGTTAACGCTCTGAACAGTGATGAATGGCTGGCTTTGGCGGCGGAGATCGACGGTCTTGGCGCCAGTCAGGACGTGCGTGTAGTGATTATTCGCGCTGAAGGCAGGGGGTTTTGTGCAGGTGTCGATATCAAGGAGCTGGATGCAAACCCGGATCTGATTGTGCGCGTGAACGCCGGAAACTACGCTACCTTCCGCGCCATTCACCTGTGCGCAGTGCCGGTTATTGTTGCCGTTCACGGGTACGTACTGGGCGGTGGTATCGGTATCAGTGGAGCCGCCGACATTGTCCTGGCATCCGATTGCGCCAGTTTTGCTCTGCCGGAAGTGGATCGGGGTGCCATGGGTGGTGGCGCGCACTTGCGACGGCTGTTCCCGGTGCAGAAAGTTCGCCATATGTTCTTCACCGGTGAAGCCGTGAGCGCACCAGACGCCATGCAGTATGGCTTCATTGAACGCCTGGTCAGCAAAGACGAGCTTCCCGCTGCAGCCCGTGAGATAGCCGCCAAAATTGCCGCCAAGAGCCCTGCCATGATCCGCATTGCCAAAGAGGCCCTGAACGGTATCGAGGATGGCAACCTGGAACAGAAATACCGCTGGGAACAGGGCTTCACCCTGGAAGCCTATACCACGCCAGATTCGGCAGAGACTCGCCGGGCCTTTGTGGAAAAACGTGACGCTCGCTTCTAATCAGGACTCCCGCTGGAGACACATTTCATGCAACTGAAATTTACTGACAAGCAGAACGCCTTCCGTGCCGAAGTGCGAGAGTGGTTGGCCAACAACGTGCCAGCCGAACCACTGCAAAGCTACGACACCCGCGAGGGGTTCGAACAGCATCGCGAGTGGGAAAGCAGACTCTACGAAAATCGACTGTCCATGGTGATGTGGCCACAGGATCTGGGCGGTCGTGGCTGTGACCTGATTGAATGGCTGATTTTTGAAGAAGAATATTATGCCGCAGGCGCACCCATGCGGGTGAACCAGAATGGACAGCTACTATTGGGTCCCACCCTGATGGAGTTCGGAACCGACGAGCAGAAGCATCGTTTTTTGCCGCGTATGGCGTCCAGTCAGGATATGTGGGCACAGGGCTGGTCTGAGCCGGATGCCGGTTCCGACATGGCCGCAGTGCGCAGCAAGGCCACCCGTGATGGTGACGAGTACGTGATCAACGGCCAGAAAATCTGGTCCACCCGTGCTATTTACGCCGACTGGATTTTTGGCCTGTTCCGCTCTGACCCCTATAGCAAACGCCATCACGGCTTAAGCTACCTGGTGGTGCCGCTGGACGCGCCGGGTGTGACCATTCGCCCGATAAAAGCCCTGAACGGCAAGAACGCGTTTGCAGAAGTGTTCTTTGACGACGTACGGGTACCAGTCAGCAACTGTATTGGTGAAGAAGGTCAGGGCTGGTCCGTTGCTATGGCCACGGCCGGATTTGAGCGTGGTCTGCTGCTGCGCTCGCCTGCCCGGTTTCAGCAGACCGCTAAACGCCTGGTGGACCTGTACCGCCAATACGCCGCCGAATGTGGTGAAAACGGCGCCTTGCGTGATGCGGTTCTGGAAGGATGGATGGGAGCTGAAGCCTATGCCCAGGCGGCATACCATACCGTCGGTCTGGTGGAGAAGGGCGCCAAAATTGGTGCGGAATCCAGTATCAACAAGGTTGTCTGGTCTGAACTGGACCTGAAAATGCACGAAGCCGCCATGGAAATGCTGGGGGCTTATGGTGAACTGCGCGGTGGATCGCCGGCGGCACTGGATGACGGTAGCTGGCTGGAAGGATTCCTGTTTGCCCAGGCAGGGCCCATTTACGCGGGCACCAACGAAATTCAGCGCAATATTATAGCCGAGCGCATGCTCGGCCTGCCGCGAGCATAAAGGGGCTGATCATGGATTTTACATTTACCGAAGACCAACTGGCGTTCAAAGAAGCCATCAGCCGTTTTCTGATGACCGAAGCGCCCCCTGAAATGCTGCGGGATATCTGGGAAACCGACGAAGGCCGGTCGCCGGAGCTGCGCCAGAAAATGGCCGAACAGGGCCTGACTGCGTTGTCGGTGCCAGAAGTGCAGGGCGGCCTGGGCATGGGTGATGTGGCCTGGTCGCTGCTGACTCAGGAGCTGGGTTACTATGCCATTCCCGACTCCATGGCCGACACTGCTTACGTCGCCACTGGTCTGCTGACAGCGTTGCCGGAAGGTACGCCTCAGCGTGAAACCCTGTTGGAAAAAATCGCCGAAGGCACTGTGCGTATCGCGGTAGCCCACAGCATCAACCCGCTGGTGGCAGACGTGCACCTGGCCGATGCCATTCTGGTGGATCACGAGGGTGAGGTGCATCTGGTCTGCCGCGGCCAGTTGGACTACGAACGCAACACCAGCATCGACAGTTCCCGCCGGCTCAGCCGTATCCACTTCAAGGCCAGTGCCGACAGCAAGATTGCCAGGGCTGACTGTGGCGCAGCAGCTTGGAACGAAACTCTGAACCGCGGCGCGCTTGCCGTTGCCGGCCAGAGTCTGGGGCTGGCCCAACGCATGCTTGACCTGTCAGTGGACTACGCCATTCAACGTAAACAGTTTGGTAAGCCGGTTGGCAGCTTTCAAGCGGTCAAGCACAAGCTGGCAGATGTGGTCAGCGGTATCGAAACCGCCAAGCCTACGCTGTATCGCGCTGCGTACGCGCTCGCTAACGGTAACCCACGGTCTGATCTGTATGTGTCGCATGCCAAACTGACCTGCTGTAAGGCGGCTATGACGGCTGCCCGTCACAGCATTCAGGTACATGGCGCTATGGGCTATACCTGGGAAGCCGATCTGCAGATGTTCATGAAGCGAGCCTGGGCGCTGCAGGCATCCTGGGGAACCGGCGACTTTCATCGCCAGCGGGTTGCTGATGACATTCTGGCCGATGGTGCTGCCATTGGGCCGCAATACACGTTCGGAGGCTGACCCATGGCACAGGCTTATATTGTAGATGCACTGCGCAGCCCCAGTGGCAAGCGCAAGGGTGGGTTGTCTGACGTACACGCCATCGACCTGGGTGCCCATGTGCTCAAGGCACTGGTGGAGCGTAATGCTATCCCCGGTGAAGACTACGACGATGTTATTTTCGGCTGTGTAGATACCATAGGCTCACAAGCCGGCGATATTGCCCGCACCAGTTGGCTGGCCGCCGGTCTGCCGCTGAATGTGCCTGGCACCACGGTGGATCGCCAGTGCGGGTCGTCACAGCAGGCACTGCATTTTGCAGCCCAGGCGGTGATGAGTGGCACTCAGGATGTGGTCGCCGTGGGTGGCGTGCAAACCATGACCCGGATCCCAATTTCGTCCGCCATGCTGGCGGGTCAGGCTTTGGGCTTTCCCGATCCGTTTTCCGGTAGTAAAGGCTGGCGCGCTCGCTTTGGTGATCAGCCGGTTAACCAGTTTTACGCAGCCCAGCGTATCGCCAGTCACTGGGGGATCACCCGCGCCGACATGGAGGTTTTTGCGCTGGAGAGTCATCGTCGTGCTCTGGCAGCCATTGAGAATGGCCGTTTCGAGAGAGAAATCGTGGCTTTTGGTGATGTGCGTGTGGATGAGACACCGCGCGAGACCAGTCTGGAAAAAATGGCCTCTCTGGAGCCGGTAGACCCGCAATACCCGGACATCACGGCAGCTGTTTCCAGCCAGACCGGAGATGCCTCTGCTGCCCTCCTGGTGGTCTCAGAAGCGGCGCTGAAGCGCTACAACCTGACCCCGCGGGCCAGAATTCACCACCTCAGCGTGCTGGGGGATGATCCGATCTGGCACCTGAGAGCGCCAATCCCGGCCACCCGCGCGGCTCTGAAAAAAGCCGGCCTGACCATGTCGGATATCGACCGGGTCGAAATCAACGAAGCCTTCGCCTCGGTGGTTATGGCCTGGCAGAAAGAGCTGGATTACGACCCGGCCCTCACTAACGTTAACGGTGGCGCCATTGCCATGAGCCACCCGCTGGGCGCTACCGGGGCGCGGTTAATGACGACCCTGCTGCACGAACTGGAGCACAGCGGCAAGCGCTTTGGCCTTCAAACCATGTGCGAAGGCGGTGGCCAGGCCAACGTGACCATCATCGAACGGCTTGGTTAGTTTCCCCGATAAAAGATGACAGCCTGCGCCGAAGCGCGGGCTACAGCCAAATATTGGTGAAAATTTAAAGGACGGAAAAGCTATGGGCATTCTGGATAAGCGAGTTGTAATTATTACCGGTGCCGGTGGCGGCCTGGGTGCCGCCCATGCGCGGGTGTTTGCAGCTGAGGGCGCAAGGGTTGTGGTGAACGATATCAACCGCGATGCCGCACAGAAAGTGGTGGATGAGATTGTCGCGGCGGGTGGTGAAGCCATCGTCAACACATCCGACATCACCAACTACGAAGACAGTGGCAACGCTGTTAAACAGGCTATCGATACATGGGGCGATCTGCACGTTGTGCTAAACAACGCCGGCATCAACCGCGACCGTATGTTTGCCTCCATGACCGAAAGTGACTGGGACGCGATCATGAGTGTGCACCTGAAGGGCCACTTCTGCATTAGCTCCCATGCCGTGCACTACTGGCGCGACCAGTCCAAGGCCGGCAAGCCGGTCAGTGCCCGTATTCTGAACACCACATCTGGCGCTGGATTGCAGGGTTCGATTGGCCAATCCAACTACGCCGCCGCCAAGGCAGGTATTGCCGCACTGACCCTGAATCAGGCGGCGGAACTGGGCCGTTATGGCATTACCGCCAATGCGGTGGCGCCGGCCGCCCGTACAGGTATGACCACGGCGGTTGAGTCCATGGCAACGCGAATGGCAGCCCCGACCGATGGCAGTTTTGATTATTGGGCACCTGAAAACGTGTCCTCGCTGATGGCCTGGCTGGCGTCAGAAGCATCTGCCGAGGTAACCGGCCGGGTCTTCGAGGCAGAAGGCGGGAAGATTTCAATTGCCGACGGTTGGCGCACCACAGACGGCGTCGACAAAGGTGAGCGCTGGGCCCCGGCGGAAGTTGGCGATGCCATGAAGACTCTGCTGGCGAAAGAAACTCCGGCGCAGAAAGTTTACGGAACCTGAGGCGAGGGCTGACCATGGAATTTCGCTTGACCCAGGAACAGCAGATGATTCGTGAGACGGCCCAGGCCTTTCTTGCGGATGTCTCAAGCCCCGCTGATGTGCGAGTGGCCATGAATCAGCAAGGAGGCTATACCCCTGAGGTTTGGTCCCGCTTGTGTAAAGAGCTGTGCCTTCAGGCCATTACCATTCCTGAGGAGTACGGCGGGCTTGGGATGGGTTATGTAGAGTTGGCCATCGTGCTGGAGGAAATGGGGCGCAAGCTGTTCTGCTCACCGTTTCTGGCCACTGTTGGTCTGGCCACCAATGCGCTGTTATTGACAGCTTCCGAGGCACAGAAGCAGCAATGGTTACCCGGTATTGCCGAGGGCGAGGTAACAGCGGCTCTTGCCTGGGTTGGCCCCGAGGCACTGAGCAACGGAGGCGACTGGGGCGCAAATTCCATTTCGGCCACCTATGAGGCTGACGGTGATGGTTATCGTCTGAATGGTGAATTGCGCTACGTCATTGATGGGGACACCGCCGATCTGCTGATTGTTGCGGCGCGGCTACCTCACTCAAGGGACACCAGCGGGGTGTCGCTGTTTGCTCTGCCAGCGGATAGCGAGGGCATTGAGCGGCGCTGGACACCGACTATGGACCAGACCCGGCGCCAGGCCACGATTACCTTGAACAACATTGTGGCCGATAGTGACCAGTTACTTGGCACAGAGGGCGAAGCCTGGCCTGTACTGGCGAGGACTCTGGCCCTGGCGAAGATATCCCTGGCTGCCGAGCAGGCCGGTGTTGCGAGCGCGGCGCTGGATATGGCGGTTGCTTACACCCTGGAACGTGAACAGTTCGGGCGGGTGATTGCCGGCTACCAGGCGATCAAGCATAAAGCCGCCGACATGAAGCTGAAGAGCGAAGTAGCGCTTTCCGCGGTTTACTATTCCGCCTGCGTGGCCAGTGAAGTTCTGGATCCGGAAGGCGATCCGGCCATTGCTGGCGAACTTGCGGAAGCCGCAGCCATGGCCAAAGGCTATTGTTCCGATACCGCTTTCTTCAATGCGGGTTCTGCGTTGCAACTGTTTGGCGGTGTGGGCTTCACTGCAGAGTACGACATTCAGCTGTATTTCAAACGTGCAAAAGCCAGCGAATTGTATCTGGGTAACGGCGCCGCACAGCGCGAGTTGATTGCCGATTTGTTGCTGGAATCAGGGGAGTCACAATGAAACTGACCTTCAACGCTGAAGACGAACGCTTTCGTGACGAAATCGCCCAATGGCTGGCTGCCAATCTGCAGGGCGAATTCGCCCAGCTGAAATTCCGTGGTGGCCCGGGGGATGAGCATATGTTCCCGGAGGAGCGCAAGCGCTGGGAGCAACGGCTGGCCGAGGGTGGCTGGACCTGTATCGGCTGGCCTGAAGCCTGGGGAGGCCGTAATGCATCTATCGAGCAGCAGGTGATTTTCGCTGAGGAGTACGCCCGTGCCGGCGCGCCGGGGCGGATTGGTCACATCGGTGAAGGTCTGGCGGGACCCACTATTCTCGCATTTGGCACCGACGAACAAAAAGCCCGTTACCTGCCGGGTATTCGCAACGGCACCGAGTTCTGGTGTCAGGGCTACTCCGAGCCCTCCGCCGGTTCGGATCTGGCCAACGTGCGTACCCGTGCAGTGCAGAACCCGGAAACCGGAAAGTGGGAAATTACCGGCCAGAAAATCTGGACTTCGCTGGCCCACGAGTCCGAATGGTGCTTTGTTCTGGCGCGCACCGAGCCCGGTTCTGTGGCTCATCGTGGCCTGGGATTCTTTCTGGTGGCCATGGATCAGCCGGGTGTGGACATACGCCCCATTGAACAGCTGACTGGCACATCGGAATTCAACGAAGTGTTTTTTGACAACGCGGTTGCTGCCGATTTGGTGGGCGAACCCGGCCAGGGCTGGCAAATTGCCATGACCTTGTTGGGTTTTGAACGCGGTGTGTCCACTCTGGGCCAGCAGATGCAGTTCCAGAACGAATTGAATGAAATCATCCGCCTGGCGCGCACCAACGGTGCGGCTCGTAAACCGGATATCCGCCAGCGTATTGCGGAGGCCCACACCGGCCTGCGGCTGATGCGCTATAACGCCATGCGCATGTTGTCTGACACCAAGAGTGCCGGCGCCGAGAGCTCCGCACTGGTTTACAAACTGCACTGGTCCAGCTGGCACCGCAATCTGGGTGCGCTGGCCATGGACGTATTAGGTCCGGAAGCCGAAATGCTGGAAAGTTCGCCGTACAACCTGACTCGATTGCAGTCCTTATTCCTGTTCACCCGTGCCGACACCATCTACGGTGGCACCAATCAGATTCAGCGCAATATCATCGCCGAACGTGGCCTTGGTATGCCCAAAGAAGCAAAAGGCAGATAACCATGAATGATGTTACCCGTACCCCGTCGTATGTCCCCGGTCACGGTCTGCTCAAGGGCCGGTCGGTACTGATTACCGCGGCTGCCGGCGCTGGTATCGGTTTTGCTGCCGCGACCAAAGCGATGGAAGAAGGTTGCCGCGGTATTGTCATCAGTGATGTACACGAGGGCCGGTTGGCGGCCTCGGTGGACAAACTCAAAGAGCAGAGCGGTTCTGACCAGGTGTGGGGCAAGCTGTGTGACGTTACCGACGAAACGCAAGTTCAGGCGTTGATTGATTTTGCTGAAGACAAGCTGGGTGGCGTGGATATTCTGATCAACAACGCCGGCCTTGGCACGACCAAAGCACTGCTGGATATGGAAGACAGCGAGTGGAACAAGGTGATCGACGTAACGCTGAACGGCACCATGCGCATGACCCGTTACATGATGCGCAAGATGAAAGAGCGCGGTAACGGCGGTGTCATTGTGAATAATGCCTCGGTGCTGGGCTGGCGCGCACAGAAAGAACAATCTCACTATGCTGCCGCCAAAGCCGGTGTAATGGCACTAACCCGTTGCAGTGCGCTGGAAGCTGCAGAATTTGGTGTGCGTATCAACGCAGTGTCGCCATCGCTGGCGGTGCATGCCATGTTGCGCAAGTCGGCGCCGGTAGAGCTGCTGAAGGAACTGGAAGGCCGCGAAGCCTATGGCCGTGGCGCCGAAGTCTGGGAAGTGGCCAACGTGATGATGTTCCTGGCTAGTGATTACTCGTCCTACATGACTGGTGAAGTGCTATCCGTCAGTTCCCAGCACGCCTGATCAGCCTCGAAAACAAGGGAGAAAAGCGATTATGAGCAACGTGTTTGCAAGTGCCTCCAGCCTGCAGGCCGCTGAGGGCCAATCCCTGGGCGTTACCGACTGGCTGCGTATCGAACAGGATCGCATTGATCAGTTTGCCGATGCCACGGGTGATCACCAGTGGATTCATGTGGATTCGGAAAAGGCAAAAGACGGGCCTTTTGGTGCGACCGTGGCCCACGGTTACCTCACGCTTTCGCTGGTGAATTATTTTCTGCCCCAACTGATGACTGTAGAAAATCTGGCCATGGGCGTGAATTACGGTTGTGACCGCGTACGCTTTCCGGCGCCGGTGCGGGTAGGCTCCAACATTCGCGGTGCAGGTGAAATTACCAAGGTTGAAACATTGCCCAATGGTTCAGTGCAGGTGGTGGTCCGCGTCACTGTTGAAGTGGAAGGCAGTGACCGACCTGGCTGTGTGGTAGATACCATCAGTCGCTACACCTTTGTTACTCAGGAATAAGGATTTTTGTTATGAAAGAAGCTGTCATTGTTGCCACCGCCCGCACCGCTTTGGCGAAATCGTTCCGCGGTTCTTTTAACGACACTGAAGCTCCGGTATTGGGTGGTCATGTGGTTCGTGCCGTGGTGGAGCGTGCCGGTATGGATCCCGCCGACGTCGAAGATGTCATCATGGGCGCCGCTGTTCAGCAGGGCACCCAGGGCTATAACATCGGTCGCTTGTGCGCGTACACTGGTGGCCTGCCCAACAGCACTGCAGGCATGGCGGTAGACCGTATGTGTGCCTCGGGCCTGATGGCCATCAGCGAAGCAGCCAAAGCCATCATGTGCGGCGAAGTGGATGTCGCCATCGGTGGCGGTGTGGAGTCTCTGTCGCTGACCCAGAACAAGCACAAGAACACATATCGTGCGCGCTCTGAGGCGGTCATCGCCACAGCTCCGGCAGCATACATACCGATGATTGAAACTGCGGAAATCGTGGCCGAGCGTTACAACATCAGCCGTGATGCTCAAGACGCCTACGCTCTGCAGAGTCAGCAGCGCACTGCCGAGGCCCAGGCAGCGGGACGTTTTGATGATGAGATTGTGCCTTTGAAGGCCACCAAAAAGCTGTTTGAAAAAGACGGCACAGTGGCAGGCGAAGAAGAGGTGCTGGCCAGCAAAGACGAATGCAACCGCGTTGGCACGACGCTGGAGGGCTTGCAGGGCCTGAAACCAGTGTGGAAAGACGGCGAATGGATCAAAGAAGGTAAGTACATTACCGCCGGTAATGCATCGCAGTTCTCTGACGGCGCCTCTGCCTG
>JACDJA010003413.1_pt1 | contig 10305 bp, 9 predicted proteins | sample 7449241 | NCBI WGS metagenome assembly JACDJA01 (sample SAMN14253289, study PRJNA609438) | sludge metagenome | isolation source: initial anaerobic sludge | collected 2018-12-20 | reverse complement strand
TTTCGTTATAAAAGTTTCTCCCATGCGTCCTACGTAGTGATGGACAATAAAAAGGGGAAGGCAGCGATAAAGAATCTGGAATTCTTTAAACGATACAATATAGGTTTGGCCACATTTGAAGATGAAGGTCTCTTCAAAATTCACCATAAACCGCAGTTGGAGGAACCGTTCTCCACCCAGCTAAATTCCAAATTAATAAAATCAATCGGCCGAAGTAGAAAGAAAACACAGAACACAGAAATCCTTTGGGCTTAATTTTAGAGATACACACAATCGATTTCATAGGAAATTTGCAATAATCGACCCCTTGTCCCGAGTTTACCTCGGGAACTTGTCGCGAATTTATCTCGGGAACTGAAAAACCGACAAAGGACAACAGCTTATCGACAACTTGCTTGATGGATTTAAACTATAGCACGGTAAATATAGGTTTGTCTTTGCCTGGCCGGTGTTGATAGAAAAAAGGTTTGCCGTTGTTGGCGATTGTTAGGCCTATCCAAACCAATAAGAACATGGGACTTAAAACCACTAGGCCCAAGAAGGAACAGATGAAATCGAAGAAGGGTTTAAAAATAGTCTTATACATAATAACTTGCTATAGCAAGAGGGCAAAAGTAACCAAAACGAATCAGGCAAATTATGCAAGCAAAAGAATCGTCTAATTTGATTGCTTATTATAAATATTTTGGAAAATGGTTAAATACTTTTGGACGGCTGTTTCTAAAGAATACGAACTCTTTGCCTTTAAAAAAGCGTTTTCACCTTGTTGTTTCTGCAAATTCGAATCTTGGGTATAAGCTACAAATTCGGAGACAGCCTCATCAGTTAAAACCTCTGGCAACACATATCCTAGATTATCAGCTTTTATTACTTCCGACTGCCATCCTTCATGATTAATAAGAACGGGGCGAGATGCTGCAAGGGTATCGAAAAACTTATTGGCCGAATTTGCCCAAAGTTCCTTAATAGGTATAACAAAGGAACTACCCATATCAACCTCATTATACCAATCAGGTAATTCTTGTTTAGAAACCGAGTCTATAATAAAAACGTTTTTATTTAAAACAGTCTTCTCCTTTGCATATTGAATTACTTCTTCTTTCATTGCTCCCTCCCCCATTAGAATAAATACCAAACTATCATCTATGGCAATTGTTTTTTGAGCAAGATCAATTACATATTTGATTCCATTGACCCTTCCAAAAGTACCAGCATAGAGAATGGAAAATCGAGGTTTAAAACCGATTGCGTTTTCTAAGATATCTGATTTTTGAATATTCGAAAATCGATCGATTTCTGAAATATTCTCTATCACAACCACAGGTTCATTTTGAATTATATTAGGATATCTAGAGACAATAGATTTTTTCATGTCTATTGATAACGGTACTATAGCTGATGCATTCTTATAAATCATTTTCTCCAACCTATAAAGAAGCTTTTGTATAATTCTATTTTTAATAGCCCCAATAGCAATGACCGCCTCTGGCCAAACATCACGTGCTTCAAAAACAAAAGGCGTTTTATGTTTCCACTTCTTTATTAATGCAGGAATACCAATAGTTAAGGGGGTTGATGTCGCCAATACTATATCACACTCTAATTTTAATAAGTGCAGTGACGCAAAATAAAGAAACTGAACGAAAGCGAGCATTCGACGGACATACGACATTTGATTATCATAAGGCAGATAAATATAGTGAACGGATATACCATCCCTATTCCCAATCGACCATCTACTTTTGGTTTTATGTGATATATCAGATGTTGAAGTTAGAATTGTTACCGATTTACCCTTTTCAACAAAGGATTTAGCCAAGTCGTATGAGCGGGTACCACCCATTTCGTCCGGAAACTTAAAGTATTGGTGAAGGTAAATTATTTTCATTTGCAATACTCCTTATTAGTCTGGTCTCCAATATTCTTAAAGGAATGTCTTTCTGCAAAACCTCTTGCGTTCATCGCTAAAGTTTTATATTCCTCAAAGGAAAGATTGTTAATCTTATTAAACATTTCCTTGTTTACAGAAAAGCCAAAGTTTTCATCAACCATAGTCTGTTCTATGTTAGTTCCTGTACTTAATAGCTGGGGGGTGAAAAATTTAGCAGCTTCTAAAACGGACATTGGAAATCCCTCGGATCGACTATTTAGTATATGAAAACTCGCTGAACTCAATACCTCTTCTTTCTCCCTTCCAAATATGGGTCCATGAAAATGCACACATTTTAAGTTATTTTCAATAAACATAGATTTTAATTCATTCTTTTCCGAGGAAGATGGTCCATAAAAATGAAATTCTAAGTTATAAGCTTCTATATCATCTTTATTTTCAATAATAAAATTAGACAACAAATCCAACCCCTTTATATGAATGCTAAATCTACCGATATAAACTATCCTTCTATTTTTGAATTTTTCCATTAAAATATTGTCATCCATTTTAATGTTTTTTAAATCTATGGAATTCCCGATCACAAAATCATTCTTGGAATGAAATCGACTTCGTTTCTTTTCATTTTCCGTTAAAAAATGGATCCTATAGTCGATTTTTTTTGTGTTTATTAATCCAAAATAAAGAGCTGAATACAAATGTTTTTTTAAAGAATACCTATTTGATAAACTAAAAGCGCCCCTTGGGCATATCACAAGTTTTTTTCTTTTGGGGAACTTGATTAAAAGTTGAAGGTAACTCACAATAAAAAAGCTGTGGAAGACAATAACATCATATCTATTTAATTCCTTAGAACTAATTTTAACTGGATTTACGGTATTATATAAAAATGCTTGACAAGAAATTTTGCCTATATTTTGGGAGGCTATTAAGTTGGGGACACTGAACGACAGACCGCTTGCTTTATTTTCAAATACAGATGCGAAATGCAATGTTTTCATATTAAATACCAAAATATAAATTAAGCGAACGAATTATTTATTTAAACTTCTCCTCGGATTACTAACCTAAAAAATGAAAAGGCAAAAATAAGAACCAGCATTATTGTTAGGCTAAAAATCATGACTCTACGATTCTTATTTTTTATTAATAATTTTTTTTCTAATAACATTGGAAAACCGTAGGCAATCATTAAATAAAGGCAATATATTGCTGGAAGAGATTGACGTAAATCGAAAATTGATTTTGAACCAGTTTGTCCCAATTTATAAATCAATATGAACAGCAAAACGAAACTACCTATTCTATTGATTTTTCTAGTTTTAATAACATTAATTATACCTATCATACTAATAGGAAGTATAGCATAATACTGAATTATTGGCACAAATTGGTAATTAAGCACTTTTTCATGGGAATCAAGATCCACCACTGTTACTGTAGGAAGAAAAAAACTAAAGACAACATATATGGGCCCTAATATGTATTCAATAAAACCAAGATCAGAAAGTGAATTATCACCAGTTCTAGATGAACTTGTTCCCATAAGTTCTGTTCTACTTTCAAAATAGCTTACAGAATCATGATTTAATATTTCAATGGTATTAAAGAAATTCCAAATGAAAATAAATCCTATTGCAAATAAGCCCAGAGTTATTATATTTTTTAGAGAAAACAAGGACTTACTTCGTAATAACACCAAAGTTAAAGTTAGCGCGAACATTATTGGTAAAATCGCTGCTGCTCTAAAAAAAAGTATTGCTCCACCACTAATTATTAAAATGACAATTTGCTTTATATCTCCTCCGTATTTTAAATAAACACCTAGAAAATAAATCAATATAGATATTATAAAAAGGAGGACAGTATCTTTAAGCTGAAAAGCCGCAAAAATCGCAAAAGTTAAAGAGAAGGCAAATAAAGTTGTGGCTATGCGAACGGATAAAATATCATTTTCTAGTTTTAAAGTCTTATAGAAATAATATACCGTTGCCGATGAAAAAAACACATTTAGGATACGGGGAATATAAATGGATTTGCCAAACATCCACATGGCTAAAGCACTTAAATTTGGATACCCAGAATAAAATCCTGATGAAAACCTAATATCGTCATAAAATCCAATTCCACGTAAATTCCACCTATCAACAATTTCCACCGCACTTAAATTATAAACAAAATCATCTTTGTAATTTAAAAACGGAATACCATTAAACCATTCTAAATAATGAGCTATAATAAAAACAAAAGATAATTTTAGTAGGGTTGTAATTATCAATAAATTCGGGAGAAAATTCTTGGAGTTTTTGTTTCTCAAATAAAAAACATAAGAAATAAAACAAACGGGAAGAAGGAGGACAAAGGAATAGATATGATAATCTTCAACTTTACCAGTAAGAAGTATACTTACTGTTAGGGAATAAAAAAGGAAAAGCAATAAAAATTGAAATTCTTTTTTAAAAAGCAGAGTAGAATTCTTTATTATCAAAATCTAAGTTGTATTTTAATTGTGTCCAAAAACTTATATGTTCAATCTTTTCCCGATTCAATGAACGTTATTATATTTTCCGCCATTTTTGAATAACTTCTATTATCCGAGACATAATTTTCACCTTTTATGGCCATTTTATTTAAATCGTAATGACCATTTAAAACATTCACAATCTCTTTAGTAAAACTCTCGGCACTATAATCTACCGCTATTCCTCCTTCGGATCTAACCACTACTTCATTTTGATCAATTATTTCTTTATTTACAATAACTGGACAACCTAATCCAAGAGATTCAACAACCTTAGTGGGTGAAGAAAGAATATATTCAGTTATGGGTGGAATTGGAGAGACAGAAAAGTCACATATTTGGATAATTTTAAATAATTGGTTTCTAGCCATATTGGAAAACACTGATATGTTTAAATTTCTCTTTGTACAATCCTTCGAAAGTAACATAGATTCCTTTTCGTCACCACCAATAATTAAAAAATTCAGGTTTCTCTTTTCCAAGTATACTTTCGCTAAAACTTCTAGAAGAAAATCCATATTCCTCATTTTATCAATTGCTCCAAAATAAATACCTATATATTCTTTGTCTAACCCCATTTCTAATTTGATCTGGTCCTTATCTTTTTCGGAGATTGAGTTAATAGATGCTTTTTTGATGCCCATAGGTACAATCAAGCTCTTCCTTGCAATATTATAATTATGTTCGAGCTGGGTCTTAAATTTTTCGGTTCTTATGAGTAGAAAGTCAACTTGATTCATAAGCCAAGTTTCAAAATATATCATAAGTCTCAAAATGTGTTTTAACAGATCATTGCTTTTATAACTTTTGACTTCCAAATATGGAAAAGCTTTAATATACATTATCTTTATCCTAAATATTTTAGAATATGCAAATGCTATCAAACCCAAATCTAGAACATTTCTTACTACCACAATCTCGGGCTTAACCTTATATATAATAATAGGTAGCTTAAATATGAAAAGAAATATGGTTATAATTAAACTTTTAGATGTATTGATTATATCTTGATTTTCTTTGTGGGATAAACTTCTATTTTCTGTGGTGGAAATTAAAAAGAAGTGAACATGATGCCCCAAAGATAGCATTTCTTCGGCCCATATTGTTCTTTCAGCAATGCGAATATCTTCGATTGAATTAGCTTTATCTATGTATAGAAATTTCATTTTAAATTTGTTTTCCGGCCTTTAAATGAATTTCAAGAGAGGCCAAAAGCAATAAAGCGTCAGCATGATTCCTTTTTCTACCCATATGATCTTTATATATCTTTTCTATATTAATCCAGGGTACAATTTTTCGATCTTTTAAATCTACAATATTATCGAAAACAACCTCATTTAAATCTTTGCGCTTTCTAATTCCTTCGTTGAAATCTAAATAATTCAGATGAGGATTAAAAATTATAGGATATACGGCGTTTAGAGATGTAATAATACGATGCTTAACCCTTCTATATCCTAATTTAAGTTTACTCCCATTCGGAGACAAACCATGGAATACTTTGATCGGGAGGGCAAATAAAGAGGGAAACTCTCTATGCAAAAAATCACCATAAAATTTTTGTCTAAATCTTTCTTCGGGGCTAAGACTTAAATAGAAAGAATAAAATTCTGGACTTTTCGCTGGCACAATATAATTTAATTTTTTATATAAAATATGGGGCGCTTCCATCTTAGGAAGGAAGTTTTTTATTTGCAATTGTTCTTCAAAAGACAATATATTATTCGGTATTAAATCCATATCAACTATATTATCTCTCAAATTATCGATATCTGTAACCATCGAAAGATTGTTGGAAAACGCACCTCTTTTAATTATATCATCTTTTGCTTCGATAAGTGTTGAATTTCGTTGCGTAGGAATATAAGAGCCTGTAAGCCAATCCATCATAGCACCAGACCACAAAGTTTTATCCTGATAATGCTGGTCTATCAGATCCAAATCAGGATGATGAAACAAAAAAGTTTGATGCTCGATTCGTTTGGAAATTTCAATTTCTTTATCAGTAGTATATTTATAATCCGTAAAGGGGAATGCTTTGTGCTTTGTACCAAGTTTTTTTCCGATCAAATTTCCAATTTCAAAATCATAGGTTCCGGGTGTACCAAAGGTGTATGTATGAATATCAGAAGCGTTCGTAAAGTGGAGTAGCGATGCTAGGATAGCTCTGCTATCCATTCCTCCGCTAATTGGAACCACATGTTCACCTTCAAAATACAAATTTTCAAAATTTTGAAGCCAATCTCTTTTAGCAATAAATCGCTTCTCTTCAGCTGAGACAGATTGTAATTCAATCTTTCTTTTCAAAACTAAATTTAAATCAAATGATATCTCAGAATTATTATAATCGGAGAAAAAGCCAAAATGAAGAAATGAGTTTAAATTATTTTGATTCATTGCGAACATTTTTAAGGTTAAGGTTTTTTTTAATTCTTTCCCCATCCAACCAAAAAATCAAAAGTGAATAAAACGACAATCCAATCATTATTTTCAAAATTGCGTTGGCAAGAGAATTTTCGAGAGATAAAAAAACATCCAAAATTAAAATCTTCAAAATAATAGTTGCAAACATTGAGATCATAGGATAGATAAATTGAGAGAAATAATTCTTAAAGGAAATTGATGACATCCTCTTAATTTGAACGTTCCACAAGAAAAAGACTAGCATCGTGCTTAAAGCAGCTAAAAAAACACCAATTAATTGTGGATCGAAGTAATTCATGGCAATAATTAAAACTATTATTGTTAATATATTACGCAAGATTGTCCACAAAAATCCTATATCAGTTCTTCCTGTTGCAATTTGTAGACTTCCTGAAGGCTTAACTATTGTGAAACACGCTTGAAATACCGAGAGTCCGATTAGGGTTATAGTTCCCTCTTGATAACTTTCACCATATAATAAAGTAAGTATTTCAGAAGCAGCTAGAATAATACATAAATAAATAGGGAATGTTAAATTAGTAATCCCATAAACAATTTTCAAAAAATAAGATTCCATTTTTTGTTTTTCTTTGTTAAGGGAAGAAAGGAGGGGATTGAATACGTTAAAAATAATAGGCATCATCACCGAATAAGCCTTTAAACTAATTTGTTTTGCAAGGGAATAAACACCTAAAAATTCAGTACCTACGAACTTTCCTATTAAAAGTATATCTATCTCTCTTGAAGAAAAATCTAAAATATTACTTCCTAAACTATATCCTCCCACCTTCATAAAAGATCTTGTGTCGGATAATGAAAAGTGAAAAGAAATTGGATATGCTTTAAACCTGTTATAAAATAAGATTAAAGATGATGTAAGTGAGGTTAATAGAGTGGAATAAACTAAACTGTAAACCCCATACCCATTCCACGCCAAAAACACGGCCACTATCAAGCCAAGGAAATAAGATACTAAATCAACCTTTGCTACAATATCAAACATTAGATCTTTTTGAAGTAGTGCTCTATGCTGTTTCCCAATGGATATTACAATAATATTCAGACCTAAAATTCTAATAATATTTTTAAGAGCCTCTTCATTATAAAAATCAGCTATCGGCTCTGAAAGGAGGAATAATATTAAATATAATAAAATAGAAATAGAAAGATTTAACCAATACAGGCTAATATATTCTTTATTACTAGCGTTTTGTTTATGAAAAATAGCACTAGTTAGTCCCATTTCAACAAAAATATTTGTGAAATTCACTACTAAAATAGCTAAAGCAATTAATCCGAAAGCCTCTTTGGGTAGAAATCTTGTTAAGATTGCGATTTGAAGAAGTTGAAATAATGCAAGACCAACAGAGCCAATTGTTGACCATTTCAAGCCTTTTACCATCTGCGCTTTAAAGCTCATAAATCATATTTTCTACGTGATTCCAACATTCACTCTATTACTTGAAGTCATTTTAATTCTCCCAATACCATACCACTGCCTCTCTAATCCCCGCATCAATAGCATAGGTAGGCTTATAATCCAAGAGTTTCTCGGCTTTCTTAATAGAAGCCAAGGAATGTGGGATATCCCCTTTTCGATTAGGACCATGTTCAACGTTCACTTCTGCTATTTTAGGATCGTATTTAGATAAGTGTTTTTTTAGCAAATCAGTTAATTGGACTAAAGTAGTGCGATCGCCAACTGCGGTGTTATATACTTGGTTTAAGGCATCCTGGTTTTCAGTGGTGATAGCAAGCAAGTTCATTTGCACCACATTATCTATATAAGTAAAATCGCGAGAAAAAGTTCCATCTCCATTTATCACTGGGCTTTCATGATTCATAAATTGTTTTACGAATAAGGGAATTACTGCTGCATAAGCTCCATTTGGATCTTGACGTCTGCCAAAAACATTGAAATAGCGTAGGCCGATGGTATTTAAACCATAGGTGGTAAAAAAGTTATCGGCGTATAATTCATTTACATATTTTGTAATAGCATAGGGTGATAAAGGCTTTCCAATAATTTCTTCAACTTTTGGAAGGGCTTCATGGTCTCCATAAGTGGAGGAGCTGGCAGCGTATATAAAACGTTCAATATTTGCATCTCGGGCGGCTACCAACATATTTAGAAATCCGCCAACATTTACATCGTTGGAGGTGATAGGATCGTTGATAGAACGCGGGACAGAACCCAAGGCGGCTTGATGAAGCACATAGTCCTGATTTAGGCAAGCTTGTTTACAAGTATCCAAATCGCGGATATCGCCTTCAATTAGCGCAAAATTTTTGTGGGGCAAAAAAGGTGCTATGTTATGACGGTGTCCTGTGGCAAAGTTATCCAGGCAAGTAACCTTCCCTCCTATTTCTAAAAGGGCTTCGCAAAGGTTGGAGCCAATAAAGCCCGCTCCTCCTGTTACGAGGATGTTTTTGTTCTTTAGAGATTTAAATTGATCCAGATTCATGTGTTTAATCAATATTCTATAGTTAATAAGCACTTCGATTGTCTCTCGTCTACATATAGAACAAGTGAAAGTATAAGATGAGGATTAATTCACCACAGAGTCACGAAGGACACAGAGGCGCAGCTAACTCCTATCCAAACGACTACAGCTTTCCTGTTGTGTTTTCAAGAACCCCCTTCACATCATAAACCACCGCCTGCTCCTTCTTCAGCGGCTCCAAATCCAAATCTAAAAACTCATTATGTGCCACGCCTAAAACGATGGCGTCGAAGGTGTTTTGGGGGATGGTATTGAAGGTTTCAATGTTGTATTCGCGTTTTACTTCGTCTGGGGTGGCCCAGGGGTCGAAGGTGGTTACTTTGATGCCGTAGTCCTGGAGGGCGTGAATAACGTCCACTATTTTGGTATTGCGCACGTCGGGGCAGTTTTCCATAATAAACCCTGCCCTCATAAAGCTCATCGCTGTCATAACTAATCTTTTAATCCTTCAATAATTTCTCCACAATCCGCTCCGCCGCCATCCCATTCCACTTCTCCTGAATGCCGCCTTTTTTCCACTCCCCTGCCATCAGTTTTTTCAGGGCCCGGGCGATAGGAGATATCCATAAAATTGGGCCCTGCCCCGGCAATGAGGGTAATCTTCATCTGTCGTTCATTTTTAACCACTTACGCTACGGGGAGAAATGGCGCAAGCAAAATTTTTGAAGCGGCAAAGGTAGGAAACTTTCTCGATTAAGGGGGAGTTTTTTCGGTTAAAATATCTTTTTTTAGTCTGTAGTCTTTGGTCGGTAGTGGGTAGTCGGTAATGGGTAGTGGGTGGTTTACTCATCACTTAAACTCAAAACCAAACTAAAAACTTATCTATCCCCCCGCTGGTGCGCGATTGCATCGCGTTTCCTTTCTTGTTCCTTACCTTTTGCGGCTAATCTCCACACTTTGCTACCCCCATATATCACCCCTACGGGGTGAAGATTCCATAGCGAGCTGTTTTTCTATAAACATGT
>JACDJA010003412.1_pt1 | contig 10306 bp, 8 predicted proteins | sample 7449241 | NCBI WGS metagenome assembly JACDJA01 (sample SAMN14253289, study PRJNA609438) | sludge metagenome | isolation source: initial anaerobic sludge | collected 2018-12-20 | reverse complement strand
GACCACGCCAAACGACACGAACGGCGAGTGGGTGTCGCTGCTGCTGAGAGAGCCCATGGATACGCGGGGCTACAACCTGTATGACTCGGGCTCGAAGGCGGTCTTCCGGCTTCCGGCCGGGGTTCAGCCGGCCGGCGAATTGCGCGTTGGCAACCCGGGTCAAGGTGTCTGGAACAATGGTGGCGACGTCATCTACTTGCGCTTCGGTACCGACGTAGTCGATGCCTGGGACTACAGCGATAACCTGCGGCCCGAGGGCGAGGTCATCTGCCGGGGTGGCGAGTAGATAGCTGACATCGCAGCGCCGTCGCCGCCGCGCTAACATCAAGAGTGCCCGAGGATCCCCAGCAGCTAAAGGCGTACGTACCTGACCCCCACAGGTGGCGCACCCTGGGGGTGCTTTCGATCGTGTTGTTCATGTCTCTCATCGACGTGAGCATCGTGAACGTGGCTCTGCCGTCCATCCAGCTGGGGCTAGGGGCGACAGACGCTCAGTTGCAGTGGATCCTGTCCGGCTACGCCCTGACGTTCGGAGTGGGCCTGGTGACCGCCGGCCGGGCCGGCGACATCCTGGGCCGGGGCCCCCTGTTCATCGTCGGGGTGGCGCTGTTCACGCTCTCTTCCATGGCCGCCGGGCTGTCGCAGGACGCAACGCTGCTGAACATCGCTCGAGCGTTCCAAGGGATCGGCTCTGGCCTCATCAGCCCCCAAGTGGTTGGGATGGTGCAGCAGTACTTCCGCGGCGCCGAACGTGCCCGCGCCTTCGCCATCTTCGGCGCCGCCGTCGGGGTGTCGGTCGCCGTGGGGCCGCTCCTCGGCGGCTTGCTCATCCATGCCGGCGGCGTGGAGCACGGCTGGCGCTGGACCTTCTTCGTCAACGTGCCCGTAGGCATGCTGGCCATCGCGCTCGCCTTGCTCTGGTTCCCCAGACCGCTACTCAACAGGAACCTGCCACGAGACGCCCGCGAGAGAACGCAGAGCCGTGACCTCGACCCGGTGGGCGCAGTGCTTCTCGGGTTCGCCGTGCTGGCCCTGCTCCTCCCGTTCGTCGAGGCCAGGGCGGGCGCATGGATCTGGTTCTCGATACCCGTCGGCGTTGGGCTCGTGCTTCTATGGTTGTGGTGGGAGAGGCGCCAAAAGCGCCTTGGGCACCGGCCCATGGTCGATCTAGGCATCTTCAGAGTGCCGAGCTTCTCCTACGGCACTCTGCTCATCACCGTGTACTTCGTGGGCATCACGAGCGTCTGGGTGCTCCTGGCCCTCTACTTGCAGAACGGCCTGGGCCTTACGGCGCTGGAAACCGGGCTCATGGGCCTGCCTAGCGCCATCGTGTCGGGCTTCTCGGCACTGCTGGCCGGCAGGAACGTAGTGAAGCATGGCCGGAAGGTCGTGATCATCGGCATCTACAGCGCGCTCCTGGGCCTCGTCGCGAGCATGGTCGTCGTCTGGCTGAGGTCGCAGGGGCTCGCGAGCGAGTGGTGGCTGCTGCTTAGCGTGAGCTTCATCGGCATCGGGCAGGGCTCCGTGATCAGCCCGAACCAGACGCTTACGCTTGCCGACGTACCGCTGGAGTACGCGGGAAGTTCCGGTGGCATCATGCAGACGGGCCAGCGCATCGGCACGTCGATGGGCATCGCCATGATCACCGCGTTGGCCTTCGCCACGTTGGCGGTGAGCAGTTGGTCGGTGGCGTTCATCGCCGGCTTCGCGGGCATCACCGCGGTGGTGCTGATCACGCTAGCGATCGCCTATGCCGACCAGCGGCGGCGGGCAGGGCGACCTGGGCACGCTCCGTCGAGGCATGCACGGGCTGATTGAGCGAACTGGCGGTACGGCCGCCAGCCCGGTTGCCGGGTCTAGCTCGTGACCTCGGTAACGTATCCGGGCAGGTTCACGGGCGGTAATTGCAGGTTCTCGTATAGGGCCGGGGGAAGGCTGAGGTCGCCAACGAAAAGCCGACCGACGTTCCCACCCGGTTTGACCCCGACCTTGGGCAGCCCGATGCTCATCGTCAGCGTTGCGTGAACCACGTCTCCGGGAGTACTGCCGTCGTCGGCGCTCATGCCGGTGGGCATGTCGAGGGAGATGACGACGCTATCGGCGAGGTTGTTGAGCACCGTTATCACGTCCAGGGTGCGGCCACGTGGTGGGCCTTCCAAGTTGGTTCCGATGGCGGCGTCTATGACGCACCCGAACTTCATCTTCGGCAGGCTGGTGCGTACCTTGGCACGGTCGAAGTGTCTGAGGTGCTCCAGCTGCTCCTTCGGCGTGCCCGAATAGTTCTCGGCCTCGTGGGTCGGCACCACCCAGACCCTGCGGCCACGCGCCGCCAGGAGCCTGGCGGCCGCCAGGCCCCCGCTGCCGTTATTGCCGCGGCCCGCGACGACCAACACGGGTCCATCGCCGCCGAAAGCGTCTACGAGGGCAACCAGGTTGCGCGCCGTGTGCTCGACCAAGACGCGGTTATCGAGCCCGAACTTGCCGGTAGCGAGCATTATCAGTTGTTGCATCTGGTTGGCATCGATGGAAGGCAGGTCGTCCCAACTGACGAGCGGAAAGCTCATGCGCACCCTTTCTTCGGCTTAGCCGACGGCGTCGACGTCGTCCTCGACGTCGCTCAGGTCGGCGGTCGTGTAGACGTTCTGCACGTCGTCGAGGTCCTCGAGAGCCTCGAGGAAGGTGATGACTTTCCGGGATTCCGCGGCAGACAACACCGTCTGGGTCTGCGGCAACTTGGTGAGCTGCACAACGTCGACGGGCAGCTCGCGTGCTTGCAATCCCTCGACGATCGCGTAGAGTTCGGCGGCCGGGGTGTAGATGACCGAAACGCCGTCGTCGACCTCGAGGTCGTCGGCGCCCAGTTCTATGGCGGCGTCCTCTACCGCGCTGCTCGTGTCGTCGACGGTGATCATTCCCTTGGTGTCGAACTGCCACGCAGTCGAACCCGACATGTTGCCGCCGTGCTTGGTGAACACGTGGCGGACCTCGCCGGCGGTGCGGTTCTTGTTGTCGGTGAGAGTCTCGACGAGCATGGCCACTCCGGCGGGTCCGTAGCCCTCGTAGAAGGCAGGCTCGAAGTTTCCACCCTCGCCGCCGCCTAAGGCACGCTCGATGGCCCGGTCGATGTTGTCGACGGGCACGTTATCGGACTTGGCCGCCGACAAGGCGTTCCTTAGCGGCAGGTTGACGCTTGGGTCGCCGCTGTTGCCTGTGCGCACGGCCGACTGGATGGCCCGCACATGCTTGCTGATGACCTTGCCACGCTGCTTGTCGAGCGCACCCTTCTTCCGCTTGATCTGGGTCCACTTGCTGTGTCCTGCCAAAGTCGCGTTTCCTTTCGAAGGGCGCCGCGGCCGCACACGGCCGCAGCCCTCGCATTGTACTCCACCAAGAGAGCGTCACGGCCCGTTGGCGGCGCCGTGACGCGAAAGTAGCGTTCGCTGGTTGTTTTGCGGCGTGCCTCAGCGGATGTAGAAGGACGTCTCCACCACGTCGCGCACCGGGTACGGTCGGATCTCGATCTGGATGGCACTCGTCCACTCGCCGGCGCCGTAGCGTCCGGAGTAGCTGACGCTACCGTCGGTGCGCTGCGACGTGAAGCTCGCCCGCACCCGTTGCAAACCGGCCGGCGGGTTGACCGAATAAACGTGCCGGGCGTTGGGTAGCGGCAGGTAGGTGGTGCCGGCCTGCACCGGGATGTTTCGCTCGAACACGTAGACCTTGCCGTCGGGGTCGAGGGCCGTGAGCGTCACGTACCCGGCCTGGTTGGTAACGAGCCGGAACTGGACGTCCTCACCGACGTAATATGTGGAACGAGGGCCGCGCGTGGGCTCGAAGTTCTGGATGACTCCGGAGAGCGAGAGGTCGCCGCCGGAGAAGCCCCCCGGCCGCACGGTCACGGTGCACGCCGTGGCGAGCAGGGTGACGGCCAGCGCCACGAAGGCGAGAGCAACGGTTCTGTGTTTCATGTGGCCTCCTTGCGTTCTCTGACGAGTCTAGCAATGAGCGACATTCCCTCGACGCTCCTTGACCCACGGACCCTTAACCGTGCGTTGGGAGTTCCGGGACAGCGCCGCGCTAGGGCGCCTTGTCGACGTTACGGTCGTAGGTCGTCAGGAGGTAGGGGAGGTCGGTCTGCAGGTACCGGCCCCGCTCGTCGTACCAGTAGATATAAGCGCCGAGCGACTCGGCGCCCGTGCCGCCTTCGGAAGCGTTGCCCGACCGGGTGACTTTTCCATCGACCAGGCCGTTGAACACGACCTTCCCGTCGTATGAATAGACCGTTATGTACATACGCTGGGCGGTGTACTCCTGGATGCTGCGCCTGATGCGGTTCTGCGTCTCGTTACGGCATGCCGACAGGCCCCCTACCAGTAACACCGCAAGGGCCAACGCCATGAATAGCTTCCTCGAACTCCGGTTCACGCCTCACCTCCCGTCTTGGCGCGAGCGAACTGCTGCGGGCTCGGCCAGCGATCAGGATATCACCAGTTGCCCGGCGTCCACGACTTCAGTCTCCAGCGCTCAAGCAAAGTATGCTCAGCGCTGTGAGTTCCAGCACCCGCGACCCGTACGAGGTCTTAGGCGTGACCAAGGACGCCACGCCCGACGCGCTGAAGGCTGCGTATCGGCAGAAGGCCCTGCAGTACCACCCGGACCGCAACCCCGGCGACAAGGTGGCCGAGGAACGCTTCAAGGAGCTCTCGGAGGCGTACGCGGTGCTTCGCGACCCCGAGTCGCGCGCTCGTTACGACCGGTACGGACCCACGAGACCGGCGGGCTACCGTCACGACACCAGCAACGTCGATTGGAGGGAAGTCTTCCGCGAGGCCGACATCCACGTCGATTGGAGTGGCGGGGGAGGCGTACCTCACACCGGTAACGCCGTCTTCGACGCCCTGTTCGGCATGATGGCGGGCATGCTCCGAGGAGCGGGGCTCGTTGCCGGCCAGACGTACGAGCTGAGGCTGGGCCTGAGCCTGGGCGAACTCCATTCGGGCGCCTCGAAGCTGGTGACGGTGCCTGGACCCTGCGTCTGCCCGACCTGCAAGGGGACGGGCCGCCTTGACCCGGCCACCGCCGGGGCCCGGTCGCCGGGACCGTTCGAGGCCGGTGGGAGGGTTGCCAGCGTCGCCGCCAGTCCGGACTGCGGCGGCCGCCGCGTGCGGCGAGGCGGTGCAAGGGTGCAGGTGAAGGTGCCGGCCGGAGCGGGCGTCGGCAGCAGGCTGCGCCTCGCCGGTGTGGGCGGGCCCGGTAACCCGCCAGGTGACGTGTTGGTGCAGATCGGTTGGGTCCCGCCGGTCGGCGCAACGGCCCGCGGGAACGATGTGATCGGCCGGCTGGTACTCACACCGCTCGAGGCTTCGAGGGGCGCTACCGCCATGTTCGACGGCGTCCCCGTCAAGGTGCCCCCGGGTAGCGCCGGCGGTTCCACGATCCTGGTCAAGGGTCAGGGATTGCCCGGGTCCGGTGGCATTAGGGGCGACTTGCGCTTGACCCTTGAACTCTCTTGGTTGGAAGGTGCGGCTCGCGCGGCAGGCCGCTGGTTTCGTAAGCTTGCAGGAGGAGGCGAACCCAGTTGAGCTGGTCACGTATCTACGAGTTGCTGGCGCCGGCCGCTGCCGGCGGCGGCGGCCACGATGCAGATGACGTTGCGCCGGACAAGTCCCAGGATAAGGAACGCGGAGCGGTGGACGACCAACGCGCCATCGACCAGGACAAGCCCCTCTACGTCATCAGCGTGGCTGCCGAACTCGTCGACATGCATCCGCAGACGCTGCGCCTGTACGAGCGTAAGGGCCTGATAGAACCAAGCCGCAGCGCGGGCAAGACGCGGCTCTATTCGCAGCGAAACATCGAGCAGCTACGCGAGATCAGGCGCCTGACGCAAGAACTCGGCGTGAACCTGGCCGGGGTGGAGGAGATCATCCGCCTCAGGCACCGCCTCGACGAACTGCAAGCGAGCATGGAGGGGCGGATCACGAACCTACAGGGCCAGCTGCGCGACCGCCTGGACACGCTGAAGAACCGCGCCCTGCCGCGTCCGCAAGACGACGAGGACTAGGCGCGAGCGCGTGAGGGGCTTGATCGAGTGCGCCTAGCGTCGCTGACCCTTCAGGGTTTCAAGAGCTTCGGGAACCGCGTCAGCATCGAGTTCGCGCCTGGCGTGACGGCCATCATCGGGCCGAACGGCTCCGGCAAGTCGAACGTGATCGACGCCCTGCGCTGGACGACGGGTGGCGGCCGAGCGCGAGAGTTCCGCGCCGCGGACAAGACGGACCTCATCTTCCATGGGGCCAGCGGGAAGCGTTCCGTGGGCCTCGCAGAGGTCGAGGTGGAACTCAGGGACGATCGCGCCAGCGTCAAGGTCTACCGCAGCATCGACCGCGAGGGCACCACGCGCCTGCGCCTGAACGGCCGCAGCGCTCGGCTCCTGGACGTCGAGGAGGCGCTCACCGGTAGCGGTCTCGGTCGCTCTGGCCTGGCGATCATCGGACAGGGTGAGGTCAGTCAGGTTCTCATGGCGGACCCGCAGAAGCTCCTCGACTACGTTGCCGAGGCGGCAGGGGTGGCACGCCTGGCCGGCCGACGCGACCAGACGGTCCTGCGCCTCGAGACCGCAGCGCAGCACCTGGTTCGCCTCGAGGACGTCCTCAACGAGCTCGCGAGCCGCTGCTCGGAGTTGGAGGCGGAGGCGGAAGGCGCCAGGCTGCACTCCGCGCTGAGCGCAGAGCACCTCAGCTTGAGGTTCACGCTGGCCAGCCTGCGCGAAAACGCGCTCGTTACCGAACTGCAGGCCCTCGAGACGAAGCGCGGTCTGCTCGAGGCCTCGTTGGTGGAGGGTCGTGAGAGGCTCGCGGACCTGCGCGAGGTGGGCAAGGCTGCAGCCGGCGACCGTGACCGGGCCGAGGAGCGTTACCGGGAGGCCGCCGCGCAGCTGGAGTACCGCCGTGGCAACCTGCGCGTTGCCGAGGAACGCCTGGCGCGCCTAAGCGAGCGTAGCGCCGCCCTCGACTCGAGGACTGGCGCTGCCAAGGCCGAACTGGAGAAGTTGGCCCAAGCCACCCCACCCGCGCCCCCCGACGAGTCGCCGCGGGAGGTGGCCGAGCGTGCCGCGGAAACCTCGAGCTCGGAGCGCGGGGCGGCCGAGGAGTTGACCGCCGCCGCGGAGGTCGAGCGGGCCCGCCGCGCGGAGTTCGAGCGACTGCGCGCCGCCTACGTGACGTTCGAGCGCGAGACCGCCGGCCTCGCCTCGAGGCGCGAGGCGGTCCAAACGAGTCTCGCGCAAGTGGAGGCACAACTCGGTTCGCTCGATCAGGACACGGAGGACGACCTGACGGGGCTGGCGGAGAGGCAGGCCTCGGCCGGCGAACGGTTGGCCGCGGCCGAGTCCCGCCTGGAGGCCCACCGAGCCGCCCTGCAGAGCGCTCACGAGCGGCACGCGCTGGCAGCGGCCGAGGCCGCGTCGCGCGGCCGCGCGGCAGCCCGCAGTCGTCAGGCGTTCGAGGCGCGCAGAGGGTTCGCGCAGGGGCCCCGCAACGCACTCGACTCCGGCATCGCCGGCGTCATCGGTGCCGTCGCCGACCTCTTGAGCGTGGCTCCCGAACACCAGGAAGCCATCGGGGCGGCCCTCGGAAGGCGCGCTGAGTACGTGGTAGTGGACGACGCCGGCACCGCCCAGGCGGTCCTGCGCCACGTGCGGCAGGCGGGGGGCTTCGTTACCGTGCTGCCCCTCGACCTCTTGAGGGCACAACCCAATCGTGGACTCGGAAGCGCCGGCGGCATGCCCGGCGTGGTCGCTCCCGCCACCGACCTCATCGTGAGCGACCCGCGCTACGAGACACTCTTCGAGATGCTCCTGGGTGGCACCCTGGTCGTCAGCGACCTGGACGCGGCAACCGCCATAGCCAAGCTACCCGGCGGCCGCCCACGGCTCGTGACCCGAGAAGGCGAGATCGTCGAGCCCACCGGCGCCATGAGCGGCGGCAAGCGTTCCCAACACGCCGCGGTGCTGGGTGCCGCGGCGGAACTCGAAGAGGCGGAGGCCGCGGCTGCGGCCAGCTCGGCGAGCGCGGAGGAGGCCGCCACGAGGCTCGCGACGGAGCAGGCCCTCGCGCGCGGCCTTCTGGCCGAACTTCAGACCGTGACCGAGGAACACCGCGCTGCAGCACAGGCACTGGCTGCCGCACGTGAGCGTCGCGCCGGCCGCGACAGCCTCCACGCCGACTTGAGCGCGCGCCGCCGGCAGTTGCGGGCCGACCTCGAGGCGTTGCCCGAAGGCCCTGCCGGTGACGGGAGCGACCTTGCGGAGGCGGTTGCTACGGCCGAAGCCGGGTTGACCGAGGCTGTGGCCGCGTTGGAGAAGGCACGTTCCAAGCTCGAAGAGCGGCGCCTGGCTGCTGCCGAGGCCCAACAGGCCGTGAGCATGAGCGAGGAGCGGTGGCGCCTGTACGCCGAAGCCCGCGCAAGGTTCGCCGCCGGGGAAGAGCGCGCTGAACAGCTCCGGGCCGAGATAGAACTGATGGCCGAGAGTGGCGCCGTGCTGGCGCGGGAGCTGACGGAGGCCACCGCTGCGCGTGACCTCGCTAAGTCTGCCGTCCCCGCCGACCTAACACCGGAAGAGGGTGCCCTCGCCGAGGCGCGCAAGGCGCTCTCGACGACCGAGGCGCTACTGACCGCCGAGACCGAGGCCCAAGCGCGCCGCGCGCAGGAGCTCGAAGAGTCCAAGGTGCAGGCCGCGAGGCGCGAGACGGCGCTGGAGTTGGCCCAGGAAGAGCTGCGGTCGTTCTCCCCGGGCATCGAGCTGGTGGACGTGAGCGAGCGCGCCGCCCGCGCCCGTTTGCGTGAGGTCTCCGAGGCGCTCGAGGCGCTGGGCGCCGTCAACCACAGGGCGGTGACCGACCTAGCCGAAGTGGTCGAGCGCAAGGAGAACCTCGAGGTCGAGGCCGTCCAGGCCGCGCTCGCCGTCACTGAACTCCAGGCGGCCCTCGAGCGCATCGACAAGGAGACCAGCGCGCGCCTGAACGCCGCGCTGCAGCGCCTCCAGGCGTCGTTCAGCGGCCACGTACGGCAGCTCTTCGGCGAGGGTGGCCAGGGCGGCATCGAGGTCGAGGCCGAGGGCAACCGGCCCACCGGCTTGCGCATCCGGCTTCAGCCACCAGGCAAACAGACGCAGTCGCTGCACCTCCTCTCGGTAGGGGAGCGGACGATGGGCGCGCTGGCTTTTCTCTTCTCCCTCATAGCCGACGACGCGGGCGGCCTGCCCGTGGCGGTACTGGACGAGGTGGACGCGCCGCTTGACGAAGCGAACATCCGGCGTTACGGCTCCTTCGTGCGCCGCCTGGCCGCAGAGGGCACACAGTTCGTGCTGATAACGCACCAGAAGGCCACCTTCGAGATCGCCGAGACGTTGTGGGGCATCACCTCCGAGCAGGGTGTAAGCCGCGTGTTCAGCATCAGGCGTGAAGAAGCGGCAAGTGAGGCCGCCGGCGCGCTGCGATGAGCGGGCAATGGTGAGACCCGCTGGCCCGGAGCGGTGAGTCCCGGTGACCTGGCCCGGTGAGTCCCGGTGAGCGGGAGCGGTGAGAATCGGCCGCGGCTCCACACCGTGAGGACCGAAACGTATGCGTCGCTGCCGTCCACCCAGCAGCTGCTGAAGGAGCGCGTCCGGCGGGGTGAGGGCGTGGACGGCCTGGTGGTTCGCGCGCGAGAACAGACCGCCGGCCTGGGCAGGCAGGGTAAGCGCTGGACCGGACCGCCCGGCGGGAGCTATCAGAGCGTTGCCTTTGCCGACCCGACCGGGCAGTTGAGGCGCACCTACACCGCGCTGGCGGTAGCCATCGGCATCGCCGAGGCGCTTTGCGCCGCGGGCGCGCCAGTGAAGGTGAAGTGGCCGAACGATCTCTACCTGGCGGACGGCAAGTTGGGCGGTGTGCTCAGCGAGTACGTGCGTGGGCACCTGGTCGTGGGCATCGGAATCAACGTGGCGAACGAGGTGCCGGCCGGCGCGCGGGCCCTCGGAGGCTGGGACGTGAGCACGGTGGGCGATCTCGCCCTCGCCGGTGCCAGGCGCGGGCTGGAGGACCTCGTGCTGGGCGAAGCCGCCCGCGACGTGGAGCCGCCCGGCGCAGGTGAGGGCGATCCGGCATCGGCGCGATCTGAGGCCCTGCCGGCAGGGAACAGCGCTCAGGCCGGCAACCGTCGGCTGACCGACCGGTACGCGGCTTTGGACCTTCTCACAGGAATGCAAGTCGTAGTAGCCACGGCCGCAGGCGAGGTGGCTGGGGTGGCCCACGGCGTCGACGCT
>JACDJA010003410.1_pt1 | contig 10312 bp, 10 predicted proteins | sample 7449241 | NCBI WGS metagenome assembly JACDJA01 (sample SAMN14253289, study PRJNA609438) | sludge metagenome | isolation source: initial anaerobic sludge | collected 2018-12-20 | reverse complement strand
CCGACGAAGAAGAACGCGTCCAGGCCACCGTCCTTGAGCTTGTCACCGGCCTGGTTGGGCTTGAGGTATTCGGCCTTGACGTCCTTGTCGGTCATGCCATAGGCGCCCAGGATCAGGCGCACGTCCACCAGCGTGCCCGAGCCCGGCTCGTCCATCGACACGCGCTTGCCCTTCAGGTCGGCCACGCTCTTGATGCCGGCGCCCTTGCGCGTCACCAGGTGGATGCTTTCCGGATACAGGGTGGCGATCAGGCGCAGGTCTTGCGCCTTGGGCTTGCCTTCGAAGGTGCCGGTGCCGCTGTAGGCCCAGAAGGCAACGTCCGATTGCGTGAAGCCTGCTTCGAACGACCCGCCCATGATGCCGTTGATGTTGGCCACCGAGCCATTGGAGGCAACCGCGGTCGCGATCAGCTTGCCGGGCTGGGACACGGCGTTGGCGATGATGCCGCCGATGGGGTAGTAGGTGCCGGCGGTACCGCCGGTACCGATGCGGAAGAACTGCTGGGCCTGTGCCGATCCGGTGGCGCCGACGGCGGCAACGGCCATGGCCAGGGTAGCGATCCAATTCCTGAGTTTCATGCGAGCTTCTCCAAAATAAGTGGAAGTAACCTATTGTTTGTTGTGTTGAAATTCTGGCATGCCGGCCGCCGCGCGCCAATGGCCTGGAGGCTATCGTTTACCAGGGGGGTGCTGCACCGCGGCAAAATCCCCCGCCGGGCGGGCCGTCGCAAGCGCGCTGGCCCACGGCGGCGCAGCAGGTTTTATCACGGAGCCATTCGATGTCCCAAGAAGTCATTCGCGGCATTGCGCTGCCGCCGCCCGCCCAGGCCGGCGATCCCCTGGCCAGCGTCGATACGCCCAGCCTGGTCCTGGACCTGGCCGCGTTCGAGGCCAACCTGCGCACCATGCAGGCCTGGGCCGACCGCCACGAGGTCGCGCTGCGCCCGCACGCCAAGGCCCACAAATGCCCCGAAATCGCCCGCCGCCAGCTGGCGCTGGGCGCGCGCGGCATCTGTTGCCAGAAGGTCAGCGAGGCGGTGCCCTTCGTGGCCGCCGGCATCACCGACATCCACATCAGCAACGAAGTGGTCGGCCCGGCCAAGCTGCGCCTCTTGGGCCAGCTGGCGCGCGCCGCCAAGTTCAGCGTCTGCGTCGACAACGCCGCCAACCTGACCCAGGTCTCGCAGGCCATGGCCGCGGCCGGCGCCGAGATCGACGTGCTGGTGGAGGTGGACGTGGGCCAGGGCCGCTGCGGCGTGGCCGACGACGCCACCGTGCTGGCGCTGGCGCAGCAGGCGCGCGCCCTGCCGGGCGTGAACTTCGTCGGGCTGCAGGCCTACCACGGCTCGGTGCAGCACCTGCGCACCCGCGAGGAACGCGCCGCCGTCTGCCGCCAGGCCGCGCGCATCGCGGCGTCGTACCAATTGCTGTTGCGCGAAAGCGGCATTGCCTGCGATGTCATCACCGGCGGCGGCACCGGCAGCGTCGAATTCGACGCCGCCAGCGGCGTCTTCACCGAATTGCAGGCCGGTTCCTACGCCTTCATGGACGGCGACTACGGCGCCAACGACTGGGACGGCGCGCTGGCCTTCCAGCACAGCCTGTTCCTGCTGTCGACCGTGATGAGCACGCCCGCGCCGGACCGCGTCATCCTCGATGCCGGCCTGAAGTCCACCACCGCCGAATGCGGCCCGCCCGCGATCCACGGCGCCCCGGGGCTGCAATACGCCGCCATCAACGACGAGCATGGCGTGGTGCGGGTGGCGGCCGATGCGCGGGCGCCGGCGTTGGGCGACACCTTGTTGCTGGTGCCGTCGCACGTCGATCCCACCTTCAACCTGCACGACGGGCTGGTGGTCTACCGCGACGGCATCGTGCAGGACATCTGGGAGATATCGGCGCGCGGTTTCTCGCGCTGAAGCACCGGGCCGGCCGCCGGGACGCGCGCTCAACGCGCCAGGTCCGTCATCCCCAGGAACTGCCGCAGCTCCGGCGTCGCCGGCGCCGTGAACAGTTCCTCGGGCGGCCCGATCTCATGCACGCGGCCCTGGTGCATGAACACCACCCGGTCGCACACCTCGCGCGCAAAGCGCATCTCGTGCGTCACCATCAGCAGCGTCATGCCGTCGGCGGCCAGTTCGCGCACCACCGCCAGCACCTCGTTGACCAGCTCCGGGTCCAGCGCCGAGGTGATCTCGTCGCACAGCAGCGCCAGCGGCTGCATCGCCAGGGCGCGGGCGATCGCCACGCGCTGCTGCTGGCCGCCCGACAATTCATCGGGCCAGGCGTCGAACTTGTGCTCCAGCCCCACCCGCGTCAGCATGGCCCGCGCCAGATCGGCGGCCTGGTCCTGCGGCATGCGTTTGGCCACCATCGGCGACAGCATCACATTGCGCCCCACCGTCAGGTGCGGGAACAGGTTGAACTGCTGGAAGATCATGCCCACCTTCAGCCGCAGCGCGCGCAACCGCAACTCGTCGTCACCCAGTTGCGCGTCGGCCACCATGATGGCGCCGCCGTCGATCTGCTCCAGCCCGTTGATGCAGCGCAGCAGCGTGCTCTTGCCGGAACCGCTTTTGCCGATGATGGCGATCACCTCGCCGGGCTCGACGCGCAACGTCACCCCTTTCAGGACTTCGTTGTCGCCGAACTTCTTGCGGACGTCTTCAAGGGCGATGAGGGGCATGCAACTTCCTTTCCAGCAGCAGGCTGAGGCGCGACAGGGGCCAGCACAGCGCGAAGTAGATCAGCGCGGCGCAGGCATAGACGGTGAAGGGACTGAAGGTGGCGTTGGTGATCACCGTGCTGGCCTTGGACAGTTCGGTGAAACCGATGATGGAGGTCAGCGCCGTGCTCTTGACGATCTGCACCGCGAAGCCGACCGTGGGCGCCACCGCGATGCGCAGCGCCTGCGGCAGCACCACGTAGCGCATCTGCTGCACGTAGCCCAGCGCCAGGCTGGCCGAGGCTTCCCACTGGCCTTTCGGAATCGCTTCCACGCAGCCGCGCCAGATCTCGGCCAGGAAGGCGCCCGCCCACAGCGTCAGCGCCGCGCCCGCCGCCAGCCACGGCGGCACTTCCAGCCCCAGCAGCGACAACCCGAAGAACGCCAGGAACAACTGCATCAGCAGCGGCGTGCCCTGGAACAGTTCGATATAGGCCCAGCTCACGCGCCGCATCAGCGGCACGCGCGAGGTTCGCATCATCAGCGCCAGCCCGCCCATCAGCGCGCCGCCGACGAACGCCACCAGCGACAGCACAACGGTCCAGCGCGCCGCCAGCAGCAGATTGCGGACGATGTCCCAGGTAGAGAACTCGATCATCGCACCGCCCTGCGGAACAACCGCTTGCCCGTCATGCGCAGCAACTGGCGCAACGATACCGCCAGCGCCAGATAGATGCCGGTGGTCACGAAATACACCTCGAACGCGCGGAAATTGCGCGACTGGATGAAATTGGCCGCGAACGTCAGGTCCTCGGCCGCGATCTGTGAACACACCGCCGAGCCCAGCATCACGATCACGATCTGCGACGACAGGGCCGGCCAGATGCGCGCCAATGCGGGTTTGAGCACGATATGGCGGAACACCTGCCAGCGCGTCATTGCCAGGCTGGCGCCAGCCTCGTACTGGCCCCTGGGCGTGGCGTCGATGCCGGCGCGGATGATCTCGGCGCTATAGGCGCCCAGGTTCAGCGCCATCGCCAGGCAGGCCGCCTGCATCTCGCTGAACTGCACGCCCAGCGACGGCAGCCCGAAGAACACGAAGAACAGCTGAATCAGGAACGGCGTATTGCGCACCACCTCCACATAGGCGGTGACCGGCGCGCGCAGCCAGCGCGGCCCCTGCGTGCGGGCCCAGGCGCAGCCGATGCCCAGCGCCACGCCGGCCACCGCGCCAAAGGCGATCAGCTCGACCGTCACGCCGATGCCCTTAATGAGCACCGGCGTGTAATCGAACACGGAAGCGAAGTCGAATTGGTAAGCCATGAACCGCGCTCCGACGCGCCCGCCTTACAGGTCCTTGGGCAGGTCGGCGCCCAGCCACTTCTTGGAAATCGCCGCCAGCGAACCATCGCGCTTGGCGTTGGCCAGGATCTCGTTGACCTTGGCGCGCAGCTTGGGCTCATCCTTGTTCAGGCCGATGTAGCACGGCGAATTCTTGATCAGGAACTTGGTCTCCGGCTTCTTGGGCGGGTTGCGCGCCAGGATCGCGGCGGCCACCACGTTGCCGGTGGCGATCAGCGGCACCTGGCCCGACAGGAAGGCGGTGATGGTGCCGTTGTTGTCTTCATAGCGCTTGAGCGTGGCCGTGGGCGGAGCGATCTTGCTCAGTTCGATGTCCTCGACCGCGCCGCGCGTCACGCCGATGGTCTTGCCCGCCAGATCGGCGGCCGACGCCACCTTCAGGTCGGCCGGGCCGAACACGCCGTTGAAGAACGGCGCATACGCGTCGGAGAAATCGATCGCCTTTTCGCGCTCGGCGTTCTTGCCCAGGCTGGAAATCACCAGGTCCACCTTGCGCGTCTGCAGGTAGGGAATGCGGTTGGCGCTGGTCACCGGCACCAGTTCCAGCTTCACGCCCAACTGCTTGGCAATCAGCGCGGCGGTGTCGATGTCATAGCCCAGCGGCTTCATGTCGGCGCCGACCGAGCCGAACGGCGGAAAGTCCTGCGGCACGGCGATCTTGATGGTGCCGGCCTTGACGATATCGTCCAGCGTGTCGGCATGCGTGAGCGGCGCGGCCAGCAAGGTGGCGGCGGTGCAAAGGGACAGCAACAGGGTTCTACGGTTCATGAGGAACTCTCCAGGGCGCGCCGCCCCGGGAGCGGGGTCGAGCGTTGCACACCAATTCGGTATACAAAACGGGAAAAGCAAGTTCCGTGCCATTTCGCGGCCCCCGGACCACGCCCGGCCGAGGCGGATGCGCCCGCACCGCCGTGGTGCGCCGCGCGCCACCGTGGCGCCGCGCGCGCACCGCCATGGACCGCGCCGGCCCCGCGCCTCCACGCGTCTGGAAATTGGCCACGCCGGTTGGTATCCACTACTATCGGCCAGTGTTCTCGCGGACGCATCGCAGGTTGGCCAATTGTCGAATCCATCCCCCTGAAGGAGATTTCCATGAGTGGTTACTACGAGTTGAAGCGCAGCGGCGATCAGTTCATGTTCAACCTGAAAGCCGCGAACCATGAAGTCATCCTCACCAGCGAGCGCTACACCAGCAAGGCCAGTGCCCAGGACGGCATCGCCTCGGCCCGGCAGAATTCGCAGGTCGACGCGCGCTACGAGCGCAAGACGGCCACCGACGGCTCGCCCTACTTCACCCTGACCGCCACCAATGGCCAGACCATCGGCCGCAGCGAGATGTATTCGAGCACCGCGGCCCGCGACAACGGCATCGCGTCGGTCAAGACCAACGGCCCCAGCACCACGGTCAAAGACAACACCTGACCCGTCCGTCCGGCCGGCCTCGCGCCGGCCGAATTCGTAACGCCACGGAACCGGTGCGGCCTCCCGCGTTACTCACGCCTTGTCTATCGATCCAACCCAAGGAGAATGGCAATGGCGTTTCATGACCTCATCAACGCGGCCGCCGACCGCTTGCAACTGGGCGGCGGCGTCGACGCCAAGGCCCAGGCGCTGGACATCCAGTTCCAGGACGACCACCCGGTGCGCATCGAGCACCACGACAGCCGCGGCCAGATCAGCCTGGCCGGCGCCATCGGCTTCTATCCGCCGCAGGCGCAGCAGGCCCGCCTGTTCGAAACGCTATTGCAAGCCCAGCTGTACGGCCTGCTGACCGACGGCTGTGCCTTCAGCGTCGACGCCGACGCCAGCAAGATCCTGTTGTTCAAGACGCTGCCGCTGGACGGCCTGGACGCCGACAGCCTGGTGCGCGCGCTGGGCGACTTCCGCCTGGTGCAGCAGACCTGGCGCAAGGCCTACGCCGACGGCAAGCTGACCGCGCAGGACACGCCGGCCCCGGCCGCCGCGGCGCCGGGCATGTCCCCCGCCATCAACCTCGCCTGAAGGAGAACGACATGGTCGCAGGAGGAATCGGACAGGTCGGCGGTGGCCAGGTCAACGCCGTGGCGCCCGTCGGGGTGCAGCAGGCGCCGCAGAACGGCAACGTGCAGCAGGCGCAGGGCGGGTCCTGGGCCAGTACCCTCAACACCCTGGTGGAAAACGTGATCGGCGGCACCGTGCATGCCTTGTCGAACGTCGTGCGGGGAATCGATCTTTACGTGCAGTCCGAGGCCCATGCGCTCGGCAATGCGCCGGCGCCGGACCTGGACGAGATCTCGCGCACCACCGTGCTGGGTTCGCTGCCCAACGCTCCGGGCTTCCAGAGCGCGATCAACGATGGCGGCGTGCTGTCGGGGCGTTTCACCAACGCCTTGAACAACAATCAGGCGACCCAGCAGGAAACCGACGTCATGAACCGCCTGAACGGCGTTGCGCTCAATAACCTGACGCGCGGCGGCCAGGCCCTGCAAATGACCCAGCAACAGTTCCATGCCGCCCTGATGTGCGGCGGCCACTTCGTCGTCAACGACGGCGGCGCGCTCGCCAACCAACTGCAACAGGATGGCGGCGGCCAGATGCAGGCGCGCGGCTCCAGCCACTACAAGGGCTCGCCGCACCAGCAACACGGCATGGACCTGCCCGGCGTCGGCCACCTGCTGATCGGCCGCACCAACAACGGCGACAGCTTCTTCCAACTGGAATCGCACGGCGTCGGCAACCCGCAGCAAGGTTGGGGCGAATGGGCCCAGGAATTCGGCGGCCACATGCTGTCGTGGGGCATGCACATCGGCTCCAGCGCATCCTACGTGCAGATCGGCCCGCACGGCGCCATTGAAGGCAGCGAGAAGGACAACAACCACGTCGTCATCAACTGACGCAAAAACGCCGGGCCTGGGCCCGGCGTTTGTCATTGCGCGGCTTGCTTTGGGGCAGGCGCCCGACGTGATGCCCCGCAAGGCTGCCGCGCCCGCCCTCCCGCCGCGCCGTCAGTCCACCTGCGCGCCCGACTGCTTGACCGCCTTGCCCCACTTCTCGACCTCGCTGGCGATGAAGGTGGCGGTGGCCTCGGGCGTCATCGGCATCGGTTCCGCGCCGCGGTCATGGAAGAACTTCTGCATCTCGGGCGTGCCCAGCACGTGGCCGATCTGCTGGCTCAGGTAGTGGGTCACCTCGGGCGGCGTGCCGCGCGGGGCCAGCACCGACGCCCAGCCAATCGCCTCGAAACCCGGATAACCGCTTTCAGCCACCGTCGGCACATCCGGCAGCTGCGGCAGGCGCTTGGCCGTCGTCACCGCCAGCGCCACCGCCTTCTTGCTCTGCACGTGCGGCAGCCCCGCCGTCACCGAATCCACCATCAGCGGCACCTGATGGCCCAGGAAATCCGCCTGCGCCGGGCCGCTGCCCTTGTACGGAATATGGCGAATGTCGATATTGGCCGCCGCCTTGAACATCTCGGCCGACAAATGCTGCGTGCCGCCAATGCCGGCGCTGGCATACGCCAGCTCGCCCGGATTGGCGCGCGCCTGCTTCACCAGCTGCTGCAGCGACGTGATGCCCGAGGCCGGCGTCGCCAGGAACATCAGCGGCACCGAGAACACCCCCGACACCGGCGCGAAATCCTTGGTCAGGCTGTAGTTGATGGTCTTGTACAGCGTCTGGTTCACCGCCGCGGCCGAACCCGCGATCACCAGCGTGTAGCCGTCCGGCGTCGCCCGCGCGGCCTGCTCCATGCCGATATTGCTGCCGGCGCCGGCGCGGTTCTCCACCACGATCGGCTGCTTGAGCGCCGCGCCCAGCTTCTCGGCCAGCGCGCGGGCGAAGATATCGGTGGCCTGCCCCGGCGGGAACGGCACCACCAGGCGGATGGGACGGTCGGGATACGCCGCATGCGCGGCCGTCGTGGCCGCCGCCAGCACCAGGCCGGCGGCAAGACTGGAAAGAATTCGTGTCATGATCGGTCAGTAAAAAGCGACAAAGGGCGGCGCCTGGCGCCGGCCCTGTTGCATAAAATAGGGAGCCCCGCGCAAGCGGCCCTTTTGAGGCGGCCGTGGGGCGGATCGGCTGGGGGTGCGTCACGATAGCATCCCGCCGCCGATGCTAAATTCGTCATCTAGCGTTTCCCACCCCTTTTCAACCCTGTTCTCTCCTTTCAGCAGGCACCGCCATGGAATTCAGCCAGTACAACGTCAACGCCCTCATGGAGATCACCTCCCGCCCGGACCTCGTGTTCGTGCGCGGTCAGGGGTCCTGGCTGGAGGATCACGCCGGCAAGCGATACCTGGACTTCATCCAGGGCTGGGCCGTCAACACCCTGGGCCACTGCGCCCCGGAGATGCAAAAGGCCCTGCTGGACCAGTCCAAGCTGCTGATGAACCCGTCGCCGGCGTTCTACAACCTGCCGTCCATCGAACTGGCCAGCCGCCTGACCGGCGCCTCGGTCTTCGACCGCGTGTTCTTCGCCAACAGCGGCGGCGAAGCCAACGAAGGCGCCATCAAGCTGGCGCGTAAATGGGGCCAGGTCAACAAGAAAGGCGCCTACAAGATCATCACCATGAACCACGGCTTCCACGGCCGCACGCTGGCGACCATGTCGGCGTCCGGCAAGCCGGGCTGGGACAAGATGTTCGCGCCGCAGGTGGAAGGTTTCCCGAAGGCCGAGATCAATGATCTGGAATCGGTGCGCAAGCTGATCGATGACCAGACCGTGGCGATCATGTTGGAACCGGTGCAGGGCGAGGCTGGCGTGATTCCGGCGACCAAGGAATTCATGCAGGGCCTACGCAAGCTGGCCGATGAGCACAAGCTGCTGTTCATTGTTGATGAAGTGCAGACGGGGATGGGGCGCACCGGCACCCTGTTCGCCTACCAGCAGTCCGACGTGGTGCCGGACATCATGACGCTGGCCAAGGGGATTGGTGGTGGGGTGCCGTTGGCTGCGCTGCTGGCGCGCCAGGAAGTCTGCGTGTTCTCGCATGGCGACCAGGGCGGCACGTATAACGGGAATCCGTTGATGGCGGCTGTGGGTGTGGCGGTGTTTGATGCGTTGGCTGCGCCGGGCTTTATGGAAGCGGTGAATGCGCGTGCCAAGCAACTGTCCGAAGGGCTGCTGGCTTTGTCGGCCAAGTATGGGATGAAGGGCGAGCGCGGGATGGGGTTGCTGCGTGCGCTGGTGATGGATCGCGATGACGGCCCCGCCATCGTCGAAGCCGCGCGCAACCTGGCGCCCAATGGTCTGCTGCTGAATGCGCCGCGGGGGAATTTGCTGCGGTTTATGCCGGCGTTGAATGTGACGGCTGAGGAGATTGAGGTGATGCTCAAGCAGCTTGATGGGTTGATTGAGCTGGTGCGTAGGGCGTAATTCGCCTCAATCGGTAGAATGGAATGAAAGGCCGCAGCGTGAGCTGTGGCCTTTCACTTTTGGTGTGCTCTACGCTATGGAATAGGTGGCGGGGGAGACTATAGGGCCCTCGGCCAGCACTTATTCGACTGCAATATCTTCCAGCTCTTTCAACGATTTTCCATCGGAATCAAACCAACTTTGAGGGCCGCTGCGGGCAGTCCCTGCGATCAGCGCGGCGGCGTAGCTAGATGAGCTCATGAGTAAATCCTGCGTAAGTCGAAGATGGTCGCCTTCGTCAACGAGTCGTCCATCTAATAACAATTGGTCCTTCAGTTTGACGAGCTTCTGATAGAGGCTGTCCGTATGCGATTTCGATGCTGTTGAGCCTTCCTTCAGTACGAAGCCCTCGTCACTCTGTACTCCCGTGGCCTTTAACCTATGTACAGTGAAGGTTAATTCCTTCCCTGCCACTAGACTCAGCGGAGCGACGGCCGATGCAACCGGCTGTGATCTAGGGGTATGAAGCAACGGCTCCAAAATTGGGTAGCCCAGCGTGCCGAGTATTAACCGGATATCTTCTAGAAATTCCTCCATCGCCTCGCGGTCCGCTCTTGACAAGTTGGACTGTGTTGGAGTGTTTGCATTGTCGAGGCTGTATCTGCCAGCAGATTTTGCAAGACTGGTGAGCCTGGATTCGAGATATTTGACGTGTGACTTGGTGAGGTTGTCGTCTTTGCTGGTAAAGATTACGACGTCATTCCAAAAATCCTTCTGCCTATCATGAGTGAGAAGCCTGTCTGAAGCGTTCTCTGATTCACCCACGTATGCCGTCGGTTGAGCGTCACCCAGTCGTGCTTCGAACAAAAAGTAAACGCCGGGCTTCGCTGTTTCCGGCCACTGCTTTAATTCGTCCAGCCGAGTACGGGGGCATGCTGTTGCTTGTGCCGT
>JACDJA010003405.1_pt1 | contig 10316 bp, 7 predicted proteins | sample 7449241 | NCBI WGS metagenome assembly JACDJA01 (sample SAMN14253289, study PRJNA609438) | sludge metagenome | isolation source: initial anaerobic sludge | collected 2018-12-20 | reverse complement strand
GCGCCTGCACGGCATGGGCGAGGCATTGCACCGCATTGTGCTGAAGGCCGAAGGCACGCGCTGCCGCATCTATGCACCGGTTGGCGCGCATGAGGACCTGCTGGCCTATCTGGTGCGTCGTCTGCTGGAAAACGGGGCCAATTCATCCTTCGTCAACCAGATCGTCGACGAGGACGTGCCCCCCGAGATCGTGGCCGCCGACCCCTTTGCAGATCAGGCTCCCCCGCTTCCGATCAGCGCGCCTGCTGACATCTTTCTGCCCGCGCGGGGCAATTCGCGCGGCTGGGATCTGACCGACGGCCCGGTGCTGGCCGAGATCGACGCCGCGCGCGCCCCGTTTGCTGACACTATCCGGGAGGCGGGCCCGCTTGTCGTGGGCTCGCCATCGGGCATGGCGCGTGACGTCATCAATCCCGCCGATGGCAGCCTGACGGGCCGCGTTACCGAGGCTGATGCCGCCTGCGTCGCCGCCGCCCACAAGGCCGCGCGCATATGGGACGCGCCTGTGGCCGAGCGCGCCGCCGTGCTCCGCCGTGCGGCGGATCTGTACGAAGATAATGCGGGCGAGATCTTCGCCCTTGTCGCGCGCGAGGCAGGCAAGACCCTGTCCGATGCGGTGGCCGAACTGCGCGAGGCTGCCGATTTCCTGCGCTATTACGCCGGACAGGCGGAACAGGGCACCGGCGAGCCGCGCGGCATCTGGGCGGCAATCAGCCCGTGGAACTTTCCGCTGGCCATTTTCACCGGCCAGATCGCGGGGGCACTGGCTGCCGGCAATGCGGTGCTTGCCAAGCCCGCACCGCAGACCCCGCTGATCGCGCACCGGGCCGCAGAATGGCTCCATCAGGCCGGGGTGCCGCGCACTGCGCTGCAGCTGCTGCCCGGCGGCGCAGAGACCGGCGCGGCGGTGACGGCGCTGCCACTTGATGGCGTGGTCTTCACCGGCTCGACCGCCACAGCGCGCGCGATCCGGTCCAGCATGGCCGAACATATGGCGCCGGGCACGCCGCTGATCGCGGAAACCGGCGGAATCAACGCGATGATCGTCGATTCAACCGCCCTGCCCGAGGCAGCGGTGCGTGATATCGTCATGTCGGCCTTCCGCTCGGCGGGACAGAGATGTTCGGCGCTGCGTTGCCTCTATATCCAGGAGGACGTGGCACCGCGCATGCTGAGGATGCTGACGGGGGCGATGGCGGAATTGCGGCTGGGCGACCCCTGGGATCTGTCCACCGATGTCGGTCCGGTGATCGACGCACAGGCGCGCGCCGGGATCATGGAACATGTCGAGCAGGCCCGTAGCGAGGGTCGTGTGATCGCGGAACTGGGCACACCGGACAACGGGACGTTTGTCGCCCCGGTCGCGATCCGCGTGCCCGGCATCGCCAATATCGAGCGCGAGGTCTTTGGCCCGGTGCTGCATGTCGCCACCTTCCGTGCCGAGGAACTGACGGGGGTGATCGACGCCATCAACGCCACTGGCTATGGCCTGACCTTCGGCCTGCATACGCGCATCGACGACCGGGTGCAGTCGGTGGTGGACCAGCTGCACGCGGGCAATATCTATGTGAACCGCAACCAGATCGGCGCAGTCGTGGGATCACAGCCTTTCGGTGGCGAAGGGCTGTCCGGCACCGGTCCCAAAGCGGGCGGGCCGTTCTATCTGCCCCGTTTTCGCAATCCCGTTGCATCTTATGCGCCAGAAATGGCGCTGACCCTGCCCGGACCGACCGGCGAATCAAACCGGCTGACCCTGCATCCGCGCGGCCCGGTGCTCTGCGCCGGGCCCGGGCCGAAGGCGGCGGAACAGGCCGCAGCCGTGCGCGCGCTGGGCGGCGAGGCCGAAGAGGCGCCGGATATCGCGCCGGATTCGCTCGCCTCGCACGACATGTCGGCGGTGCTGTGGTGGGGCGACGAGGCCCGTGCCCGGGAAATGGAACGCATCCTTGCCGCCAGAAAAGGCAACATCGTGCCGCTTGTGACCACGATGCCGGATGCGGCCCATGTCCTGCACGAACGCCACACCTGCATCGACACGACCGCGTCGGGAGGCAATGCGTCGCTGCTGGCCGGAAAGGGATAGGGCGACAACCTGCGGTTTTCGGCCCGGTCAGGGCGGCTCGGGGCGGTGCCGGCCAGGGGCCTGTGCCCTGCCCCGCCCGCGATGCCCCTTGACCCGAGCCCGAAGCACGGGAATGCGTGGCAAATGTTTCCACTGCGCGACCATAACCCCTCGGGCCAGGTGCCGTTCGTCACCTGGGCGCTGATCGCGGTCAATATTGCGATCTGGGCGCAGACGGCTGCGTTCATGCCCGAGGGGCCGGCGCTGGGGCGGATTTATCTGTTCTGGGGCCTGGTGCCACGCGACATCACGCTCGGCGAGAATTATGCCGGACTTCTCACCTCGATGTTCCTGCATGCGGGGCTGCTGCATCTGGGCGGCAACATGCTGTTCCTGTGGATCTTCGGGGACAATCTCGAGGCCACGCTCGGCCGGATCGGATTCCTCGCCTTCTATCTGGCGGGCGGCGTCGTTGCCGGTCTCGCGCAATGGGCGGCGGGGCCGTGGTCGCCCGCACCGACTATCGGCGCGTCGGGGGCGGTGGCGGCGGTGATGGGGGGATATCTGCTCCTGTTCCCGCGCGCGCGGGTCGATGTGCTCATCTTCCTGATCTTCTATATCCGCATCCTGCCGCTGGCCGCCTGGACGATCCTGCTGGTCTGGTTCGGGGTGCAGCTCTTTGGTGCGCTGGGCAGTGACGCGACGAGCGGCGGTGTCGCCTACTGGTCGCATGTCGGCGGCTTCCTGGGCGGGATGCTGATGATGCTGCCGGTCTGGCTGGCCCGTGGTGGTCGCGACTCCTGGCGGCGTGGCTGGCCGCAGAACGCGCCTGCGCAATGGGGTCGGATCCGGCGCACCACGGTCCCGCAGGTGCGCCGCAAGCTGCGCCCCCGGGGGCCCAAGGACCGGCCCAGCCCCTGGGACCGCTGAGGCTCAGCCCCCGGCGCGGATCAGTGCGACGAGATTGTCGTGCATCGCGGCGTTGGTGGCGATCACGCCGCCGCCGTCGAGCGGATTGCCGCCCGGCGTAACCGGCGCGACGAATCCTCCGGCCTCGGCGACGATAACCATGCCGGCCGCGATGTCCCAGGAATGAATCTCGCGCTCCCAATAGCCCTCGTACCGGCCAGCCGCGACATAGGCCATGTCAAGCGCCGCGGCGCCGAAGCGCCGCACTCCGGCACATTCGGGCATAAGCCGCGCGAGGTCGCGCAGCACGGCGGGCAGGCTGGACATGCCCGCGAAAGGCACTCCAGTCGAAAACAGTGATTCGATCATCTTCCGGCGCGCCGAGACCCGGATACGCGAGCCGTTCAGCCAGGCGCCCTCGCCGCGCTCGGCGTGGAACATCTCGTCCTTTACCGGGTCATGGACGACCCCGGCCACGATCACGCCCTTGTGTTCGAGGGCAATGGACACCGCCCAATGCGGCAGGCCGTGCAGGAAATTCGTGGTGCCGTCGAGCGGATCGACAATCCAGCGCCGGGTCGGATCCTCGCCCGGCTGCGCGCCGCCCTCTTCTCCGACAAAGCCATAAGAAGGGCGCGCGGCCATGAGTTCGGCGCGAATGGTCTCCTCGGCACGGCGGTCGGCGCGGCTGACGAAATCGCCCGGCCCCTTGGCCGAGACCTGGAGTTGCTCGACTTCGGTGAAATCCTTGAGGAGCTGCCGCCCGACCTTGCGGGCGACTTTCATCATCACATTGAGATTGGCGCTGAAAGCCATGGCAACACCCGGGTGGCTGGGACGGACAGCCTATGGCGCAGCCGGGCCGGGCTGGCAAGGGCGGGCCGGTTGCGATTGGGTCGTCGGTTCAGTCGAGCCTGAACCTCTTGTCGCGCGAGGCGACCCCCCGAACCAGTGTGAGCCGCGTCTTTGCAACGCCCAGCCCGCGTGCCAGGAGTGCCACCACGGCGGCGTTGGCACGGCCGCCTTCGGGCACCTTGGTCACCCTGACGAGGATGCGGTCACCATCACGCGCCAGCGAATTGCGTCCGGCCCCCGCTGTCACACGCAGATCGAAGGTCGCACCGGGTTGCGCAAGCGCGCTGATATCCTCGATCTCGCTTCGTGCCATCTCTCCGCCTTTCGACCACAGGATAGACCGCACGCCGCACGGGCGCCAAGCTTGCGGTTCCTTGCCCGCCGGTGGGAAACCCGGTATCGCCGGGCAACATTCCGGCCAGCGAGGCAGACATGACCGACACGAAATCCGCGCCGAAGAAGGTGGTTCTGGCCTATTCCGGCGGGTTGGACACTTCGATCATACTCAAATGGCTGCAAAGCGAATATGGCTGCGAGATCGTGACCTTCACCGCCGATCTGGGCCAGGGGGAAGAGCTGGAGCCCGCGCGGGAGAAGGCGCTGCTGCTGGGTATCCCCGAGGAGAATATCCGCATTCTCGACCTGCGCGAGGAGTTCGTTCGCGATTTCGTCTTTCCAATGTTCCGCGCCAATGCAGTCTACGAGGGGCAATATCTGCTTGGCACCTCGATCGCGCGGCCACTGATCTCGCAGCATCTGGTGCGCATCGCACAGGACACCGGCGCGGATGCTGTGGCGCATGGCGCCACCGGCAAGGGCAATGACCAGGTGCGGTTCGAACTGGGCGTCGCCGCGCTCGACCCCGATATCAGGGTAATCGCACCCTGGCGCGAATGGGACCTGACCTCGCGCACCCGGCTGCTGGAATTCGCCGAGGCGCATCAGATCCCGATCACGAAGGACAAGCGCGGCGAGGCGCCGTTCAGCGTTGACGCGAACCTTCTGCATACATCGAGCGAGGGCAAGGTGCTCGAGGACCCGGCCGAGGAGGCCCCCGATTACGTCGCCCAGCGCATCACCGCCGTCGAGGACGCACCAGACAAGCCGGAATTTATCGAGATTACCTTCGAGAAGGGCGACGCGGTTGCGATCAATGGCGAGGCGCTGAGCCCGGCCACGATCCTCGCTCGGCTGAACGATCATGGCAGCAAGCATGGGATCGGCCTCCTGGATTTCGTCGAGAACCGCTTTGTCGGCATGAAGTCGCGCGGGGTCTATGAAACACCGGGCGGCACGATCCTGCTCGAGGCGCATCGGGGGATCGAACAGATCACGCTCGATTCCGGTGCAGGCCATCTGAAAGACAGCGTGATGCCGCGCTATTCGGAACTGATCTACAACGGCTTCTGGTTCAGCCCCGAACGCGAGGCGCTGCAGGCGCTGATCGACCACACCCAGGCGCATGTCACCGGGACGGTGCGGCTGAAGCTCTACAAGGGGCTTGCGCGCACGGTGGCACGCTGGTCGGACCACAGTCTCTATTCCGAGCAGCATGTCACCTTCGAGGAAGACGCGGGCGCCTATGACCAGAAGGATGCCGCCGGTTTCATCCATCTGAACGCGCTGCGCCTGCGCCTGATCGCCGCCCGCAAGCAGCGGCTGGGGGGCTGAGGGGGGCCTTGCGCCCCGGCGCTGCCGCGCCTCCCCCCAGGACATTTGCAAAGAGAAGAAGAACAGGTCCGCTCATCGCTGCGGGCCTTCAGCTTTGCGCCGCCACGCCCTATCCTGCGCGCGCTAGTCCGGGGGGAGCATGGCCGACACGACCGTCACGCCGATGATGGCGCAATTTCTTGCGATCAAGGCCGAACATCCCGATGCCCTTCTTTTCTACCGGATGGGCGATTTCTACGAGATGTTCTTTGACGATGCGGTCGCGGCGGCCGAAGCGCTGGATATCGCGCTGACGAAACGCGGCACCCATGCGGGCGAGCCGGTGCCGATGTGCGGGGTGCCGGTCCATGCGGCGGAAGGCTATCTGCTGACGCTGATCCGCAAGGGATTTCGCGTCGCCATCGCCGAACAGATGGAAGACCCCGCCGAGGCACGCAAACGGGGTGGCAGGTCACTGGTACGGCGCGAGGTGGTGCGGCTGGTCACCCCCGGGACGCTGACCGAAGATACGCTGCTGGATGCGCGGCGGCACAATTATCTGGCAGCCTGGGCGCAAGTGCGCGACGATGCTGCGCTGGCCTGGGCGGATATATCGACCGGCATGGTGGCGGTGATGGACTGTCCGGCAGCGCGGCTCGGGCCGGAACTCGCGCGTCTTGCCCCGCGCGAATTGCTGCTGGCCGAGGGGACGCCGCGCGCCCTCACCGAACTGGCCGAGGAAGGCGGCGCGGTCACGGTCCAGCTGCCTCCGGGCGCCTTCGACAGCAGCAATGGTGCGCGGCGGCTGTGTGATCTTTATCAGATTGCCGCACTTGAGGCGTTCGGCACTTTCGGCCGCGCCGAAGTGTCAGCGCTTGCGGTGCTGGTCGATTACATCGCCCTGACCCAGCGGGGATTCATGCCGGGGCTGCGGGCGCCGCAGCGCGAATCCGCGAGCGGGATCATGCAGATCGACGCGGCGACGCGCCGTTCGCTGGAACTGACCCGAGCGACGGATGGCTCGCGCAACGGATCTCTTCTGCTGGCCGTTGACCGCACGGTGACGGCGGCGGGAGGGCGGCTGATCGAGGCACGGCTCTCGGCGCCGTCGCGGCGGCTGGATGTGGTGCAGGCACGGTTGGATTCAGTGTCTGTCCTGGCCGACAGGGTCGATCTTCGCGATGATCTTCGTGAATATCTGCGCCGTGCCCAGGATATGGAACGGGCGCTGGCGCGACTCTCGCTCGACCGGGGCGGCCCGCGTGATCTGGCAGCTCTGCGCAACACACTGGCCGTCGCGGGCGAGATCAGGGCGCGGGTGGCGGCCGAGGACTTGCCGGAACTGTTGGCGAAGGCGCTTGCCGGTCTTGGTGGGCAGGAGGAGCTGCTTGCCCTGCTGGAGGCCGCGCTGGTGGCCGAGCCGCCGCCACTGACCCGGGACGGTGGCTTTATCGCCGCCGGATACGACGGTGAGCTCGATGAGGCGCGACATCTGCGCGACGAAGGCCGTCAGGTGATTGCCGCGATGCAGGCTGACTATGTGGCAGAAACCGGTATCCAGAGCCTGAAGATCCGGCATAACAACGTGCTCGGGTATTTCGTCGAGACGACCGAGACCCATGCCGCGCGCATGTTGGCGCCGCCGCTGTCGGAGCGCTTCATCCACCGTCAGACCACCGCGAGCCAGGTGCGCTTCACCACTACCGAACTGAGCGAGACCGAAACCCGCATCCTGAACGCCGCTGAACGCGCGCTTGCGATCGAGCGGCGGCTGTTTTCCAGCCTGCGCGCTGAGGTTCTGGCGCAGGCCGGTGCGCTGGGGCAGATGGCACGCGCATTGTCCGAGGTGGACCTTGCCGCCGCGCTGGCAGAGCTGGCGAGCGAGGAAGGCTGGTGCCGGCCCCGGATCGACGACAGCCGTGACTTCTTGATCGAGGGAGGTCGGCATCCGGTCGTCGAATCGGCCCTGCGCAGGCGGGGCCAGGGGTTTGTTGCCAATGACTGTGATCTGGGCAGCGATCCGATCTGGCTGCTGACCGGACCGAATATGGCCGGGAAATCCACTTTCCTGCGGCAGAACGCCCTGATTGCGGTACTGGCGCAGATGGGCTCCTTCGTGCCCGCGACCCGCGCCGGGATCGGGCTGGTCAGCCAGATCTTCAGCCGCGTAGGGGCCAGCGACGACCTTGCACGCGGGCGTTCGACCTTCATGGTGGAGATGGTGGAGACGGCAGCGATCCTCAACCAGGCCGATGATCGGGCGCTGGTGATCCTGGACGAGATCGGGCGAGGGACCGCAACCTGGGACGGGCTGTCGATTGCCTGGGCGGTGCTGGAACATCTGCAGCAGGCGAACCGCTGCCGCGCCATCTTCGCCACCCATTATCACGAGCTTGCACAGCTGGCCGAGCGGCTGGACGGGGTGACGAATGCGACCGTCTCCGTGAAGGAGTTCCAGGGGGATGTGGTCTTCTTGCACGAGGTGCGCCGCGGCAGTGCCGACAGGTCCTATGGGGTGCAGGTGGCGCGGCTGGCCGGTCTGCCCGCATCGGTGGTGGCACGGGCGCGGGCGGTGCTCGAGACGCTTGAACGGGGCGAACGCGAGGGGGGCGAACCCGTGTCCGCGCTGATCGAGGAACTGCCGCTGTTTGCCGCCGCCCCCGCCACGACACCGCAAGAATCGCAATCCGCCGGGCCGTCGCCACTGGAGCAGCGGCTGGCGGAAATCCATCCCGACCTGCTGAGCCCGCGCGAGGCGCTTGATCTCGTCTATGAGCTCAAGCGCATTATCACGGGATCGTGAAGATCACATCGGCGGTGTGGAGGACACGCCGACCTTGGCCGGGCGCAACAGCCGGTCATGCAGAAAGAAGCCCTCGGACTCGACCTGGATGATATCGCCCGCGGTGGTGCCCGGCAGCGGCGCCTCGAACATCGCCTCGTGAATGGCGGGATCGAAACGATCGCCGGGCTGCGGTGCGATGACGGTGATGCCATGACGGCTGAAGACGTTCAGCACCTCGCGCATGGTAAGGTCGATTCCTTCGACAAAGGCGCCGTTCAGATCGCGGGTCTCGTCAGTGACGGCATCGAGCGCGCGGCGCAGGTTGTCATAGATCGACAGAAGTTCCCGCGCGAGGCGGGTTGCGCCATAGAGTTCACCCTCGCGCCGGTCACGTTCGGCACGCTTGCGGCTGTTCTCGGCATCGGCGAGCGCGCGCATGAAGCGGTCGCGGTAGTCGTCGCGCTCGGCACGCAGTTTCTCGAGTTCGTCGAGCGGCTCTTCTCCCTCGATGGTCTCCGACTTCGCCGGGCCCACGGCACCTGCGTCTGATTCGGCCTCGATCGCCTCGGCAAGGAGTTCGTCCAGGGATTGCGGTTCGCGTTGCGGGTCTGCTGCCATGTGGTCCTCTTCAACTCCGTTCGGACAGGATACGTCCGACCAGCTGGGCTGTGTAATCTACAATGGGCACGATGCGCCCGTAGTTGAGCCGCGTGGGGCCGATCACCCCTACGGCACCTATGATCTTGCGGTCGGCGTTCATATAGGGGGAAACGACCAGACTGGAACCCGAAAGCGAAAAGACCTTGTTTTCGGAGCCGATGAAAATGCGCACACCCTCGCCCTCCTCGGCCAGTTCGAGAAACTGGGTGATGTCCTTCTTCTTCTCGAGCTCGTCGAAGAGCGAGCGAATCCGGTCGATATCAGCCTGGGCATCGGCGACGTCCAGAAGGTTGCCGGTGCCGCGGACGATCAGGCGCTCGGTTGGCTCGCCCTGGTCAACCCAGAGCGCGAGCCCGCTTTCGACCAGTTCGCGGGCGAGGCTGTCAATTTCCTGGCGGCGGCTGCCGATCTCCTGCGCCATCGCGGCATGAAGTTCGGTGAGCGTCTTGCCCTCGGCCACTGCGTTGATGAAATTCGCGGCCTCGCGCATCGAGGATGGAGTCTGGCCCGGCGGGGGGGTGAAGAGTCGGTTCTCGACATGGCCGTCGGCGAATACGAGCACCACCAGCGCCCGGTCCGGTGCGAGCGAGACGAATTCAACATGGCGGATCGGTGCCGGATCGTGTTTGGGCGCGAGGACGAGGCTCGCGCCCCGGGTAACATCACTGAGCGCCGCGCCGACCCGGTCGAGCAGGCCCCCGACGTCACCGCCGGCAGGATCGAGTGTCTCCTCGAGCTTCTTGCGATCAGCTGCGTCGAGATTGCGCACCTCGAGCAGGCCGTCGACAAAGAGGCGGAGTCCCTGCTGCGTGGGCAGGCGACCGGCGCTGACATGCGGGCTGTCGAGCAGGCCAAGATATTCGAGATCCTGCATGACGTTGCGGATCGTGGCCGGGGAGAGATGCTCGCTCATCGAGCGCGCGAGGGTGCGCGAGCCGACCGGACTGCCGGAATCGAGATAGCCTTCGACCACAAGGCGAAGCACCTCGCGCGAGCGATCGTTCAGTTCCTCGAGTGTTGGGTTGGGGCGAGGCGTCATGTTCGGGCAGCCGACTGCAGGGCGGTCCAATTAGAGCCATAAGGGGCCGCCCGTCAATGCGGGGTTGGAAAGATCGGCCCTGTCGCGTATGCCGCCCGCGAACAGCGAGGGACGGCAGATGCGACCAAGCGGACGGAAAACCGATGAGATGCGCGAGATCAGGATCGAGACTGGCGTGAACCGCCATGCCGAGGGGTCCTGCCTGATCCGCATCGGCGATACGCAGGTGATCTGCACCGCATCGCTCGAGGAGCGGGTGCCGCCGTTCATGCGCAATTCGGGGCTGGGCTGGGTGACGGCAGAATATGGCATGCTGCCGCGCGCCACCAACACCCGCATGCGCCGCGAGGCGAAAG
>JACDJA010003401.1_pt1 | contig 10329 bp, 4 predicted proteins | sample 7449241 | NCBI WGS metagenome assembly JACDJA01 (sample SAMN14253289, study PRJNA609438) | sludge metagenome | isolation source: initial anaerobic sludge | collected 2018-12-20 | reverse complement strand
GGCGCTGCTCAAGGGCAACCCGCTGTTCGGCCACGTCACGCTGACGCGCTCGGAGCGAAGCCCCGTCGCCGCGCTGGTGGCCGACCTCCTCGACGCCGGTTGATCCGACTCCCGGGATCGCTAGGCGATCCCCAGCGCGAACATCGTGACGATGAGGATCAGCACGCCGACGAAGTCGACCGCCGCGGTGACCACGGGGATGCCGTACGTGTCGGGATCGACGTCGAAGCGCCACGCCGCGACCGTCGAGTAGTACGCCAGCGCGATCACGAAGACGACGGTGACCGCACCGCCGATCAGCGACAGCAGCACGGTCGAACCCACGCCCGGCCCAGCCTGGCCGAGCAGAGCCGCCACTCCGGCAGAGCCGAGGGCGTTGAACAGGTAGACGGGGAAGCCGAGCGTGAACACCAGCAGCGCGTCCTGGCGGATGACGGGACCGGGCTGCAGCGTCGGTTCGACCACGCCGAGGTGCAGGTCGGTGGCCGCTCGGCTGGAGAGGATCCCGCCCAGCGCTCCGGCGGAGCTCACGAAGGCCGGCTGCAGCACCAGCAGCGCGGGGAGCGCGGCGAACACGGCGAGCTGCTTCTGCACGGCGATGCCGGCCAGGGTCGAGAGCACGATCGCGGCGGTGAGCACCGGCATCGACTCCCAGATGATCCGGCGGAGCTCGGCCAGCTTGGAGCGCGCTGCGACGGCGAACACCACGACGCTCAGCACCACCATCGACCAGGCTGATGCGGTCGTGAACGAGCCGTGCCCCAGCAGCTTGGTGGCCAGGAACAGCGCCGGGATCGTGATGACGTCGCCGAGGGTGGACACCGTCGGTGCCACGAGGTTGTCCATGTCCCAACCGCGGCGAACGGCGCCGATCGACAGCAGGATCGTGGCGCCGAGCACCACTGCGCTCGCCAGCAGACCTCCGGCGACGGAGATCAGCGACAGGTCGAGGATGCTGATCGTGTTGGAGATGCCCAGGCCCACCGAGATCACCCGGGCGATGACGGCGAGCACGAGCGACAGCACGAACGTGAGGGCGATCGAGGCGAGCACGTTCTGGCCGAGCACGGTCTCGCGCTTGAAGCTCAGCCGGAACGTGCCGGTGTGGATCGACGTCGACAGCCGGTTGCCGAACGTCCCGAAGATGTTGCCGCGGAGCCCGATCGCGGCCGGGATCATCACGAGCAGGCCGGGCAGCGCCTCGAACGTCCCGGTGATCGAACCGAGCACCGCGCCCGCGGCGAAGCTCGTCGCCGAGTTGAACAGGAGTGCGACCAGGCTCTGGCGCGCCGCATCGCCGGTCGGACCCAGGAGGGCGACCAGTCGACGGCCCAACGACAGCGGGCGCGGGATCCAGGACGGCAGTCGGCGGGCCATGGTGCCAGCGCGCCTCGGGACGTGATCGGGGCGACAGTCACCGTCCCGGACCGGGTGTCGTCCGGGATCCCGCCGCCGGGCGGACGGGCTCACCCTACTGCTGTGGGATCGACGGTCCGACGACCTGGTGCCGCCTGGTCCCGGTGATGCTCGACCGGTGTGTTGACAGTGTGTGAAGCGCGGAGGGGTTTGGATCCGCTGTCGCCACATGTCGTTCGAGGGTCATGACACGAGTTGTGGGGGGCGCGGAGGTGATCCTTCAAGGGGTCTTCGATTGACCCACGTCGCGGCGGATGCTTCTCCTATCGTCCAGGTGGACGGCGGCTGTCGACGGGAGAGGGTCCGGTGGGTGTGATGGGTGGTGGTCATCGGCAGTGTGTGCGGAGGGTGTCGGTGCTGGGACTGGCGGCAGCGTGCACGGTGTTGTGGTCGGCACCCTTGGCGTCGACTGCGGCAGCGGCTCCGGAGCCCGAGCCCGAGCGGTCGAGTCCAGCCGACCTTGCGGTGGATCGCGGAGAGGTTCCGGTCGAGGTTCCGGGGTTGCCAGCCGCAGACATGGATGGGGTGACGCGGGATCGGTCGGATGTGCCGAAGGTGGATCCGGACGCGACACGGGGCCGGGAGGTGGTGGCGCAGCGCTCGGAGCGGACCCGGGTGTGGGAGCGTTCTGACGGGTTGCTCGAGGCGGAGCTGTCGACCGATCCGGTGGCGTTCCGGGCGTGGGATCAGTCGATGCGGTTGATCGATCCGTCGGTGCACGTGTCACCGGACCGGCCCGGTTGGCTCGTGACCGGTGCGAACTCGTGGTCGGCCTCGTTCGGGCCGTCCGATGCCGGAGTGTCGGTGACCTTGCCGTCGGGACGATCGTTCTCGTCGCGGCCGGCGGCGTTCGACGGGACGGCACCGGCGCGGGTGGTGGCGCCGGTCCGGGACCGGGACGACGAGTCGGTGGTGTGGTACCGGCAGGTGTGGCCCGGCGTGGACCTTCGCTACACGGTGACGGCGTCGCAGCTGAAGGAGGACGTGGTGCTCACGAATCGTCCGGTGGGCCCGGGCGCGGTCACCTTCGAGGTGTCGGGCGTCGAGCTCGACGCCGGTTGGAACGTGGTGGGCGATCCGTCGGAGCCGGGTTCTGGGTTCAAGGTGGATCCGGCGTTGGTGCTGGGCGGCGGCGAGCGCCCGACTCGCCTGCTGGCGGGCTCTGCGGGCGTGTCGTTGCGTGCTCGGGGTGAGATCGGTGGCGAAGCCCGGTTCCTGCCCGTGAGCGTCGACGTGGCGAACGCCGGCGGTGCCGAGGACGCGCCGGTGACGGAGGGGGCCGTGCCGTTGGCCCGTGCCGCGGTGGTGGCACCCGGGGTGTCACGAGTCGAGGTGTCGGTCGATCAGGGCTGGTTGCACCGTCTGAGCGCGGACTCGTTCCCCGTGGTGGTGGATCCGTCGGTGTCGCTGAACGCGGGCTGGTGGGCGTCGTTCCGCAGCACCGATGGGTACGCGTGCGGGTCGCCGAACTTCTCGCCGAACTCGTGTGCGGTGCTGACGAGCTACGACCCGTGGGGTTCGGGCGGATACTGGCGGGGGATCGCGGGGTTCGACTTCTCGCCGATGCTCGGTCAGCAGATCCTGGACGCGGACGTGAACCTGTGGTTGGTGGGTGGAACGACGACGCCGTGCTGGGTGGAGGCGCACGCGGCCTCCGCTCCGAACTTCTGGGGTGCGGGTGCCGGCTCGGCCTTGGGGTCGGTGGCGTTGGGGTCGTCGGGTTCCATCGACATCACGTCGCCGATGCAGTCGTGGATGTGGGCGTGGACGCAGCCGGCGATCGGCCTGACGGGCTGGGAGGCCGCGCCGTCGGGGTGCTTCAAGTCGTTGGGGGCGAACATGTCGGTCGTCTACAACCACTATCCCCCCAAGCCGACCATCTCCGCGTCCTCGGTCGGCAACGGTGCCCGGTACGTGGCGGGCTCGCCGACGGGCGCGCCGACCATCGCGGTCGATCCTGTCGTCGATGCGGACGGTCAGGCGGTGAAGTACTGGTTGGAGGTCGACGACCAGCCGAACGTGACGATGAGCAACCCGGGCAGCGTGGCGCGCGTGGGGTGGGTGACGGGGACGTCGTTGGCGCTGCCGGCCGACGTGTTGGAGGACGGCCGGACCTACTACTGGCGGGCGTGGGCGTGGGACCAGCTGAACGGGACGTCCTACAGCATCGGCGACGTGTACAGCTTCGCCTTCGAGCGCCGGTTGGGGACTGCTCAGCCGTCGCCGTACGACACCGCCGGGACGGTGTCGGTGAACCTGTCGAACGGCAACGCCGTGTTCTCCTGGTCGTCTCGTCAGGCCGCCGCGGTGGGCGGGTCGATGGGGGTGTCGTTGACGTACAACTCGGTGGTGAACCCGGCCGGTTCGTCGATGGCCGCCCAGGCGGGGTTGCCGGGTGGGTGGGTGCCGTCGTGGGGGACGGTCGCGGTGGCGTCGATCTCTGCGCCGGCGGGCACCGCGAACGTCGTGGTGCGCTTCGTCGACGGCTCGAGCCAGACGTTCGTGCGGTCGCCGTCCGGCGACGCGTGGGTGCCGGACGATCCGTACGAGCACGACGCGCTGTTCGAGCGACCCGGTGGTGGGTGGACCTATCAGGACGAGGGCGGCACGCTGTCGGAGTTCGACGGATCCGGCCTGCTGCAGTCGACGATCACGAGCACCGACGACCGCAAGCCCGCCGCGCTGCGCTACGTGTACGACGGATCCAAGTTGCGCCGGATCTTCGATCCGGTCGTGTCGACCGACGTCGCCTCGCCGTCGTCGTTGCGGCAGGTGCAGCTCTCCTACGGCGGCGAGTCCGGCATCACGAACCCGTGTCCGACGAGCGGGTTGCCGGCCGGTGTGGCCGCCGCGCCGACGGGGAAGCTGTGTCGGATCACGCAGGTGGACGGGTCGATCACCGAGATCTACTACGACGCCTCCGGGCGGATCGTCCGGTTCGTGTCGCCGGGATCCGAGACCACGGACCTGACCTGGGACGCCAACAACCGCCTCGCGAAGGTCCGCTCGCCGCTGGCCGCTGACGCCGTGGCGGCGGGGGTGCGGGCCGACACCGACGCGACCCGCTACCTGATCGCGTATGACGGGACGGGCAGGGTGACGTCGGTGACCGCACCCGAGCCGACGGCGGGGGCGGCTCGGCCGAAGGTCGACTACGCCTACACGTCGGCCACGTCGACCGAGGTTCGGGTGACCGGTGCGCTCGGGCCGTCGGGGTTCACCCGCAAGGTCGACTACGACGCCGCGGGCCGGGGGGTCAAGGCGACCACCGCGCTCGGCCAGGTGGTCGAGACGAAGTGGAAGAACTTGAACGAGGACGTGGTGGACTGGACCGACACCGAGGTGTCGCCCGGTGCGTTCACCCGGACCGGCACCGAGTACGACTCGCTGGGACGGCCGTGGCGGTCCTGGGGTCCCGACGTGCGCTCTGCGTTCGGTGCGTCGTCGATCTCGACCGGCACGGCCTGGGGCTCGGCGAGCTCGGCGTTCTCCGAGACGCGCTACGACGAGGGGGTCAACGGCGTGGCCGCGACGTGGTGGCAACGCGGACATGACCGGTCCCGCGGCGAAGCGGAACACGAACGACAACTTCTTCGTGAGCACCGGTGCGGCGGCCCCGTCCGGCTTGCTGAAGCCGGACGGGACCGCGGCGTCGGTCGACAACTGGTCGGTGCGGTTCACCGCGACGTTGACCGCGCCCACCACCGGTTCCTATTCGTTCGTGGCGTGGGCTGACGGCGGTGTGCGGGTGTTCATGGACGGCGTCGAGGAGGTCTCCGCGTGGGGTGCGGGTGACGGCACGTCGGTGCCGTACGTGATCCCGGCCCGCACCTACACGGCGGGCCAGAAGGTGGCGATCGTGTTCGAGTACCGCGATCGTGGCGGTGACGGCACGGCCACGCTGGACTGGGTGCCGCCGACGGGTGCGTCGGGCACGATCTGGGCCGGCAAGGCGCCGGACTACCAGCTGGTCACCTCGACCGACGTGCGCCGAGACCCTGGTCTGATCGTCACGTCGACGGTCGACTACTCCGGCGTCGCCGGCAACGTCGACCCCGGTCTGGGGTTGCCGACCACGACGGTCACCGACGCCGGTGCCGGGAAGTTGAACCTGACCGAGACCGCCACCTACGAGGCGGCCGGCTCCGGCTTCTTCCGCCGCACCGCCCGCACTCTCCCCGCGGGTGCCGGATCGACGGTCGCCTACGAGCACTACTCGGGGACCGAGGCCCCGATCGCCGCGGTGTGCGGTGTGAGCTCGGCGACGATGCAGAACGGGTTGCCGAAGCGGAGCACTGCTGCGGACCCCGACGGTGCCGGAGCGCAGACGCCGATCAAGCGCGAGTACGTCTACGACAGCCTGGGTCGTCAGGCCGGGTTCCGGGAGGGGACCGGTACCCTGAGCGGTGTGTCGTGGACGTGCACCTCGTTCGACACCCGGGGCCGTCAGGTGAGCGTCGCCCATCCGGCGTTCGGTGCCGGTTCGGCCCGGACGGTGACGAGCAACTGGGCGGTCGGGGGAAACCCGCTGGTCACGTCGAGCAGCGATCCAGCGGGGACGATCACCACAACGGTGGACTTGCTGGGACGGACGGTGACGACGACCGACGTGTGGTCGAAGTCGACGACGACGACCTATGACCAGGCGGGTCGTGTCACGTCGACGGTGAATGCGGCGGGGACGGTTGGGTTCACGTACACCTCGGGTGGGGCGGTTGGTGTCGTCAGGTTGAACGGGAACGTGTTGGCCTCTACGACGCGCAACGCGTATGACGCGTTGACTGGTGTGGCCTATCCGTCGGGGGCGGGCAATGCGGGGAACGGCACGGCAGGTGTGTTCGGCTACGACACGTTGGGTCGGGCGGCGTCGGTGTCGTGGAACCAGGCTGGTGGCGCCCTGTTGACCTCCGACGCCGTGACCTCGAGAGACCTGCTGTCGCGGGTCACCGACTACAGCACCGATGGGTTCTCGCCGTCTGGTGGTGTCGAGTACGTCTATGACAACGCGGGCAGGTTGACGTCGGCGACGTCGTTTCGGGTGGCGCCGGCTGCGGGGGCGGCGACGGTGACGAACGGGTATGGGTTCGCGGGGTCGGGTGGTTGTGGGGTGGCGACGGGGGCGGGGAAGAACTTCAACCGGACGTCGAAGACGGTGACGCCCTCAGGTGGGGCGGCGAAGACGACGTCGTATTGCTATGACCACGCTGATCGGGTCACCGCGGTGAACGTGCCGGTGGGAGATCCGAACCCGCATTCGGCCTTCGCCTATGACGCGCATGGGAGTGCGTCGACGGTGGGTGCGGAGGCGCGGGCGTATGACTCGGCGAACCGGCATCTGTCGACGACGTCGGGTGCGACGACGGTGTCCTACGGCCGTGATGCGGCGGATCGGGTGGTGGAGCGGAAGGTCAACGGGACTACGCAGGCTCGTTACAGCTTCGGTGGTGCTGGTGACAGTCCGGCGTTGACGTTGGATGCGTCGGGGATGGTGACGGGTGCGTCGTTGGGGTTGCCGGGTGGGGTGTTGTATCGGTGGATCCCGGCCACACCTACTGCGTCGGTGTGGTCGTATCCGAACTTGCAGGGTTCGATCGTCGCGACTGCGACGCAGGCGGGGGTGAAGGTCGGGGCCACCGCTGTGTATGACCCGGACGGGAACCTGTTGGTCGGCTCCCTGCCGGACAATGCGCCGGGGGCGTTCGACTACGGCTGGCACGGCGGCGCGCAGCGTCCGCTGGAGCATCAGGCCGGCCTGATCGCCACCGTCGAGATGGGTGCCCGTCAGTACGACCCGACACTCGGCCGGTTCCTCGAAGTCGACCCCATCGAAGGCGGCGTCCACAACGACTACAGCTACGTCGCTGACCCCATCAACCAGAGCGACCTCGATGGACTGTGCGGCTTTCCTGGGATCCCTTGGCATCCGTGTCCGCCGGGGAGGAAGGACGAGGAGGGATGGGGGCCCTGGCTCAAGGGAGGGGGCCAAGCATTGTGGAAGTTCGGCAAGGGTTGCGTCGCTGGGATCGGCCCCGGAGCGCTCGCTGGTGGCAGAGCGGGAACCCTAGTCGGGAGACCGGACATCGGCATCGTGGCCGGAGGGGCGGGCGGGTGCCTGGTCGGCGGCTTCACTAACCTGTGGGCACCCCAGGGATACAACCCGCTGGAGGTAGTGACGAACACCAAGTACATGTCGGCTCGATTCGGCCGTACGTCCGTGAAGTAGGGGCCAATAATGTTCGGAACGGTTGAGACTCGTAAGGCGTGGATGGAATCCCATCCCGTCGTGGGAGGCCTTGGGTTCGCGGCCGTACTCATGATCCCCGGGGTCATCTACATGTGGGCTATGGGTGTTCCTGTTGCGGGACTGGCTGTGGCCTGGGTGCTTGGTGTGATCGCGGGGGGCGTGCCGGCCTGGCTAATGCTCCGGAAAGATCATCAGTAGCGCGGGCGGGGTCGCTCTTGCAGGAGCGCTGGCACCTGCAGGCCGGGTGATCCCGACGATCGAGATGGGGGCTCGTCAGTACGACCCGGTGATCGGCCGGTTCCTCGAAGTCGCCGTCGCTGCGGCCGTTCGTGCTCGACGTCGTGCCAGACGGAAGCGTTCACATCCGGTCGCTGTCGCTGGCTGGTTGGCAGGACTACAGGGCGAGAGATGTCGCGTCGCTGTCACTGGCCCACCGCTTTCCCGACCTCCGTGGCTACGCCTCCTTGCGGCTGACGCTCCGATCTGGGAGAGAAGTGCGAGTTGTGGGGAGCTCTGTGCCGATGTATCGGCGATCCACCGACACCTTCGTCGGTGGGCCGATTCGTCCGGCGCGTCTCCATCTCGTCGGGCGATCAAGGATGATCGCGCTCGTCGAGCAGCGACTCGGACAGCCGGTGACCGTCGAGTCAGCGTTCCGGACGTAGCGCATGTCCGGATGACATGCGTGGTCGAGCGCACCTCAGGTGTGGAGGTGTCTCTTCGTGGTCGCGGGTCTCCTACGTCCTGTGCGCGGACCATCTCACGACTCGAAACCCCCGCCGTCCAGCTCGAACCGAGCGGGCAGTCCCGTGCTCAGCCGATCTCGTCCATCACGCGGTCGAGCATGATCGTCGCCACGTTGTCGTCCTCGGGGAATCCCTCGATCTCGGCGATCGCCTCGGCCTGGCAGATGCGCATCATGACGAGCGCGTACCGGTACGCGCCCCACGCGGTGTACCAGCCGAGGTCGCCGACCTCGACGCCGGTGCGAGCCTCGTAGCGGGCCACGACCTCGTCCATCGGCGCGAAGCCAGCCAGGTTGGGCATGCCGAGCTCCTGGGAGAAGAACCGTTCGAACAGGCAGAACCACGCCAGGTCCACCTGTCGCGGGCCGAGCGTGGCCATCTCCCAGTCGAGCACCGCAACCGGTCGGTGCTCCCGGAAGATGATGTTGCCGATTCGGGCGTCACCCCACGTGAGCACGGGCTCGGGTTCCGGATCCGGCTGGTTGGCGCGCAACCACCGGCCGATCTCGTGGAATCGCTCGTGCGGGTGCTCGCCCCGGCCCCAGGCCAGGAAGCGCTCGTAGTAGGTGAGCTGCTGGTCCAGCCCGATCGTGCCGAGCTCCGGGCGGTCGAGGAGGTCGAGGCCAGCGGCCCTCCAGTCGATCGCGTGGATGTCGGCCAGCGCGTCGAGTGCCGAGTCCTGGAGGGTGCGCTGCTCCTCGGGGCTGGACTCCTCGAGCAGCCAGCCCTCCATCGTGTACGGCAGACGATCGGGCGGCACGACGCCGTCGACGCGGTCCATCACCAGGAACTCGGCACCGATCACCTCGCTGTCGGCCTCGTACCAGCGCAGCGGCGGGAGGGGGACCGTGGGCGCGGCGGCTGCCACCCGGCTCATGATCTGGTACTGCTCGCCCAGGTCGTAGGTGGGGAACACGGTGTGGCCGCTCGGAGCGGTGCGCAGGACGTAGGAGCCTCCGTGACGCTCACCGTCGACGGTCCACGACGCGTCGAACAGCACGGTCTCGCTGGAGTGGCCGGTGGCCGTCGGAGCCGCGAGTCCCGACACCGTCACGTCGTGCGCCTCGGGCAGCTCGCCGCGCAGCCATCCCTGGAGCCGTTCCTGCAACGACGTCGGATCGAACCCCACGCTGCTCGGCATCTGTCCCCCTGCCGTCCTCGGTCGACGCGTCGCCCGCGTCGGGTCGGCGTCGAGCGTACCGACGGAGGGGTTGTCAGGGGCGGGGCGGGTCCGGGCGGAACACGGGTCCGCCCGGGGTGGCCCGGTGGTTGGCCAGCCGGGGGTCGGTGTGCTCCATGTGCATCCGCAGCAGGCGCTGCGCGTAGTCGAGCACCTGGCCCGCACGGTCGGGGTCGGCCGCGACGTCGACGAGCTCACCGGGGTCGTCGACCAGGTCGAAGAACAGCGGCGGCAACCCACCGGCGAACTGCACGTACTTGCCCTCGCGGTCGCGGATCACCGACACGGTGCACTGGTCCTGGCGGATCCCGAAGGTGTCCTCGATCAGCGTCGTGGTCGGCATCCGGAAGTCGTACTCGGTGTGCACGGCGTCCCTCCATCGCTCCGGTGCCTCGACGCCCGTGAAGCCCGAGTCGAGGAACGGGCGCAGCGAGGCCCCGTCGCAGAAGGCCGGGTGCTCGCCACCGCACAGGTCCACGATCGTGGGGACGACGTCCACGTTCTCCGTGAACGCATCGACCGTGCGACCGACGGGGCCGTCCATCCGCGGCCACCGCACGATGAGCGGGATCCGGTAGCTCTGGTCGAAGAAGCCGAGCTTCTCGACGAGCCAGTGGTCCCCGAGCTGCTCGCCGTGGTCGGAGGTGACGATCACGACCGTGTCGTCGCGCTGGCCCAGCGCGTCGAGGCCGTCGAGCAGCACGCCGAGCTGGTGGTCGACCTCGGCGATCATCCCGTAGTAG
>JACDJA010003400.1_pt1 | contig 10334 bp, 8 predicted proteins | sample 7449241 | NCBI WGS metagenome assembly JACDJA01 (sample SAMN14253289, study PRJNA609438) | sludge metagenome | isolation source: initial anaerobic sludge | collected 2018-12-20 | reverse complement strand
TGGCCGTCCTTGACACGCTTGACCGCCAGTTCCTTGAATTCGGCGGTGTATTCCTGCTTCGGTATCTTCATCTTTCCTCTTCCCAAGTTAACGCCAATACTACGTCACCCTTGGAAAACGAAATTTCGGGGGAAGGTCAATGCTCGATTTTCGTTCGACGGTTCACCACAACGTGAACGGTAACGATATGAAATTCTCGTCGACCACCGAACTCCGCCTTGATGTTGCGTGGAAGAGCCAACTCAAGGCGGAGGATCTTGCTTATTTTGAGCGACACGCGGGTGAATTGAACCGCAAACTTGGGTATGTGTGATGCATCTGGAGAATCGCCCCGTTTACTCGATATTGCAGAAGTGGCACTGATGCAGGTGCTGACGTGAAAGCAATAATTCTCTATCCAGATCCGCGAGGGATTGGGGGCGTTGTCAATTTCATTGAGACCTTGCGCCAGCACTTTAGCCCGGGCTGTGTGAGCGAGCAATATCAAATCGGCCGTCGATTGGGGAGGCGGTTGAAATTTCCCGCGCTGCTTGTACCGTTGCACGACGCCTTGGGGCTTTCCAAGGCGATTCGCCGATTGCGGCCAGACGTGATTCATGTCAACCCCTCTCTTAACCTTGCCTCGGTTTTGCGCGATGGGCTATTCATGCTGACGCTTCGCGCATTGGGCAGACGAAGCGTCTTTGTTTTCTGGCACGGGTGGCAAGATGGGCTGGCTAGACGCATCGGCAAGAATCCGCTGCTTCGTGCAGCGTTCCGGGCCGCTTTTGGGTATGCGGCTCATACTGTGGTACTTGCCGGTCAGTTCCGTGCCCAACTCGTAGAGATGGGATTTCCCCCAGAACGCGTGAGCATTGAATCCACGATGTTTGATGGGGAACAGTTCAACGGTATTTCGCGAAGGGCGCACGATGGCATCACGCTCCTCTTTCTTTCCAGAATGGAGCCGGCCAAAGGGGGCGTCGAACTCATCGAGGCATTCGCGCGGCTCAAGGGCAAATATCCGGATGCGCGCTTGATTATGGCCGGCGAGGGGTCCGTCAGGAAGATGCTGGAGGCAAGGGTCAAGCGACTTGGGACTGCGGATGTGTCGTTTGTCGGTTATCTCCGTGGCACGGCCAAAGCGCAGACGATAATTGATGCTGATGTTTTTATTCTGCCGTCGTATTCCGAGGGATGCCCCGTTTCGTTGCTAGAGGCGATGGCGGCAGGTTTGCCGTGCATCACGAATTCCGTAGGGGGGATCCCGGACATTTTCAGGGATGGACTGAATGGTGTGCTGCTGGATGGTGTAAGTGTCGATTCCGTGACGAGGGCACTGGACGACTTGCTGGGCGATCCCGTGCGCCGCGCGGCGATTGGCGATCGCAACCGCAACGAGGCATGGAAGCGATACGAAGCAGGTGTGGTGACACAGCGGATCGAGGCGATCTATCGGTCGGTGGCGGCGCTTGACGCTGCGCACTGATGGGGGCGATCCAGGTTTTTCACCTTCCTGAAATGGGGGGGCAGTGTTCCAAAGCACCCTTGCCGGGAAGCGCTGGGGGTTTGTGCGGGACACATGCACATGTTGTGCGCGCGCTGGCTTTGCATGGGGGCGCATCAAAATTCAGAGGGGGGAGGCGGATATGTCAGAGACAAAAGAGACGCCGTTGATAGAAGGCGGCGACACAGGACTTAGAAAACTTGTCAACGTATTCCGCGAACGGTCCCGGCGCAACCGCATAAGGCTCTTCCTGCTGCACTTCAAAATCGACTGCACCACAAAAGTGCTCGACCTTGGCGGATGGGACGGAAGCCACATCAACGCGCTGCTTTCCGGCACGGAAGTCGAACGCACCAACGTATACGTCGCAGATATCGACGAGAATGCGGTGACGTCGGCCAAGCGCAAGTATGGATTTACGCCTGTCGTCGTGCCAGAGTCGGGGGCCTTGCCGTTTCCCGACGGCTATTTCGACATTGTTTTCTGTTCATCCGTCCTGGAGCATGTGACGGTTCCCAAAGCGATGATTTGGAAAATTGCATCGGGCAGGGAATTCGCACGACAGGCTGTAGCCCACCAGACGGATTTCGCCGCCGAGATCAGACGCCTGGGCCGGAAATATTATGTCCAGGTGCCGTATCGAGGGTTTCCGATCGAGACGCATTCATGGCTTCCGATGCTGTCATATCTACCCAGGCCGCTGCAGATGGCGGTGATGAGGCTTTCGAACAAAATCTGGATCAAGAAGACCAGCCCGGATTTTCATCTCCCCAGCGTTCGTGAATACAGGCGATATTTCCCGGACGCGACGATTGAGAGAGAGAAGGTGCTCTTCTTTACGAAGTCATTGATCGCGATAAAGTCGACGTGAGGAATCCGGTGGCGGCCAGGCTGCGTAGCGTCGCGGCTGTCTTCGGCGTGTTGTTGATGATCATCGCGCCGGTGACTGAGGCTTCTTCAGACGTGCCTTCATGGGGCGAACGTGCCGGCACCATGCCTGTTTCTCCTGCGGTGGGCGAGCGTGTCGCAGTCAATCCGCCAGCGTTTTCATGGAATGGCACGGCGGGGCAAATTTTCAGGTTTGAGCTTCGGAAAAGCGATGGCACTGTGGTCCACAAGGCGTCGGCGGATCGCAACTGGATGCGCTTGAACGTGGCACTGCCACCCGGGCGCTACGAATGGCGTATATCGGGGCGAGGGGGGAGCGAACCGAGTGCATGGGCCGCCTTTGAGGTTCCAGCGGACGCTTCGGATTGGCTGGCGCCCGCACCTCACGTGTTGCTCGATCGGGCAAAAGCGAAGCAACGGCCCCGAAGCGTGAACCTGGCGGAATTGCGCGCGAAGGCGAGACTCAAGCCGGGGGTGATTGCGGGCTTGGTTCGGAAGGTCGATGAATGGAGTGGAGAAAACACCCTGCAGGAGAGCGCGCTGCGCTTCAAGTCTACGGGGAACGAGTTGGAGCAGGCTTTACAAAAGCTCGCTATTCAGCGAACGATTTTTGCTGAAGAGGACCGAGTATTGCAGGCGGCTGTTGTTGCCCTGTCGACCGGAGACAGGCGGGCGCTTGACGAGGCGAAACGCCGCGTGTTGAGCATGGCCGGCCTGGATGCGAAAGGCGCCACGAGCTTTTCTGCGCACGATCACGGCGGGCGATCCGTCGCCTGGACGCTGGCGCTTGTTTATGACTGGTTGTACCCGGAACTGACCGAAGCCGAGCGATCCCGCCTGGTGGCAGGCATCCGGCCAAGATTGTCCGAAATGCTGGGAAAGGTCAGACACTTCGGCCTGGACGATGGACGACTGCTGGACGCATATCCCTATGACTCGCACGGAGCCGTGACGCTGGCACGTGTGTCGGTGATTTGCACTGTGATGGCCGGTGTAGCGCCGGAGTTCGATGCCTGTTTCGTCAACACGGTGCCGCGCTATCTAATGTGGCCGGTGCCGTGGGGGCGCGACGATGGTGGATATGCCAATGGCACAAATTACGCGCAGTGGGATACCGCTTACTCACATCTACTGGTATGGGACTTCCTCCAGGAGAGCATTGGTGTGGACTTGACGGCAACGCCCTGGGCGAAGGGCTATGGCAGGTTCATTACCTACTTCCTGCCTCCAGGCACGCCGACGGGGTTGTTCGGCGACGGTGCCGAAAATAATTGGCGTAATGCATGGGCAACGCAGGCTCGCGCATATGCTGCACGTGTGCCTTCTCCCCTGGCGGACTGGTATGTGAGGAACCAGTTTGGCGAGGGCGAGACCAGCCTGCCCATATTGCTGGCGCCTTACCGGGACTGGCGTGCTGTTGAAAAGGAGCTTCCTGCTGGCACGCCCGATTCCCTGCATCTGCCATCCATTGGCTGGGTGGCGATGCACAGCGATCTTGCCGACCGCGGGCGCACTTCGGTGTATTTCAAGTCCAGTTCGTATGGATCGTTTAGCCATAGCCATGCGGATCAGAACGGTTTTGTGATCAATGCCGGTGGCCAGCCTTTGGCGATCGATTCGGGTTATTACGACTATTACAACTCACCGCACTGGAAAGACTGGTACAAGCAGACGCGCGCGCACAACGCGATTACATTCGATGGCGGACAGGGACAGTTGCACGATACGATGGCGGCGAAGGGAAAGATTACGCAATTCGAAACCACGCCCGCGCTCGATCTTGTGACGGGGGATGCGACCCAGGCCTACGGCGGGGCGCTGACACGTGCGGTGAGGTCGATGGTATACGTGCGGCCGGGCACGCTGCTGCTGTTCGATTCCTTGTCTTCCAGTGTGCCGCGTACGTGGGAATGGAACATCCACGCGATGAAGTCGATGAAGGCGACGGGAAAGCGGTCGATAGAAATCCAGCAGGGCGGTGAGCGTGTGTGTGTGGAGGTGTTGCATGGCCCGGACATGGAGTTTTCACAGACGGACCAGTTTACGGCGGCGCCCGACGGGGATCAGCCGAAACAGTGGCACGGCGCGTTCAAGAGCGTGGACAAGAGCAAGGTGCTTCGGATGCTGACGATGTTGTCGGTTGGCTGTGAAGCGCCAGCTTTCGAGGTTGTGGAGGGTGGCGGCAATCTGCTTGGCACCTTGGCAGGGTATCGTTTTGCCTTCGGCGATTCGGGTGTGGAGCGCGTGCAGTGAGCCCAGAAAATCCATTGGAACATCCGTATGTGACACATCAACGGCATGTAGGTAGGGCTTCAGCCCGACATGTCGGGCTGAAGCCCGACCTACGATTTATCCCAAAAAACCCATTCGCATATCGACAGGTGGCTCATCAGCCCGAACGGCCTGTCAAACTTCCATGCGGTCCTGGTAGGCGCGGCGCGCTCGCCGTGGTTTTCGGGTGGCGGAATTTTTACGGCATCGGGCCGGAGGCGGCCCTCCAACATCACACGTCGTGTGGAATGCTGCTTGCGGTGCAAAGGGATATTGCCATCGCGCGAGAACCGGATTCGGAGCGCACGCGGGTCTCCTGCCGTCTAATGGACAATCCGGGTTCATTGGGTAATCCGCGGTGAGTTCACTTGTATGGAAATTGAATCGCTTGCGCGTGATGGGCGCGGCGGAGATTTTCTATCGAGTGCAGCAGACGATGCTTGCGAGAGCGGAAAAGCGAGGGTTTGGTTTGGCTCTCCCGAAGCCGCCGTCGGATCAGTATGGGACGCCCTGGTGTTCCGGGCAGCCAAGGGGTGTGGAAATCGAGCCATACCGTACCACGGCAGACCGAATCCTTGGCGGTTGGTTTGACGTGTTCGCGCTGCATGATGCGCAGCTCGGCTTTCCGCCGCGCTGGAATCGTGACCCGAAAACCGGCACCGAGGCACCGCTGACCTTCGGCAAAACGCTGAACTATCGCGACGAATCTGTCGTGGGCGATATCAAGTACCTGTGGGAGCCGAACCGGCATCAGGAACTGGTGACGCTGGCGCAGGCGTGGCGGCTGACCGGCGAGACGAAGTACGCGCAGGGGTGCCGCACGCTGCTTGAATCGTGGTTCGAGCAATGTCCGTATCCGCTGGGGCCGAACTGGACGAGTTCGCTGGAGCATGCGGTGCGGCTGGTGAACTGGGCGGTGGCGTGGCAGTTGCTGGGGTTCCCCTCTCCCCAGCCCTCTCCCCAGGGGGGAGAGGGGGCAGAAAGATTGGAGCCCTCGCCCCAAGGAGGAGCAGAGGCAGAGAGATTGAAGCCCTCTCCTCGGGGGGGAGTGGGAATGTTTTCGGGGGAGACGGGCCTCGCTTTTCGCCGGCGCTGGCTGGATTCGATCTTTCAGCATTGCCACTTCATTGCGGGGCATTTCTCGAAATTCTCGTCGGCCAACAATCACCTGTTCGGGGAATACATGGGCCTCTTCATGGGGGCGCTGATGTGGCCATGTTGGCCGGAAAGCGCGCGCTGGCTGGAAACGGCGCGGCGCGGCCTGGAGGAGGAGGCGCTGAGGCAGAACGCGCCGGACGGGGTGAACCGCGAGCAGGCGATTTGGTACCAGCACGAAGTGGCTGACATGATGTTGCTGTGCGGGCTGGCGGGGAGGGCCAATGGCGTCGAATTTTCCAGCGCTTACTGGGAGCGGCTGGAGGCGATGCTGGAATTTGTCGCGGCGCTGATGGATGTGGGCGGCAATGTGCCGATGATCGGGGACTCGGACGATGCGGTGATGGTGCGTTTTGCGCGCGAGCCGGGGTTCAATGCGTATCGTTCGCTGCTGGCGACCGGAGCGGTGTTGTTCGGGCGCGCGGATTTCGCGCACAAGGCGGGTGCGTTTGACGACAAGAGCCGCTGGTTGTTGGGAGAAGAGGGGGCGGCAACGTTTGCGCGCCTGGTCGCGCAGGCCGTAGCGATCGGCGAGGAAAAGCGGGCTTTCCCGGAGGGCGGGTACTACATCCTGGGCGATGGCTTCGGGACACCGGATGAAGTGAAGATCGTGGCGGATGCGGGGCCGCTGGGCTATCTGTCGATTGCCGCGCATGGGCACGCGGACGCGCTGGCGTTCACCCTGTCGGTCGGCGGGTGCGAGATGCTGATCGACCCGGGCACGTACGCGTATCACACGCAGAAGAAATGGCGCGACTATTTCCGCGGCACTTCGGCGCACAACACGGTGCGCGTGGACGGGCTGGACCAGTCGATGATCGGCGGCAACTTCATGTGGCTGCGGCACGCGCGGGGGTGGTGCGAACGGTGGGAGCCCGGCGCTGAACAGGATTGTTTCGTTGGTGCGCATGACGGCTATCGTCACCTGGATGATCCGGTGCTGCATCGGCGCTCGCTGGTGTTCGACAAGCGCGAGCGCGTGCTGCGTGTGACGGATACGCTGGAATGCCGGGAGGAACACGATATCGAAATTTTCTGGCATTTTTCGGAGGAATGTCGGGTTCAGGTCAACGGCAATGAAATTTCGGCAGTGTGTGGGGACCGCGCCATGAGCATGACGATGGCCGGTGTGGCGTGGTCGCCGCGTGTGGTGATCGGAAGGGAGGACCCGCCGCTGGGCTGGGTTTCCCGCCGATTCGACCGGAAATGCAGCAGTTCGTCGGTAGTCTGGGCGGGGAGGGTCTCAGGGACGACTGCGCTATGTACCGAGATCCGTCTGGGAGATCGCGAAGGTGATATGTAGGAGGGGTGCCATCGCCCCGATTGGGGCGACGGAAACATCACGGCAATCGGGCCGGGGGCGGACATCCTGCAACAAGGGACGGCGCGGTTTCGTCGGCGCGTCCGTCGGGACGGCACGATTCTTGATTGGCATAAGCGATCAGAACAAGAGAAAATCCGCATTCAACCCGGATTATCCAATAGCCCCGTAGGTCGGGCTTCAGCCCGACATGTCGGGTTAAAGCCCGACCTACAATGCGTCGATTTGTCGCGTACGGATGTTCCAATTGATCTTTTGGGTTCAAATTAAATAAGGAGGATGGCAAGTGCGTATCAGTATTTTTGGCCTGGGCTACGTGGGCGCGGTTTCCGCGGGCTGCCTGGCCACCGACGGCCACGACGTGATCGGGGTGGACCCCAACCAGACCAAGGTGGACCTGATCAACAAGGGGGTCACGCCCATCATCGAGAAGGATATCGGCGAGATGATCGCCAAGACGGCCGCATCGGGGAAACTGCGTGCGACGACGGACGTGCGCGAGGCGGTGATGGGGTCGGATATATCGCTCATCTGCGTGGGTACGCCTTCGATGCTCAACGGCAATCTGGACCTTTCCTACGTGCGGCGCGTGTGCGAGGAGATCGGTGCGGCGATGAGGGAAAAGAGCGGGTTTCACGTGGTGGTCGCGCGCTCGACCATGCTGCCGGGTTCGATGCGCAATGTGGTGATTCCCACGCTGGAGCAGGCTTCGGGCAAGAAGGCGGGGGTCGACTTTGGCGTCTGCAACAACCCCGAGTTCCTTCGCGAAGGCACCGCCGTCTACGACTATTACAACCCGCCCAAGACGGTAATCGGCGAGAGCGATCCGCGCGCCGGCGACATGCTGGTGGAGCTGTACAAGCACATGGACGCGCCGATGATCCGTACCGACGTGGAAACCGCGGAGATGGTGAAGTACACGGACAACAACTGGCACGCGCTGAAAGTGGCGTTCGCCAACGAGATCGGCAATATCTGCAAGGCGGTGGGCATCGACGGTCACAAGGTGATGGAGATTTTCTGCCAGGATACCAAGCTGAATCTTTCCCCGTACTACATGAAGCCGGGTTTTGCGTTTGGCGGTTCGTGTCTGCCCAAAGACGTGCGCGCGCTGACCTACAAGGGGCGAAGCCTGGATCTTGAACTGCCGGTGCTGAATGCGATCATGCCTTCCAACCAGCAGCAGATCGCGAAGGCGATCGACATGATCACAGGCAAGGGCAAGCGCAAGATCGGCATTCTGGGCTTTGCGTTCAAGGCGGGGACCGATGATCTGCGCGAGTCGCCCATCGTGGACCTGATCGAGCGCCTGATCGGCAAGGGTTACGATTTGAAACTGTATGACAAGAACGTGAACCTTGCGGCGCTGACAGGGGCCAACCGTGACTACATCCTCAACCATATCCCGCATATCTCGAAGCTGATGGTGGAGTCGATGCAGGAGGTGATGGATTTTGCCGAGACCCTGGTCATCGGCAACGGCGCGGCGGAGTTCAAACCGGTGCCCAGTAACCTGAAGCCGGGGCAGGTGGTGGTGGACCTGGTGCGCATCAGCAAGGACATGAGCAGCGATCAATACGACGGGATCTGCTGGTAGTGCAACGGGTCGACAGGCCGCCCGTGGGCGGCCTGTTTGCTTGGGCGCCATCGAAGTCGATCCATGGTTTTGTAGGAGGGGCGCCTCGCCCCGATTTTTGCGCCCGTGCAACCACCACGGCTTCGGCCCGTGGGCGGCCCTCCAACAACACGCAATCCGGGATGCCCGCGAAATTGCACCGCTTCTCTGATTGAATCGGAACAAGAAAACAAAACATGAACGAAAAGCGCCGCGTCCTCATCCTCGTCGAGAACCTGCCGTCTCCGTTCGACCGCCGGGTGTGGCAGGAAGCCACGACCCTGCACGCGAATGGTTACGGCGTGTCGATCATCTGCCCGACCGGCAAGGGCTACGAGAAACACTACGAGGAAATCGACGGTATCCACATCTACCGCTACGACCTGCCGATGGAGGCGGAAGGTGCCAAGGGCTACGCCGTGGAGTATTCGGCGGCGCTCTGGCATACGTTCCGGCTCGCCTGGAAGGTGCGCCGCGAGCAGGGCTTCGATGTCGTCCATGCGTGCAATCCACCCGACCTGCTGTTTCTGATCGGCGGTTTCTTCAAGCTGTTCTTCGGCAAGAAGTTCCTGTTCGATCACCACGACATCAATCCGGAACTGTACGAGGCCAAGTTCGGCCGGCGCGACTTTTTCTGGAAGCTCATGGTGTGGCTGGAGCGCATGACCTTCAAGACGGCCGATGTGTCGATCGCCACGAACGAGTCGTACAAGAAAATCGCCATCGAGCGCGGTGGCATGGACCCGGACAAGGTGTACGTGGTGCGCAGCGGGCCGAAGCTCGACCGCCTGAAGATCATTCCTCCGGTGGAGGCGCTGAAGCAGGGGCGCAAGTATCTGGTCGGCTATGTGGGCGTGATGGGCAAGCAGGAAGGCATTGACCTGTTGCTGCAGGCAGCACGCCACATCGTCAGGGAGCTCGGCCGCACCGACGTGCATTTCGGACTGGTGGGCGGCGGCACCTCGCTGGATGAGATGAAGCAGATGGCGGCGGATCTCGGGATTGCCGACTATGTGACCTTCACCGGTCGGGTACCCGATCAGGATTTGCTCGAAATGCTCAACACCGCTGACGTGTGCGTGAATCCGGATGTCGCCAACGAGATGAACGACAAGTCGACCATGAACAAGATCATGGAGTACATGGCCCTGGGCAAACCCATCGTCCAGTTCGATTTGACCGAAGGACGCTTCTCGGCGCAGGACGCGTCGCTATATGCTGCGGAGAACGATCCGGTGGATATGGCGAGAAAGATTGTTGAGCTGCTGGACGATCCTGAGCGCCGGGAACGTATGGGGGAGTTCGGACGCAACCGGGTGGTGAACGAGCTGGAGTGGAATTACGAAGCCCCCAAGCTCTTGGCGGCCTATGCTGATTTGTGGCGATGAAATTGACATCGGCAGCTTTCAATCGCTGGAAGCGTGGGGCAGCGATGCTTCTGGCCGTGCTGTTGCTGGCCCTGTTTGTGTGGGGTGGCTATCAGCCGCAAGCGGCCGGTCTGATTCCCACCCCCTGGGACAAGCTGGCACATTTGACCTGGTTTGCGACGCTGGCTGGATTGCTGGTTTACGGATTGCGTAATGTCGGGGCGCGCATCC
>JACDJA010003399.1_pt1 | contig 10335 bp, 9 predicted proteins | sample 7449241 | NCBI WGS metagenome assembly JACDJA01 (sample SAMN14253289, study PRJNA609438) | sludge metagenome | isolation source: initial anaerobic sludge | collected 2018-12-20 | reverse complement strand
TCGACGTCGGCGGTCTTGGTGATCGTCATCGACTGGACGCTGACGGGGGCGCCGTCGCCGACGGGCACGTCGCCCACCATGATCCTGCGGGTCGGCCGCCGTTTGATGGTGCTGGAAGCTCCTGGGTCCATGCCGTCCTTTGTCTGGGACCGCCCGGTAGCTGGACCGTCCTCGTGCTTGGTCGTTCCGGGTCTGCCGGGATCAGAGTTTGATCGGGCTTACCACGTCCATATACACCGTACTGAGGAAGAGCAGCCCCAACACGCCGACCACGATCACCGCCACCGGGTACATCTTGGCGGGGTCGATGAAGTAGCGACGGCCGTCGCCCTTCAACTTCTCGCGGATGCGCTCGTAGAAGGCGATGGCGATGTGCCCCCCGTCGAACGGCAACAGGGGCACCAAGTTGAACAACCCGATGAAGATGTTGAGCACGGCGAGCAGCAGCAGCAGTTGCCCCCAGTCCACCTCGGCAAGCCCGGTGGCGATCGAGGTGGCGCCGATCAGGCTCATCGGACGGGTTGCGTCCTGCTCCATGCTCGCCTGGCGGGCGGTCGCAGCCGGGGTCGGCTCGTCCGACACGTTGCCGCCGGAGGGCCCGGTGGTGGCCGCCCGACCGAAGAAGTCGACCAGGTTGGCCGGGTTCAACACGGTCACCAGGCCGGTGACCGAGTCCCGCGACAGCTGCCAGAAGGTGGTCACCGAGGCGCCGGCCGCCTCGACCGGGTTTTTGCCCACCTCGGCGTATCCCGATGTCGTGCCGATCATGCCTTCGGGCTCGGTGGCGGCGACCGCCTTGCCGAGCTTCAGGTAGGTGCTCTGGGTGCGTGTTTCGCCATCGGCCACGTAGTCGATCTCCAGCACCCCGCCTGCCGCTGCCTTGGTGGCGGCCTTCAGGTCAACTGCCGAGTTGATCGGCACGTCGTTGATCTCGGTGATGACGGCGTCCTCGCTGAGGCCCGCCTTGTCGCCACGCTCGCCGTAGCCCTTGACGACCGCTTGGTCGCCGATGAAGAACAGGCTGAGGTCCTCCCCCACCGTGCCGATGACCGACGCCCGGGTACCGAGGGTGGCCGTCAGGTCCAGGGTCTTGCCGTCCCGTTCGACGACGATCGGTACCGTCTCGCCCGGACGGGCGCGTACCTCGTCGCTGAGGTCCTCCTGGCCACCGACCTTGGCGCCGTCGACCGAGAGCACCCGGTCGCCCGATGCCATACCGGCCTCGGCGGCGGCCGAACCCGGCACGACCGACTCGACCGACCACACGTCCGGATCGGCCTGGTCGAAGAAGGCGAAGTGGGCGAACAACAAGATGAAGGCCATCAAAAAGTGCATGGCCGAACCGGCCGATGCCATCGCCACCCGATCCTTGAAGGAGGCCTGGCGGTAGGAGCGGGCCTCGTCCGAGGCCGACACCTCCTCGTCGCGCAGCATGCCTGGCACCTTGACGAAAGCACCGGCGGGGATGGCTCGGATGCCGTACTCGGTCTCGCCTCGTTGGGTCGACCAGATCCGGGGCCCGAAGCCGATGAAGAACTGCGTGACCTTCATGCCGGCCCGCTTGGCCATGAGGTAGTGGCCCAGCTCGTGCATGGTGATCATGAACAGCAGGGCCAGGATCACGACGACGAGGGCCCATCCCTGCCACCACCACAGGGCGACCAGCGCAGCGACGACCAGCGCCAGGCGCCAGACCCCGGCCCGTTCCATGTCCGGCTCGTCCAGCGTTCCGTCCGGCACCGTGTTGGTGCTCGTCACGGTCGTTCCGGCCTTGGACTTCCGCTCGTTCGTCGGTTGATCAGCGCCCTCGGCCGGAGGCTCGTCGGGCAGCGTGCTGCGGGTATCGCTCACGTCGGTCATCAGGCGGAAGTCTCCTCAACGGCGGCGGGCGATGATGCGGTCGGTCACCTGGCGTGCCTGCCGGTCGGCATGCAGCACGGCATCAACGCTGTCGGCCAGTGTGCCATCCCACTGGCCCAGTGCCTCGTCGGTCAGCTCGGCGATCTGTGTCCACCGGAGCCCCCCGCTGAGAAAGGCCTCAACGACCACCTCGTTGGCCGCCGACAACCAGGCCGGGGCCGTCTCGCCCAAACGCCCGGCGGCGTAGGCCAGGTCGAGGCAGCGGAACGTGTGCCGGTCGGGCGGCTCGAAGTCGAGCGTGACCGCCTGCGTCCAGTCCATGCCGCCGAAGGCGGTGCCGAGGCGGTCGGGGTAGGCCAGCGCATACCCGATCGGCAAGCGCATGTCGGGCATCGACACCTGGGCCATCGTCGTGCCGTCGGAGAACGCTGCCATCGAGTGCACGATGGACTGCGGGTGCACGACCACGTCGATGTGGTCGTATCCAACACCGAACAGCTCGTTGGCCTCGATCACCTCCAGCCCCTTGTTCATCAGGGTGGACGAGTCGATCGTGATCTTGGGCCCCATCGACCACGTCGGGTGGGCGAGGGCCTCCTCGACGGTCACGTCGGCCAGGTCCTCAATGCTGCGACCGCGGAACGGCCCGCCCGACGCGGTCAACACCACCCGGGCAAGCCGCTCCGGGATGTCGTTGGCCCGCAGGCACTGATGGATGGCGCAGTGTTCGGAGTCGACCGGCACCAGCTCGGCGCCCGGGGTGGCCCGAGCCCGCTGCACGACCGGGCCGCCGGCGATCAGGCTTTCCTTGTTGGCCAGTCCCAGGCGCTTGCCGGCGTTGAGGGTGGCCAGCGTGACCCCCAAGCCGGCGAAGCCGACCACTCCGTTGATCACCACGTCGGCGACGGCGGCGGCGGCCTCCAACGCTTCGGGGCCCACTTCGAGGTCGACGCCGACGGGAAGCAGCCCTGCCAGCTCGCCAGCGCGGCTGGCGTCGGTCAGCACCACGACGTCGGGCCGGACCGCCGCCGCCTGGGCGGCCACCGCCTCGACCGATCCATGGGCGCTCAGCGAAGCGACACGAAACCGCTCGGGCTCGGTGGCGATGACGTCGAGGGTCTGGGTGCCGATCGAGCCGGTCGAACCCAGCACCGCAACGTTGATCATGCGGGCTCTGCCCGAGCTCGATCGATCATGTGGGCTCTGCCCTTACCAGCCGGTGACGGTGACGAAGTACGCAACCGGCAGCACGAACAGCAGTGCGTCGAAGCGATCGAGCACGCCGCCGTGGGACGGCAGCACCGTGCCCATGTCCTTGACCTGAAGATCGCGCTTGAGCATCGACTCGGCCAGGTCGCCCAACGGGGCAGCCAGGGGACACAACACCGCGAACAGGGCCGTGCGGGTGGAGAAGCTCTCGCTGCCGAGCAGCCCCGGCGAGGTGACCGTCAGGTAGATGAACGTGACGAGGATCGACACGACCACTCCACCGAGCAGGCCTTCCTGGGTTTTGTTGGGGCTAACGGCGCGCAGGGCACCGCCGAGCGGTGACGCCCCCAGCGTCTTACCGATGAAGTAGCCGGCGGTGTCGTAGGTGACCGCTGCGACGACCGCACCGAAGAGCAACCAGGCGCCGCCCTTGCCATCGGGGGAGGCGCGACCGAGGCCGATCAGCAGGGCAGCGAAGCTGCCGAGGCCACCGACGTAGAGCATGCCGAGCATCGTTGCGCCGAGGTTTTGAACCGGTTGGTCCCCCGGGGAGACGAACAGGTACCACATCATGCCGGACATGACCGCCAGGCCCAGCACGATCGGATAGGCCGCGGAACCCACCTGGTAGGCACCGATGACCAGGCCGACGATGCCGGCGAGGCCGACCAGTCCGGCCGGGGTATAGCCACCGCGGTGCAGCGCACCCATCATCTCGGTGCCCGACACCCCGAGTACGACGACGATGAGGATCATCGCCGGAATTTGGCCGAGCCAGAACGCCAAGATGCCGACGGCCACCAGACCGACGCCGACCATGATCGCCTGGGGAAGGTTCCGATCCCCGCTGCTCTCGTCCTCGGGCCGACGGGCTCGAGGGGTCGGCGAGGGACGGCCGCCGTCGTCAGGGGCGGGCGCCGGACGACGCTGCCGTCCGGAGGGCGGACCGTTGCCCTGGTCGGGGGATGGACGGCGGGATGGGCGTGGACCCCCGGGTGCCTGGGGTGGAGCGGAGGACGAGGAGGTGCGCGGCCCTGCGGGGCCTGCCGGGGCGCGCCGGGGCCCATCGGGAACGGGAGCGGGACGGCGGGGAGCCGGCTCCTCTCGTGCGCGGGGAGCGCTCCGTCCGGGCGGCGGTGGCACCAGCGAGGCGGACACCTCGGTCGAGGGGCCGTCGCCCTCCGGGTCGCTCACCCGAGGCTGCTGACCGGGGTCGATCGAGTAGTTGTCCGACAGATACGGGTTGTCCTCGGGATCCTGCCCCTCGTCGTCGAGGGCGCCCACGCGAAGGTGGGTATCGGCAAGATCGTCGAAGGCCATCGGCACATCATCACCCCGGGTTTGGCTCTCGCCCCGATACACCGGCCCGGTCGCCGGCTCGTTCTGGCCGGTGCTCACCACAGAGGGCACCTGCCCGGTCGGGGGCGCCGACCAGTCGGGCAACTCGAAGCCGTCGTCGGGCCCGGCTGCATCCTCCGGTCGCACGAGCGAACCGGTGTCGCTCTCATCGAACCACGATGCAAACGGATCGTCGTCGTCTGGTCCTGCCATGGCGCTACTCCCCTGCCTCGTCTGGCCGTGCCGCACGAAGCGGCCGGAGGGTCCAGCGTGGTTGCCCACCCACCATCGTCATCAGACCTCCATCAAATCGGTGGTCTTGGCGTCGATCGCCTGGTCCACCTGGATCTCGAACGCCTTCGCCACCTTGTCGATGCGCTCGATGGCGCGGTGCAGTTCGTCCTCGGAGATGTCGCCGGCCTTCTCAAGCGATTCGACCTCCTTGCGGGCGTCTCGCCTGGTGCCGCGCAGCGAGTTCTTGCCGTCCTCCGCCTTCTGACGAGCGAGACGCACGAACTCCTTGCGCCGCTCCTCGGTGAGCTGCGGAAAGGCGAGGCGGATGTTGACGCCGTCGTTGCTCGGGTTCAACCCCAGGTTGGATTCCTGGATCGCCCGCTCGACCGCCCCCATCGAACCCTTGTCGAAGGGGGTGACGACCAGCATGCGAGCGTCGGGGACCGAGAAGGACGCCAGCTGTTGCAGCGGCACTATCGAGCCGTAGTAGTCGACCGGCAGCTTCTCGACCAGCGCCGGGCTGGCCCGACCGGTTCGAATCGACGCCAGGTCGGACCGGGTGTGGGCCACGGCGCGCTCCATGCGCTCCGAGGCATCATCGCAAATGAGGGTCACCAGTTCTTCGCTCATGTCTCAGCCCACACTACCGAGGCCGAACGCACAGAGCGGGGACGGGTGCCACATCGGCACGGACGCCCGCCGCCAAGCGGCAGCCCAGCTAGCTGACGAGCGTGCCGATATCCTCGCCGGCCAGCAGCCCGGTCAGGTTGCCGGCGCCCATCAGGTCGAACACGACGATCGGCAGTTCGTTGTCCATGCACAGGCTGGTGGCGGTGGAGTCCATCACGTTGAGGCCCTTCGACAGCACGTCGAGGTAGCTGACCTCCCGCAGCAGCTCTGCGTCCGGATCCAGCTTGGGGTCCGCCGTATAGACGCCCTCGGTGCCGGAGTGGGTGCCCTTCAGCATCACCTCGGCGTCGATCTCGACCGCCCGCAGGGCAGCCGCTGTGTCGGTGGTGAAAAACGGGTTGCCGGTGCCGGCGGCGAAGATGACCACGCGGTCCTTTTCCAGGTGCCGCATGGCCCGCCGCCGGATGTAGGGCTCGGCCACCTGTTGCATGTGGATCGCCGACTGGACCCGGGTCTCCTGGCCCAGGCGCTCCAGCGTCTCCTGGAGCGCCAGCGCGTTGATCGCGGTCGCCAGCATGCCCATGTAGTCGGCCTGGGCCCGATCCATGCCGGCGCCTGCGCCGGTCAGGCCCCGCCAGATGTTGCCGCCACCGACGACGACGGCCAGGGCCACGTCGAAGCGCGCCTTGACGTTGACGATGTCGGTGGCCAGGCGGGTGACCACGTCGCCGTCGATGCCGTTGCCGGCCTCGCCGGCGAATGCCTCACCCGAAAGCTTCAGCAGTACCCGGGACCAGCGTGGCTTCTCCATCACGTCTCCATCCTTGCGCGGTTGGGCCCGGACGACCAGTGCGCCGGACCCGACATCGTCAACCGGCGTTAGGACTCGCCGATGATCGCCTGAGCGAAGCGAACGACGCTGGCCTCACCGAGGCGCTCGTCGACGGTCTGCTTCTCGCCGAACATTCCTTGTTCCGGAAGCACCCGCTCGGCGTACCAGGAGGACATGCGGCCTTGAACGATCTTGGGCACGGCCTGTTCGGGCTTGCCCTCCTTGCGCGTCAGCTCCTCGAAGCTCTGCAAGGCCTTGGCGGCCAGATCGGAGGAGACCTCATCGCGGGTCATCGCCGTCGGCTTGGCAAAGGCGACGTGCAGGGCCACTTCGTGGGCCAGTTCGGCGTCGTCGGTGCCGGTGACCTCCAACAGCACGCCGTTGACGCCGCGGCCGTCCTGGACGTGCAGGTAGGCGTCCAGCAGGTTGCCGTCGGCGGCCTCGAAACGCACCGCCGAGCCGATCTCGATGTTCTCGCGCTTGGCCAGCTTCAGGCTGTCGAGCTCGTCGTTGAGCTCGGAGACGGCCTCGGGCCCGCGTGCCAGGACGGCATCCGCCATCTTCTGAGCCAGTTCGATGAAGTCATCGGCCTTCGCCGAGAAGTCGGTCTCGGATTTCAGCTGCACCATCGCAGCGGAGTTGCCTTCGGTCGCCATGGCGACGGCGCCCTCATTGTTCTCTCGGTCCTCGAGCGCTGCGACCTTGGTCAGACCCTTTTCCCGCAGGATCCGGGCGGCCTTGTCACGGTCGCCGTCGGCGGCCACCAGGGCGCGCTTGGCATCCATCATCCCGGCGCCGGTGGCATCGCGCAGCGACTTGACGTCCTTGGCGGTGACCTCGCTCATGCTTCCTCCGCCTGCTTGGCTTCCGCTGGGTTGGTCGCAGCGTCCGCTGTGCTCTTCTCGTCTTCGGCAGCCACTGCGGCGACGTCGGCCGGTGAGGCCTCGGGCGCAGCCTTGACCTCGGCCTCCTCCACCGGCGCAGGCTCGGCCACGGTCTCGGAGCTCTGATCCTCGGAGGCCTTCGCAGCCCCTGCATCCTTCGCCGGCGACTCGAGGGGCTCGTTGAGACGGCGCTCGCGCTCGGCGGCCTGGGCGGCAGCCTCGTTCCGGGCCTGATCCTGGGCGGCCTGGTGCGCGGCCTGCTCTTCGGGCGTGCGCTCGACCGGCTTGGGGGCCTCGGGGGCGCCACCTGCATCCTTGGGTTCGCCGTGGCCGCGCTTGTTGCGGATCTGGCGACCCTCGTTGACCGCGTCGGAGATCACGCGGCTCATCAGGGCTCCGGAACGGATGGCGTCGTCGTTGCCCGGAATCACGTAGCTGATGATGTCCGGGTCGCAGTTGGTATCGACCACCGCAACGATCGGAAGGCCCAGCTTGTTGGCCTCGGTCACCGCGATGTCTTCCTTCTTGGTGTCCAGGATGAACACCGCGTCCGGCAGCGACTCCAGGTCGCGGATGCCATACAGGTAACGCTCCAGCTTGGCCAGCTCGCGGGTGAGCAGCAGCGCTTCCTTCTTAGGCATGGCCTCAAACTCACCGGAGTCGCGCATGCGCTGGTACTCCTTCATCTTTGAGATCCGCTTGGAGATGGTCTCAAAGTTGGTCAGCATGCCGCCCAGCCAGCGCTGGTTGACATAGGGCATGCCGCACCGCTCGGCGTAGCTCTGCACCGAGTCCTGGGCCTGCTTCTTGGTACCGATGAACATCACCGAACCACCGTCGGCCACCAGGTCCCGCACGAAGATGTACGAGTCACGGACCCGCTCGAGGGTCTGGCGAAGGTCGATGAGGTAGATGCCGTTGCGCTCCCCGTAAATGAAGCGCTGCATCTTCGGGTTCCAACGGCGGGTCTGGTGTCCGAAGTGGACGCCCGCATCGAGGAGTTCCTTCATGGTGACTACTGGGGCCATGGTGGTGGTTCCTTCCTTCGGTTCGACGAATCCCGGGGGCGATGCGCGCAAGGCGACCGAAGGTGCGCCCGGGTGGTGATGGGTTGGGTGATCGACCCGTTTGGGCCGACCGGAGATGCTAACCCTTGGGCACAGGGGCCACCCACTCGACGGCGAGGCCCCGTCTATTCGACCAGGACCGCCCGGGCGCCGCCGAAGAAGGCGGCCGGGTCGAGGTAGCGCCGCCCGTCGCGCAACCCGAGGTGCAGGTGCGTCGCGGTGCGCCCCACCATGTCGCGCTGGGCAACCGGAGCCCCGACGACCACGGTGATCTGGGCGAGGCCGGTGTAGGTGCTGCGCAACCCGGACGGGTGATCGATCGAGACCACACCGCGTCCAGCCACCGATCCGGCGAAGGCGACGACGCCCGACCCGATCGCCCGCACCGCAGTTCCCGGTGCCGTTGCGTATTCGATGCCGCGGTTGCCGGGCCCATAGGGCCCCTCCGGCGCCCGAAACGGGTCGGCCACCGGCGCGTCCACCGGCGGGACGAAACGGGGTCGAGATCCATCCCAGCGGGGACCGCTGTCCACCTGGCGATCTTCGGGCTGCGACGGCTGGTCGAATGACCTGGGGGCGTCAGCGGCAATGCTGGCGTTGCGCATCGGCCGGACGTCGCTCTCCGACCGGAACGACACGGCCGACGGCAACGGCGTCGTCGACAGCGCCAGCACTACCAAGGCTGCGCGCAGCACGGCGCCTCACCCGCTCAGCGTCGCGGGTGAGGGCACCGCAACGCTTCGATCAGGCTCTGGGGTGTGCGGAGTGCACGGCGGCCCGCATGCGTTCCCGGCTGACGTGCGTATAGATCTGGGTCGTCTCCAGGTCGGCATGACCCAGCAGCTCTTGTACCGAACGCAGATCGGCCCCACCGTCGAGCAGGTGGGTGGCGAAACTGTGACGGAGCGCATGGGGATGGGTGAGAACGGGCGAGCGGCGATCGACGATGCGCCGAACGTCGCGGGGGGCCAACCGCTTGCCACGGGCGTTGCGGAACAGCTCCGGCCCGCAGCCGGCGGCCAGGTGGGCCGGACCGTCGCCGACGAGCTGGGCCTCGGCGCTTGCGACGTGTGCCCTGAGTGCCGCCACCGCAGCGTCCCCGACCGGCACCAGGCGCTCCTTGGAGCCCTTGCCCAGGACGCGGACCAGGCCGCGCTCAAGGTCGAGATCGCCCAGGTCGATGCCGCACAGCTCAGACACCCGCAGCCCGGAGCCGTACAACAGCTCGAGGATGGCGTCGTCGCGGGCCGCGGTCGGGCGTTCGGGGTTGGCGTCCTCGTCGAGCAATTGGCCAAGCTCGTCGGCGCGCAGCACGCGGGGTAGGCGCTGGGCGCCTCGAGGTGCGCTGAGCCCGGCGGTGGGGTCGCCCTCGAGCGTTCCCTCCCGGCGGTGCCATCGAACCAGATGCCGCACCGAGGCCAGCGATCGAGCCAGGGTGGCCGGGGCCAGCCCATCGTCGGCGCGTCTTCGCAGCCAGGCCCGCACGTCGTCGCGCCCCAGCTGGGCGGGCCGGGTGATGCCCGATGCGCCGCAGTGGTCGATGAACCCCTCGAGGTCACGTCGGTATGCCGCCCGGGTGGACGGAGCGAGCGAGGCGCCGCCGACCACCTCGTCGAGGCGCCACGATGCGTCGGGACTGACGTGAGCGGCGATGGGGCACAGGGTACCGACCTCGGGGGTGGCTTCGGTGGTCTCTCGGCGCGCCGACCAGCTTCGTGGCCGGGTCTCTCGGTCCGGTCGCCACCGTCGTTCATGAACCCCGCCCCGTCGCCTCGAACCAACCCTCCCGCTCGACCAGCGCGCCCCGGTGGCACAAACGGCCAACCGCTGCGGCGACGTCGACCAGGCTGACGTCGACCTGGGCGGAATCCAGGGCATCGGCGATGCGCTCCAGGCTGACGCGCTGCCACCCCGCAGCATCCAACACCGCCGTTTCGATCGGGTCGAACCCCTCGCCGGTGGCATGCGAGCCATCGCCGGCGGGCACGGACCCCTGGCCAGCGCCGCTGCCGGGGTCATTATCCGGCTCGCCGTCCGTCTGAACTCCGGGTTTGTCGCCGATCTCGGACGTCAGGTCGAACAACGGGGTTTGAGACGGCGGGCGGCGGCGGCGAGGAACGGGTGGGCAACTGCTCGCCTGACGAGACAACGCCGTCAGCACGTCGAGCACGTCGACGCACGGGTCGCAGCCTTCGGAGATCAACATGTTGGTGCCCTCCGAGGCTCGGGAGCGCACCGATCCGGGCACCGCCAGCACGGGCCGGGAACGATCGATCGCCTC
>JACDJA010003398.1_pt1 | contig 10336 bp, 9 predicted proteins | sample 7449241 | NCBI WGS metagenome assembly JACDJA01 (sample SAMN14253289, study PRJNA609438) | sludge metagenome | isolation source: initial anaerobic sludge | collected 2018-12-20 | reverse complement strand
TCATGAATTCAACCGTCGCCACAGGGAAAAGGCCCTTGACGGATCCCCGCTGAGCAGCGTCGCGCAGGCCAGGAGGCGCCGGGTGGCGGGACTGTCGCGTTTGGCGGCCGCCTCCCGGGCGTGGGTGTACATGGCACCGAAATCGCCCCGGAAAAAGGCCTCCACGGCAGCCTGGTAATGGCTCCGGGCCGCCGTTTCGATTTCCACGATTCGGGTCAGATTCGCTGCCCGGCGATTTTTCCCAAAACCGTGGCAGACGGACTGGCCGTCCGAAAACAGTCTGAGCATCGGGCCAAATCGGCTTCCACTCCCATCCCATTTTGCGCCAGTTGATAGACCCGGAACAGAAGCGGTTTGATCGTCTCGGGTGTTTCGCCGGTTTTCAGGGCTGCCTTCAACAGGACGATCGTCTGGCGGGGATTACTGCTCCGGAGCAGTTCGATGCTTTGGCGGATAGTTCGGCGGGGGGGGCTGCTGAAGCTTTTCCTTGTGTTTGTTGCGACTCTGTTTGGCCTTTTTGTGTTGTTTTCCCATTTGCCTGTTTTGCGCCCGCGCCGGTGGCGGGATTCAAAAAGATCGCGTTGGGGGGGATACTCGACGCGGGCGGCAAAGGCAATCGGCGGGTTATTCGGGGGTGAAGGCTTCCAGCAGGGATGCGGTGGTTTTCTGGGCGTCACCGAGGAGAAGGAGGGTCTTGGGGTCGTCGTAGAGCAGGTTTTCCACCCCCGAGTAGCCCGGCTTGCGATCCAGGTTGCAGATGATGACGTGCTTGGCGAGGTGCGCTTCCAGAATCGGCATGCCGGAGATGGGGGTGCCCTCCGTCTGGACCGCCGCCGGATTGACCACGTCGCAGGCGCCCACCACCAGGACCACGTCGGTGTCCCCCAGCTCCGGGTTGATGACGTCCATCTCGTGGAGCAGATCATAGTCCACTTCGGCCTCGGCCAGCAGCACGTGCATGTGGCCCGGCATGCGCCCGGCCACCGGGTGAATGGCGAATTTCACCGATTTTCCCAGCTCGGTCCACCGGGTAGCCAGACTGGCCACGTTGAACTGGGCTTGGGCCAACGCCATGCCGTAGCCGGGAATGATCACGATGCGGCGGGCCTCTTTCAGCGCCCCGATGGCGGTGGGGAAGGGATCGGCGGCCGGTTCCGCCGCCGGCGGCGCGGCGACGGGGGCCGGCGCTTCGGTTGTCGGTGTTGCCTGGGGCTTGTGGAACATCTCGAAGGGCCGCCAGTTGACCTCCCCCTGGTGCCCGGCGAAGACCTTGGCCATGCGGCGGTTCATGGCATGGCACATCACGCGGGTCAAGATCGAACCGGAGGCGGCCACCGTGGCGCCGAAAGCGATGAGGAGGCGGTCCTGGAGGATAATGCCGCAGGCCGCGGCGGCCAGGCCCGCCGTGGCGTTGAGAAAGGAGATGAGCACCGGCATGTCGGCCCCTCCGATGCGCACGGCAAACAGGGCGCCGCCGGCCACGGCCAAGAGGGCCGTGAGCACCAGGATCGCTTCCGGGGCCAGGTGCAACCCCAGGGCCAGGGCCCCGGCAACCAGGGAGATGACGAGAAGGCCGGCGGTGGCCGGGCCGTGCCCGGGGAGAATCAGCGGCGTCGGCCGCATGCGGCCCGACAGTTTGGCCGCGGCGATCATGCTGCCGCTGAAGGTGGCCGCACCGATGAGCAGTCCGGCCAGGCCGGAAAGCCGTCCCACATCCAGCGGCCCTTGCCCGGCCACCACCAGCTCCACGTAGGCCACCAGGGCCGCGGCCAGTCCACCGGCGCCGTGCTGAAAGGCCACCATGGCGGGGATCTGCACCATGGTGACGCGCATGGCCAGGCGCCAGCCGAGGGCGGCGCCGGCCAAGGCGGCCGCCGCCAGCAGCAACGGGTGCTGGGTGCCGGAGCGCCAGAGGGCCAGCACCACCCCCAGGGCCAGGGCCAGGCTGGCCAACTGGTTGCCGAACCGAGCCGACACGGGTGAATTGAAACGGTGAATCCCCACCAGCAGGATGGCGATTACCAACAGGTCCAGCAACAGATGCAATATTTGGCTCAATGCGGATACCTCCAGGGGAATATCCCGTTGTTCCGATCCTTGTTCCGCCCCGGTCTCGTCATCCCGGGATTATTAAAAAAGGCAAAAACAATTCTTTGTGCCTTTCGTTGCGCTTTTGAGTGAGCGGAAACCAACGGACGGTTGGCGCCGCCTGTCAGGCCCCATCGCCGCGCTGGGCCGCCCCTTCGGACTTGAACATCTTGAGCATGCGACCGGTGATGGCAAAGCCGCCCACGATGTTGAAGGCCGCCGCCACCACGGCCACGCCGATCAGGAGCTGCTGGGCCATGGGCCGGGGAGTGGCCAGAAGGGCCAGGGCACCGAGGATCACCACCGCCGAGATGGCGTTGGTCATGGACATCAGCGGCGTGTGAAGCATGGGGGGCACCCGGCGAATCAGCCGGTCCCCGATGGCGAAGGCGGCGGCGAAAACCACCACGGCAAAGAAGAGATCGGTCATCGCTTCACGACTCCTTTCCCATGGCCTTGAGGGTGCCATGGTGCACAATGCGGCCCTCTCGGGTCACGGTGGCGCCGCGGACGATCTCGTCGTCGAAGTCCATCCGGTCATCCTTCTTTTTGAAGAGGTTTTCCACGAAATAGTACATGTTGTTGGCATAGAGCCAGGTGGCGTGCACCGGCAGGGAACCGGGAATGTTCTTGGTGCCGCAGATCAGCACGTCGTCCACCGTGTGCAGGTCGCCGGGCCGGGTGAGGGCGCAGTTGCCCCCTTGGTCGATGGCCACGTCCACGATCACCGCGCCGGGCCGCATGGTGTGCACCGTCTCGGCGGTGATCAACACCGGGGCCACTTCGCCGGGAACCAGGGCGCTGAGGATGATGGCATCGGCCTTTGCCGCCAGGGAAGACAAGGCCAGGCGTTCCTTTTCGATCCAGGTGTCGGGCAGGCGGCGGGCGTAGCCGTCGGGGGATTGTGCCATCTCCGACGGCACTTCGAAGCCTTCGATCTTGGCACCGAGGCTGGCGCCGGCCTCACGGGCCTGACCCCGGATATCCACCGCGGTCACCACGGCGCCCAGCCGCTTGGCGGTGGCGATGGCCTGCAATCCGACCACGCCGGCGCCCACCACCAGCACCATGGCCGGCTTGATGGCACCGATGGCCGTGCCCACCATGGGCAGGACCACCGGCAGGTGGGCGGCCGCCGTCAGTACCGCCTTGTAGCCGGTCAGGGTGCTCATGGAGGTGAGCGCATCCATGCGCTGGGCCCGGGAGATGCGCGGAATCCCATCCATGGTCAGGGCCGTGATGTTGCGGGAACGCAGCTTTTCGACCATGGCGTGGTTGCTGGGCGTGGCCGGATGCAGAAAGGTGATCAGGGTGGCGCCGGACCGGATCAGATCGGCTTCGTCCTGCTGCAGGGCGCCGTTGAAAATCGGTTCCTTGACCTTCAACACGAGGTCTGCTTCCCCCCAGAGGCGGCCCACGTCGGTTTCGATGGTCGCGCCGGCCTTGGCATAGGCCTCATCGCTGTGAAATGCCCCCCGCCCGGCCCCGGCCTCCACCTTTACCGTAAAACCGAGCTTGATGTATTTGGCCACCGTTTCAGGCGTTGCCGCCACCCGCCGTTCGTCCGTCATGATTTCCTTGGGCACTGCGATGATCATGGGTTCCGTCCTTTCTGGTTTGGAAGCCTTGATGAGGGGGCGCCGGTCCGGCGTTCCCGGAGGTTTGTCGCCGGTTACTGCGCCTGGGCGTTCAAACAGGCCTCCAGGGCCTGCTGGAAGTGCGGCGGTTGAGGGACGCTGGTGAGGCGCCGGAGAGTTTCCGCCACGGGAAGCTCGTCGATGGCAAACTGGGGGGAGGGGCGTCGCCGGTGCTGCTCGAGAAGGGAAACCAGGGCGCGAGCGGCCAGGATGCGCACCTCGAAGTAAAGGTTGTCATCGGCCACGATGTGCAGCACCTGCTCCAGTAGCGGTCGGGTCGGGCTGGCGATGTGCGGAATGTGCTTCAGGGCTTCCTCGCGCAGGCGCCAGTTGCCCGGATAGCGCAGGATGCGCACCAAGCCGTCCTGGCACTCGTCCAGGTGTCCGTTTTGGGCCAGCTCTTCCAGGATGCTCAGAACCGGTCCCCAGTCACGAAGATTGCCGAAGGGATCTGGTGTCAACGGGGTCTTCTCCTTTCCGCGGCGCAGGGGTGCCCCTAGCTGCGCGGGCTGAGGGTGTTGAGATACTCTTCGTACTTTGCCAATTGTGCGGCACTGAGCCGCTTCACCCAGGCGGGGGCGCGAGGATCGACGGTTACGGGGCTTTCGAAGAGCCGACTTTCCAGTCGCTTGACCCGTCCTTCAGGGGTGATCAGCAGCAGATGGCCCTCCGAGGCATCCTCGCCCTCAAGGACGATGAAATACTTGCCGGATGTCTTGTTGCGAATCAGCGTCATCAATGAATCCTCCCGTTTCCCGTTGGATGAACCGGGTCGAGGCGCCCGGTGGTGATCAATGATGCCAGAGCGCATCGAACCGTTCCGCTCCTTATCAGAGCAATTGGGGTGCCAAGGACTGGATAAAAAAGTAAGTTGTTAAAATAAATGATGAAAATGTTTGAATTGAAAAGAAGCGCAAAAATGGTAGGCGGGCGATAACGCCCGTTTTATTGATGGGGAAAATAGCATAACAATTTGGAAACTAATCGAATTTATCGTGTTGGGCCTCTTCGCCCGAAATGGGCGATATTGGCACTGTTTCGGTTGCCAGTTTTCGAAACAGCGCCCGGCGGGAAATTCCCAACAACGCGGCGGCCCGGGTCCGGTTGCCGCCGGCGTGGGACAATGCACGAGCGATCATCGTCTGTTCCAGACGTTGAATGGCCCGGGGCAGATCGAGGGGGGTGTCGTCGGAAGGGGAAGCCACCGGCGGGGGGTCGGTGTTGAAGAATTCCAGGTGCCCCAGGGTGGCGTAGCGTTGAAGCACATTGCGCAGCTCGCGGACGTTGCCGGGCCAGTCATGGTCCATGAGCAGGTCCATGATTCGGCCGGGAACCCGCACCGCGCCAACGCCGGGGGTCATCTGGCGCAGGAAATGATCCACCAGCAGCGGGATGTCCTGGCGCCGGTCGCGCAGGGGGGGCAGGCAGATCCGGAGAACCTGGACGCGGTAGAAGAAATCTTCGCGCATGGCGCCGCTGGCGACACGTTCCTTCAGAGGCGTGTTGGCGGCGGAGATGAGGCGGAAATCCTTCACCCGGGGCTCGGTGCTCCCCACCGGGCAGTAGCCGCCGCCTTCGATGGCCCGGAGAAGTTTGACCTGCATGTTGAGGGTCAGCTCGCCGATTTCGTCGAGAAACAGTGTCCCCCCCGCGGCCAGGTCGAGGTAACCGGGGGCATCGGCGTGGGCGCCGGAAAAGGCCCCCTTGCGGTGGCCGAAGAATTCCCGTTCGAAGAGCGATTCCTGGACCGCGCCGCAGTTCACCGCCACGAATCGCTGGGATTTGCGGGGGCTGTGGGCGTGGATGGCCCGGGCCGCCAGTTCCTTGCCGGTGCCCGATTCGCCGTAGATGGCCACGCTGGCGTCGGTGGCGGCGGCCTTGAGGATCGTCTCATAGACCGTCTGCATCGACTCGCAACGGCCGATGATGTCACCGAGCCGGTAGCGTTCCCGCAAAGATGAGCGCAGGACCCGGTTTTCACGCCCGAGGCAGTCGGCCCGGCGCTCGGCGTCCATCTGCTGTTCCTTCAGATCGGTGACATCCCGAAAGGTGGACAGCAGCGCCGGCTGGCCCTTGTAGCGGATGGGGTTGTGGCAGACCTGGATCCAGCGGGAGGCGCCGTCACAGGCGATGGGGTGAACTTCGGTGATGGGGCCGGCGGCGTCCCTTCGGTCCAGCGCCGCGTAACTGCGGACGATGGGATCGTCGTCACCGGTAGCGGGCCGGTGGATGGGACAGCCCGCCAGGGCCGCCGGGGAAGAAAGGCCGAAGATGCGACAGAAGGCGGGGTTGACGTAACAGAACCGATGGTCCTGGACCAGGGCCACGCCTTCGGTGATCTGTTCGGTGAGGACGCGGTAGCATTCCTCGCTTTCCCTCAGCGCCTCTTCGGCCCGCTTGAGCCACAGCACCTTGCCGAGGCGTTCGCCGATGGCGTTGAGCAGCCGCTGTTCCTCCTCGAGGAAAAACGGGTCCTCGGCATGGCGAGGCGGTTCGAGGTAGTGAACGGAAACGCTACCCGCCCGTCGTCCGTTGACCACGATTTCGCTGGTTTGAAACCATGGGGTTTGGCGGAAATTGGCCGTTGCGTACGCCTGCCCGTCGATGTCGATGCGCGCGCAGGCATTTGCCGGATACTGCCAGGCGGCGGGGATCAGATCCACGGCCCGCTGCATGATCCAGGGCAGTGATACCCCTTCGGTTTCAAAGAGGTTGGAGATGCCGTAGAGACAGTTGAGCTCCTTGATCCGTTCGGCCAGGGCGCTCACGGCCGGTTCCCGGATCGCTTCGGACGAGGAGTTTCGGGCGCCCGAAGCGATCCGGGGTGCAGTCCGGTTCGAGAGCGGCCTCGAACCGGGTGCAGAGGGGACCGACGGCATGTCAGGCGCCGTCGGCTTGGCCGGCGCTCGCCTTGACGTAGCTGCGCAGCCGGTTTTCGAAGTCCTGTTCCCATCCGCCGCGGTAGACGATGCGGGTGGCGATCTCCACCGCCAGGATGGCCCACTTGATCTTTTCCGGCAGGCGATGGGGACGGTTTTGAAAGACCTCGTGACGTTCAATGAAGGCGGGCAGGTGCGCCAGAAGGACCCGTCGGAACTCGGGCTCATCGGCCAGGGTCGGGTGGGCCTGGAAGAAGGCGAACAGGCGGGCGTACCACTGATTGATTTCCTGACTGATCTCGACGCTGATCTCCGTAAAGCGTTGACGCCCTTCGGCCTGGCGGTGGCGCGTGAAGATCAGCTCGGCTTCGTCCCGGGCGCGCCGGGTGAGAATCGCGAGCACGTCGTGGACATAGGCTTCCTTATCGGCGAGAAACTCCTCGTCGGACAACAACAGGTTGGCGATGATCTCGTAGGAGGAGCAGATCACGCCGCACTTGTTGGCCGAGGCGTCGCGGATCAGGATCACCCCGCGGTCCTGGAGGGCGTTGCGGGCCTCGGGGGAAATGAACGAGTTGGCCCCCTCCACGATCACCCGGGCGCTGGGCGTGTCATCGGCGGTGAAGTAACGGGACCAGTTGGTGGCGTCGATGGTCTCCGGCCGCCCGCCGCAGGGTAGAAACAGATCGGCGGTGGTCTCGAAAACCAGCCGGTTGGTCTCGTTGAAAAAGGCATCGGCGGTGATCCACTGCTCGTCGATCCCCGTTTCGGTGCGGGTCAGCTTGCGGTGCAACTGGCGCATCGCTTCCCGGCGCTGCTGGTTGCGAAAGACGATGAAGCCCCCCGGATGGAGCCGCTGGGGATCGAATTGGTCCAGATCCCCCTTGAGCACGATGCGATCCAGCTCCCCATGGTCCGCTCCCAGGGGGTCGAAGAATCCCGCGGTCCCGTCCACCAGGGCGAGGATGCGCACCCCGGGGCAGCGGTCCAGCAGCAACCGGAGGCTGTTGCCGGCCACGTCGCCGAAGGGGCCGCCGGTCATCTTCACCGCAAAGGGGTTCCGGGTCATGTCGATGCCCACCTGGCGCAGGGCGATTTCGGCGGTCTGGATCACCCCCCGGCTGGTGACGCCGTAGGCCTTGTGGTTGATGCCCACCCGCTTGCTGGAGATGATGCCGGCGCCCAGGACGTAGCCGCGTTCCACGGCCAGGCGGGCGATGGTCTCGATCATCTCGTCGTGCATGTTCTCATCCGGGCCCAGCTCGATGGGCTCTTCTTCGCGGTGGTAGTCCACCACCGCCGGATGGTGGCTCACGCCGGCGTCGGTGACGAAAATGTCCAGAAAGGCGTTGATGAGCCCGTACTGGAACTTGTGCAATCGCCGGGTGACCTCCCTGGCGTCGGTCAGATCCCGCACATCGCAGATGGCGGTCATCTTGCTGCCGCCCTCGTAAATGTCCTTGTTCTTGAGGTGCTGGGTGTGGGCCAGGACGAAGACTTCGCGAAACAGGGTGTTGCTCGTGCTGATCCACTCGTCGCCGCTGCGGCACAGCACGGTGCGCCAACCGCCCCGGGCGATGTCCGAAAAGCCGATGTGGTAGCCGAAGCCATGACGCCCGAAGAAGAAGGTGATGCGAAAGGGCGTGGCCTGGGGCAGGTCGCGGCGCAGCTCCGGTGCCAGTTCCCCCAGGTAGGCGGGATCGAGACGGAAGGCCAGCGCGTGCTTTTCCGGGACGAAGAAATTGGACTTGAGGCAGTGGCGTACCATCTTCAAGGCTGTATCGAAGACCACCCGACGGATCTCGTCCAGGTAGCGTTGCCCGGTGTTGTAATTGGCCACGGTGGTCTCGGCGGCGGCCAGGGCGTCCTGGTAAGACGCCTGGCGGTCGGTGATCCCGGGATCGAAGCGCAGGCGGAACAGGGCGATGAGCATCGCCAGGATGTCCGGATGGGATTCGAAGCACCCCCGCACCGTTTCCAGGTCGAAGCGGTCCGGATCGCCGTGACTCAAGTTGGTGTGGCAAAAGGCCACCATGGCTTCGGCCAGGCTGGCGTCGGGACCGGTCATGGCGCCGGCCCCGACGAAATTGCGGTAGGCGAAGCTTTCGATGGCCAGAATCTGGGTGTTGTAGAGCTCGGTTTGCAGTTGGTGGTAGATGGCCGAGCTGGCATCGATGGCACTGCGGTCGTGGGCCCGGATGTAAAAATTGCCGATGAAAACCGGGCCGTCCCCCAGCGACAGGGTGAGACTGTAGGATCGGCGCACCCCGAGGTCGAGGCGGCGGAAAACCTCCAGGATCTGAAGCAGAAACTGACGCCTCGGCGGCTGGGCGACGCCGAAGACCACGCGCCATTCGCCGTCCTGGCCGGCGGCGGGCACCGGTTGCACGTCGAAGAAGAAGCCGCTGCGCCGGCTGGTCTGGTGCAGCACCCAGAGGATCCGGGCGATGCGTTCGGGGGGGGAGATCTCCACGTAATCCGGTTTCTGGCGCCAGAGGTCGAGGAGATGCGCATCCACCTCCGCCACGGGAAAGTCCGCGTAGTCCCGGGCCAGGGCCTCGACGACGGCGCCGCGGATTTGCGGCGACAGGGTTGAAGCGGCGGGCGGGGGGGGCGGGGTGGCCTCGGGTGACTGGAAATCGAAACGCTGAATTTCCAGCGGTGTGTCGGTGCCGGGGAGCGGGGCGTTGGAGTGGATGATCTCCGAGTAGACCACCTCCCGTTCGCCGAGGGCTTGTAGGGTTTCGTAGAGGGAGCCGGCACGGTCGCAGCGGGCCAGAATCAGTTTACCGGCCCGGTCCAGCAGCACCAGACTGTTCTGGTCCTTGATGGCGGACAGGTGCAGGGCGAGGCGGGCCAGGGCCTCGGTTTCCGGCCCCATGGTGATGGTGAAGTACCTGGGCATGTGCCGGGCCAGCCAGGTGAGGTTTTCCGGCACCTCGGCGTAGCGGTTGGTCACATGCTGTTGGAGCGTGCGGTAAAACACTTCCACTGAGAACCTCCTTCAGGCGAATTCTTCGCAGTGCCAGACCCCCCCGAGGGGTTTGCGCAGGGTGCAGTGGTGACGGTTGGCGCAATTTTTACACAGGCCGATCCATTCCGACGGCCGCTCGGACGACGGGGGCGGAACCGGGCGGAGACGAGGGCCGACGCCTGCCGCCGGCGTCCGGGCGTCGGGTTTTACCGGGGTGAATTCTTCGCAGAAGACCACCGGTGCGCTGCTGCGTGATCGCAGGTGGCAGGTTTCCCGGTGGATACAGGTGGTACACAGCCCCTGGTCCCAATCAATCGCGGAAGGGGGCTCGACGCGGGCGGTGGCTTTGTTCATGGGTCCCTCCTGTGGCGGCGGCACTGTGTCTGTCGCCCGTGGATCTGAATTCGACGTCTTGCGCCGATTTGTCGGTTCCATAACCAATCGACAAATCTTTTTGCAGAGGACGTGCTGCAGAGGACGTGCCAGGAGCGGAGATGAGTTCAAGCCGATTGGGTTAAGGCTTTATAAGCTCTTAATATTAAAAGTTAATAATGAAATATAGAAAGTAAAGCAACCGGTATTAGAAGCGAAATTCCCAGAACGCGATGACGGAAAAGAAGCCAGGCGAGATGGTTCAAATTGATCCAGCGGGAAGAAACCAACCGGCGCTTTTAATCATCCGTCGCCGTTGTCCCTTTGGCCAACTTGTCCCGCAAGGTACGCCGGGTGATGCCGAGAATTCGTGCCGCCCGGCTTTT
>JACDJA010003396.1_pt1 | contig 10338 bp, 9 predicted proteins | sample 7449241 | NCBI WGS metagenome assembly JACDJA01 (sample SAMN14253289, study PRJNA609438) | sludge metagenome | isolation source: initial anaerobic sludge | collected 2018-12-20 | reverse complement strand
TTCACCTTTCACCTTTTACTATCCTCTCTATCTATCCACCCACTCCTTAAAACTACGCGACCGTTCGCGGCTCACCACCAGCTTTTCTTTTACATCGGGGCGGGTTTTCACCACCAACTTGCCATTGAACCAGTTTTCAACTTTGCGTATGGTGTTTACATTGAGTATGTACTGACGGTTGGCGCGAAAAAAGAGGGCAGGGTCCAGTTCCTTCTCCAGTTTATCTAATGTGAAATCCAATATGTGATGATGCCCGTTAAAGGTAACAGCCGTGGTTATTTTATTGGCACTCTCAATCCAGGCGATGTCATTCACGGGCAGGGTATGAAAGCCGTCAATCAGGTTCACCATAAACCTTGTGCGGTAATTTGTCAGTCCCAGTTTCAGAGCCTGCGCCAGCTGGTTAAAATCTATCCGGCTAAAGTGTTGATGAAGTGCCGGCGTATAAAAACGCTCGAACTTTGAGATGGCCTCTTCCAGCTTTTGGGGAAGGATGGGCTTTAGCAGGTAATCGATGCTGTTCACATTAAATGCCTGAATGGCATATTCATCGTAGGCCGTGGTAAATATCACCATGCTTTGCACTTCCACCTGATCGAACACCTCGAAGCTGATGCCATCGGAAAGCTGTATGTCCATAAATATAAGTTCGGGGAGCGGATTTTTTTCAAGCCATTCCACCGTCTCCTCCACGCTCCCGGTAACCCCTGCAACACTCCAGTGGGGGCGCAACTCTTTAATTGTTTTTTCCAAATGTCGCCGGGTGGGGATTTCGTCTTCTACAATTAAAATGTTCATAAGGGTTGATTTTTATAAAATGTATCACTTTGTGGGAAACTATCCGTTGGGCACACCACAGAATCCCCTTCATTTCATTAATAACTCTCAAGCAGCGGCAGCACTACTGTAAACTCTGTATCGGTCATTTCAATCTCCGGGGTTTTCCCCGACAACAGCTCGTATCTTTTTGAGTTGTTGGTGAGGCCCGTGCCGGTTGAATAAACGTTGCTTTTGGGTTGCAAATTGTTGGAGACTTTTATTCTATTATGCGGCAGGCTTTCAATGGTAATAGTTAATGGCATTTTTTCGGAAGCACGGTTATGTTTAATGGCATTTTCTAATAAAACATACAACGAAAACGGTGGAATGTGGCGGTGAAGATGCCCGTCGGAAATCTTTACATTCATCTGAATAGCCTCGCCTACCCGTATTTTGTGTAAAAAAACATAGTTGTCTATAAGCTCCATCTCCTGTTTAAGGGTAACGGTGAGATCGTTGCGTCGCTGAAGCATGTAACGGTAAACATCGGCCAGCTTTTGGGTAAATTCTGCTGCTCTTTGGGGGTTGTAATGAATCTCCGAGATGAGCACGCTAAAGTTATTGAATAGGAAGTGTGGGTTGAGTTGGTTTTGAAGTATTTTGTAGTCCGCCTCCAGCTTGGCCTGCTTCAACGATTCATTCTCCAGAACCGACAGTTTCCAGTTGAGAAGAAAACTCCGTAAAAACAGGATCGCATTAAAGATAAGGACAAATAAAAAGCCGAAAGTAATGGTAAGTACGATTGAATTGAAATAACGTGCTTCAGCTAAATAGGCTTTTGGAAGTGCCAAAAATCCCAAAAGGACCACAATAATCGCCCATATTAAACTGAAGCCCAGTTGCTGTCTTCCCCGTTGTTTAATGCGAAAAAACCATGGAGACTTAAGGTCTAAAATACGATTGATAATGATGTTGCCCTCGCTCAGAAGGTTAAACCATACCACCGATAAAATATATGGCAATGGCTCTTTAAGTGGATTGGGTGAAGCGCCAAAGATGGAGGTGACAAAAACAATCACCAAAACACCAATCGACGACACAATTAAGAACCTGAGCAGCGTTGGCTTTATGCCATGAGTGGTAACCCCCTTGCGGGTTGATGCTGCGAATTCTCCGGAGATGGGTGGCTTTGTCTGTTTCATTGAAGAATGAAATATTCTCACTTCTTAATTTATTACTCAAAGATACAACCATTTTAGTTTTCCTGATCGGTGCAATACCTCAACCATTCAAATTAGGGACTGAAGCGTATGAGAGGCGGATTTTTTGGTCTGAACCTGTTAAAATTGGGTGAAAACTTATGCTGATGAGGATTGGCCGAATCTGTCAACTCCATCTTTTTCAATTTACACATTATTAACAGTCCTTAATCCATTGATAATTAGCATTATAGAATAAAAATAGATTTTCAGACGCAAATAGTCAATAATTTATTTGGTTGTTGATTCAAAGTGGTGAACAACGGAATTGTGCTGGTGGATTATTCCAATTTGTTGCGCAAGCGCGGACTCAATCTTTATGAGGCGGTTCAGGAGGCCGGCAGAAGCCGGTTAAGACCGGTGCTGATGACCTCGCTCACCACTATTCTGGGGATGCTGCCCATGGCTTTAAACAGCGGTATGGGGCGCGAACTGTACTCCCCGCTTGGCGTAACCATGATTGGAGGTCTGTTGGGGTCAACCATCATTACTTTATTGGTGGTGCCCACCTTTTATGCCATCCTGCACAGGCGGGAGCATACGGATGTCTAATACTCTTATCTAAAACAGTAATACCATGAAGATGATATACTGCACCTGTAACGTATCGGTGCCCGAAGAGGTTATTAAGATTCTTGAGGATAATAATATCCGCGATTATCAGGTGATTGAGCAGGTAACCGTAAAAAATAAAAAGGGCGACCACCGTTTTAACAACCCGGTATGGCGGGGCTATAACTCGGTAGTGCTCATGCAAATAAGTGAACAATCAAAGGTTGATCAACTCATCGGGAAGTTGAAAGAGTAGAACCAACAGGTGTTTAATGATAATGAGCTGGTTACAGTTTGTGGCTGGTCACTGGAGAATTACTTTTTCGACTAAAGAACTCAGCACTTATTTCTTGCACAAGGGCTATTGGTGATAAAGAATCCGAAAAACCCGCCAATGAGTGCGCTCTTTGTCATGCCACCCAGCGACAGTTCATTCACATGTCTGCCTTCGGTAAAGTAGAAGTAACCCAGCCCAATGATGGCACCAATCAGAATATAAAGGGCAGATCTTCTGACATGCGGAGATTGTGAAAACCTTTTCAGCCGGCTTCCTTCAGGCTTGACTTCTAATTGCTTAAACTCCATAGTTGTAATTTATGATTCTATATATGTAGATGCAAATATAGGTATAATTTTAGGACTTTGTTATTTGGGTTTTCATTTCTCTTACGGCCCACTTAGTTTTTTAATTACCTTCGTATCTTTACCGCACTTCTAAAAAAAGGTGGTGTTTTAAGTAGTGTTGGCAAGAGAACTGTCCTTTTTTTCGTAAAGGACTGTTTTCAACACGAGAATAATGCAGTATTTGGCGTTTTCTTGCCAAGACTAAGTACAAATGAATATCGAATGAAAGTTTGCATTGCCGAAAAACCCAGTGTGGCCAGGGAGATAGCCCGTGTTTTGGGCGCCGCTACGCGCAGAGACGGCTATTTTGAAGGGAATGATTATCAGGTTACCTGGACCTATGGCCATTTTTGCACCCTCAAGGAGCCCCACGACTATCTGCCGTCGTGGAAGCGTTGGAGCCTGGGCACGCTGCCCATTATTCCTTCACGTTTCGGCATAAAACTCATCGACAATCAGGGTGTTATCAAGCAGTTTAATATTATTCAGCAATTGATAAGTAAAGCCGATCAGGTGATCAATTGCGGCGATGCCGGCCAGGAAGGGGAAGTGATTCAGCGCTGGGTTTTGCAAAAGGCCGGTTGCAAATGTCCCGTTAAGCGTTTGTGGATATCATCCCTTACCGAAGAGGCTCTGCGCGAAGGGTTTGAAAAATTGCATGAAGCGGAAGAGTTTGATCTGCTCTACGCCGCCGGCAGTTCCCGCTCTATTGGAGACTGGCTGCTTGGCATAAATGCCACGCGCCTCTATACGCTCAAGTATGGGCAGCAGGGGCAATTGCTCTCCATCGGGAGGGTGCAAACGCCCACGCTGGCGCTTATTGTAGAGCGGCAAAAGGAGATGAACGATTTTGTGCCTCAGACTTTTTGGGAGCTGAAAACCCATTATAAAGAGGTACTCTTTTCGTCGGTTACCGGCAGATATTTTAAAAAGGAAGAGGCCTTAAAAGAGCTGGATGCCATTCAGGATGTGCCCTTCGAAATTACCGACTTCACGCGGAAAAAAGGCAAAGAAGCGCCTCCCCGCTTGTTCGACCTTACCTCACTTCAGGTGGAGTGTAACCGGAAGTTCGCATTTTCGGCCGATGAAACACTCAAAATAATTCAGTTGCTCTACGAGAAAAAGGCAACCACTTATCCCCGGGTTGATACCACCTTTTTGAGCAACGACATCTATCCCAAAGTCCCCGGTATCTTGAAGGGACTAAAGCCTTATGAGGCATTGGTGTCGCCTGTGCTGGCCAAAAAAATTCCCAAATCCAAAAAAGTATTCAACGACGCCAAAGTCACCGACCACCACGCCATCATTCCCACCGGTGAGATACCCCCCAATTTGTCGCGCAACGAAAAACTGGTCTTCGATATGGTAGCCCGCCGCTTTATTGCTGCCTTCTGGCCCGACAGTATCATATCCACCACCACCGTAGAAGGCAAGGCGGGGGAGGTGAAGTTCAAAACATCGGGCAAACAGATTGTATCGCCCGGCTGGCGTGAGGTTTTTAAGAAGGATGATGCCGCAAAGCCATCGGGTGATAATGAATTGCCCCTGTTCGTGAAGGGTGAGCAGGGGCCTCACAAACCCGACCTGCAGGAGAAACAGACGCAGCCTCCCAAACCCTACACCGAGGCCACGTTGCTTCGTGCTATGGAAACTGCCGGTAAGCAGGTGGAGGATGAGGAGCTGCGCGATCTGATGAAGGAGAATGGCATCGGGCGGCCCTCTACACGGGCGGCCATCATCGAAACACTTTTTAAACGGAACTATATTACCAAAAACAGGAAAAACCTGGAGCCTACCATTACCGGCATGCAGCTTATCGCAAGCCTGCAGAACGAATTGCTCAAGTCGGCCGAACTTACAGGCATCTGGGAAAAAAAGCTGCGCGACATCGAGAATGGAACCTACAGTGTGGCCAACTTCATGGATGAGATGAAACAGATGGTTTCCGATATCGTGTTCGATGTAAAGCGCGATGCTTCGGGACGCAAAATTGAAATGGCAGAAACCGGCGAAAAACCGGAAGACGAAAAATCCAAAGCCGTTTCGTCAACCGGCGGAACCAATCCCCCTCTCTGCCCGCGATGCGGCGAAGGCTTTATGCTTAAAGGCAAAAGCAACTGGGGCTGTTCACGTTTTAAAGAAGGATGTAAAACCCTGGTGCCTTTTGAGTTTTTGGGTAAGCGCTTAACCGACAATCAGATAGAGACTCTGCTCCGGAAGGGAAAAACCGGACTTATTAAAGGCTTTCAGGTTGATGGTGTGAATACGGATGGCCGTCTTTCCTTCGACGGTAATTATTCTCTACAACTCGGGAAAGAAGAGCTTCCTCAATGGAAATGCCCCAGATGTGGAGAGGGACTTATTGTAAAAGGCAAAAATGCGTGGGGTTGCAACCGTTTCCATGAGGGTTGCCGGGTGCTCATTCCCTTTGAATTTATGGGTAAAACGATAACAGAGAAGCAAGCTGCCGATTTGGTTCTCAAAGGAAAAACCAATCTCATTAAAGGTTTCATAAGTCCGGGGAACAGCACAAAACTAAATGGGCGCCTTATCTGGAGTGATGTTTTTAAGGTAGCGCTGGAAGAGGTGTAGAGACGCACAAATTGTGCGTCTGTACAGGGGGCGTTGGTTCAGAGTTAGGCCTTGTCTGTACAATATGGGTTCAGGGTTGAGGGTTCAGGGTTCAGAGTTCGTCTTCCCTGCCTACAGGCAGGTGTCTTCTGTCTTCCCTTCCGATAGCTATCGGAATCCGTCTTCTATCTTCTGCCTTCCGTCTTCGGTCTTCTGTCTTCTGTCTCCCAACCCTTTCACCTTTCCTCTTCCTGCTTTTGTGGCCGCCTGGCAGGCGCCAGCATATTTTCCGGTTTCAGCAGTTCATCCAGCTCCTCCTTCGACAGGACTCCCTCCTCCAGTACCAGTTCATAAACCCCACGTCCGGTGGCCAGTGCCTTTTGGGCAATGCGGGTACTGTTTTTATAGCCTATGTGTGGGTTAAGAGCGGTAACGATGCCAATGCTCATCTTTACATTTCGTTCGCAAACATCGCGGTTGGCGGTGATGCCTTTGATGCATTTTTCGCGCAGGGTGTTCATCCCCTTAATCATAAATGTTATCGATTCCATAATGGAGTAGGCCAGCACCGGCTCCATCACGTTAAGCTGCAGTTGTCCAGCTTCGGCAGCAAAGGTTACGGTAAGGTCGTTGCCGATTACCCGGTAACAGATTTGGTTCATCACCTCCGGGATTACCGGATTCACTTTCCCCGGCATTATGGAAGACCCCGGCTGCATGCGGGGTAGGTTAATTTCATTAAGGCCTGCACGAGGACCCGACGAGAGCAGGCGAAGGTCGTTGCACATCTTGGAAAATTTTACGGCCATACGTTTGAGAGCCGAAGAGTAGATGACATAAGCACCCGTATCGGGGGTGGCTTCCACCAGGTCGTGGGCCAGCTCAATGGGATAGCCTGTTATGCGGCGCAGATGTTCCACGCACGATTGTGAGTAGCCTTCAACGGCATTGATGCCTGTTCCAATGGCGGTTGCGCCCATATTTACTTCTCTGAAGAGGTTGGCGTTTTGATTAAGCCGTTCAATCTCTTCGTTCAGGTTGCGGGCAAAAGCGTTGAACTCCTGGCCCAGAGTCATGGGTACGGCATCCTGAAGCTGAGTTCGTCCCATTTTAAGTATATCCGAAAACTCCTCTCCCTTAATATGCAACGCTATCACTAACTTTTTAAGATGTCGCACCAATTCATCATTCATTCGTATCAGCGCGAGCTTAATGGCAGTAGGATAAGCGTCGTTGGTCGATTGCGACATATTCACATGGTCGTTGGGCGAGCAGTGCTGGTATTGTGCCTTTTCGTATCCCATGATTTCCAATGCCCGATTGGCAATTACCTCGTTGGCATTCATGTTGGTAGAGGTTCCCGCGCCGCCCTGTATCATATCGATGGGGAATTCCTTGTTAAATTTTCCTTTCATCACCTCATTGCCTGCCTGCACGATGGCATTTTTCATGTTGAGGTTGATGAGCCCCATTTCATAATTGGCCTCTGCTGCTGCACTCTTCACAGCCCCCAGGGCCCAGATGAAGTGTTTATATTGTCGCAGACGTGCCGTTGAGATGCTAAAGTTTTCGATGGCACGTTGAGTTTGTATGCCATAATAGGCATGTTTGGGTACAAGCCTTTCACCCAATAAGTCACTCTCTGTTCTGTGTTTTGCTCCCGACATAATTTTACTTGATTATCCGTTTTTATATCTTTAAAAAGTTTTGAATATACTACAAATTCCCGCAATTGCAGTTTCTTTGCTAATGTAGCGACCTTAAAACTCCTTTTTCTGATTTAGCCCAACTCAGTTATGATGTCAGGATTTCAACTTTTTTTGAAATATGAAGTTGGCCTCCTGAAGTGTTGACTCTCCATTCCAACGATAAGCGGCCAGTTTTCCGCCGTTAGCGATGCAATTGTCAACACAGCACACATTTTCGGTGGGGATGAGTGGGCCCGTATCTATGCAGTAATGGCCTACAAATACGATGGGTTCGCCGGGCGAATATACCTTAAAGGGAAAAAGCAGTTCCGGAGGAACGGTGTAGTTGGGCAGCACAAATTTATTGCCGTAGTTTAAGTCGTTAAAGGTTTTGCCTTCGGGCCTTTCCCACCACTTAATGCGGAAGTTGGTGCGTCGGATGTTTTTATCGTCTTTAATGATAAGATCACGGGGCAGCCTCAGCTCCACTCCTCGCGTGGTTTGACGCACGGCATCGCCAAAGTCCGATTTTACTGTATATATCTCATCCAACAGGGCTTTGGTAAGTCGGTTTTTCTCCATTTTGTGGGTGATAAGGGCCCGGTTTTCATGCGACCAGTAGGCATGAACGACTCTAATAGCGCCGAAATCGAGAAAAAAAGGGAGCCGGCGCAGCCATTTGATGGTATCTTTAAACAGGAGAGGATTATCAGAAAATTCTGCTTTTAGGCGATCCAATATCTTTTTGTTGGAGCCTGTCGCTAACCGGAAGGGCCTGCCCTGTTTATTTCTTGTGAAATGTGCAATGGCATTTAACTCATGATTGCCCAAAATAGCATGGGCGGAGTGGTTGTTTACCATATCACGTACAATGGAAATAACCTTGCGACTGTTGGGCCCGCGACTGATGAAATCACCTACAAATACTGCCTTTCGGGTGTTGTGATCCCATACGCCCTGGGTTTTGGAGTATCCCATTTTCTTCAGCAACGCCACCAGCTCCTTTGCCTGACCGTGCACATCGCCTATGATGTCATAAAAGGTACTGGCCAACGGGGCCTGGCCATCTATTTTCTGATGTTTTTTCACTATTTTACCGAGTCTGGTAATCACTGTGCAAATTTATAATATTTTGTGGCCCAGGCTCTCAAAAATCAGGATTCCGTTTCACATTTACTAAAAAAGTGGCTATCTTTTCACTCTGTTTTTATCCTTTTTGTTGAATAATTGAACCTGAGCCTATTTTTTATAGATTTGTTAAACTATAATCCTAATCCCTTATCTCTATTCAACAATATGAAATCACGAAGACAATTTATCAAACAAAGCGGCCTGGCCGCCGCCGGAATATGGGCCGCATCGGCCTGCTCCCGTGAAAAAACTTTAGCAACGACCGGAGGAAAGGTCACCAGACCTCTGGTAATCAGTACCTGGAAAAACGGTATCCCTGCCAATGCAAAAGCATGGGAAATTTTATCGACAGGAGGAAGAGCCCTCGATGCCGTGGAAGCGGGTGTGAGGGTGGTAGAGGCCAATCCCGAGGATATGAGCGTGGGCCTTGGCGGGCGCCCCGACCGTGAGGGCATTGTCACCCTCGACGCCTGTATCATGGATGAGAAAGGGAACTGTGGATCGGTATGTGCGCTGGAAGATATTATGCACCCCGTTTCGGTCGCACGCAGGGTGATGGAAGCCACACCGCATGTGATGCTGGCAGGAGATGGCGCCCGGCAGTTTGCCATAGAACAGGGCTTTGAAACGGTGAACCTTTTAACCGATAAAGCTCGGAAGGCCTATGAGGAGTGGTTAAAGACCTCGGATTATAAGCCGGTGATTAACATCGAAAACCACGATACCATTGGCATGTTGGCGCTCGATGAAAGTGGGAATATCTCGGGGGCCTGTACCACCAGTGGCCTGGCGTATAAAATGCATGGGCGTGTGGGCGATTCACCCATCATTGGTGCCGGTATGTTTTGCGACAACGAAGTGGGCGGGGCCGTGGCTACCGGCATGGGAGAGTTGGTGATGAAAACTCTGGGTTCGTTTCTGGTGACCGAATTGATGCGAAACGGACGATCCCCGCAGGAAGCAGTGGAGGAGGCGATTTTAAGAATCGTAAAAAAGGTGCCCGGTTATCGTGAAAGTCAGATTGGCTACCTGGCCGTTAACAAAAATGGAGAAACAGGTGCTTATTCGCTGCATAAAGGCTTTAATTATGCACTTTATTCGAACAATGAGAACCGGCTGCTGGATGCGGGATATTATATCAGTGAGTAGGTGATGAGCCGGCAGGGAATTGATACCTTCGATTTCCCCGGGAGGCCTTGTGCAGCCCTCCTTTCAGCACATCGCTTCGTGCTTCCCTGCCTTTCCTGCGGTCGGCAGGCAGGGTGCTTCGTGCTTCGTGCTTCCAACTTCCAACTTCTCCCGTCTTCTGTCTCCTTTTTTTAAACTAATTCTCTAACCATGGAAAAAACATTCAAACAAATCAACTGGGGCATAATAGGCTGCGGAGCTGTAACCGAGCTGAAGAGTGGCCCTGCATTTAATAAGGTGGAAGGCTCGAAGCTGGTAGCGGTGATGCGCCGAAATGGAGAGCTGGCCCGCGACTATGCCCGCCGGCACAAGGTGGACAAATGGTATAACCAAGCGGACGATCTAATTGGAGACGACCAGGTGAACGCGGTTTATGTGGCCACACCACCTTCCAGCCATGCCCTGTATGCCATCAAAGCCATGAAAGCCGGCAAGCCGGTTTATGTGGAGAAGCCCATGGCCGCCACCCACCAGCAGTGTATAGAGATGCTGGAGGTGAGCAAAGATACCGGCATACCCATTTTCGTAGCTTATTACCGGCGTACCCTGCCGGGTTTTCTCAAAGT
>JACDJA010003394.1_pt1 | contig 10340 bp, 10 predicted proteins | sample 7449241 | NCBI WGS metagenome assembly JACDJA01 (sample SAMN14253289, study PRJNA609438) | sludge metagenome | isolation source: initial anaerobic sludge | collected 2018-12-20 | reverse complement strand
GGCGGCGATGGCGGAAGACGAGGAACTGACGGCGCTCTATTCGACGCGGATTCTCGCGCTGGCCGCCGACATGCCGCGCTGCGGACGGCTGGACTCGCCCGACGCGACAGGTCGCGCGCGCTCGCCGCTATGTGGCTCGACCGTGGGCGTGGAACTGTGCCTTGCGGACGGGCGGATCCACGACTACCGGCAGCAGGTACGCGCCTGTGCGCTCGGCCAGGCGGCGGCTTCTGTGGTAGGCGGCGCCGTCATCGGTTGCAGTCGCGACGATATCGCGCGCGCCCGTGACGAACTGGCCCGCATGCTCGGGGGCGGCCCACCGCCGCAGGCGCCTTTTGACGGGCTCGCGGTGCTCACCGTCGCACGCAGCCATCGCAACCGGCATGCGTCGATCCTGCTGGCGCTTGATGCGACGCTCGCGGCCTTTGACGATGCGGCTGCACGAGCGGCCGGATAAACGCGGGCCCACGGCAAAAAGCGCCGCACATCCGGTGGATGGCGGCGCAAGGTGGCGTTTTTCCGTGACAGGCAGGCCCGGCCGCAACGGCCGGCGTCGGACAGAACGCAGGCAGATCAGAACAGAAGCGGCAGGTAGAGCGCCCCGAGAAGCAGCGCGACCAGCGCCATGACGCCGACCGTATCGGCAACAAGCTGCATGGGCGGCGCGGTCAGAATCTCGCGAGTTGTTCGGGACATGGGCATCTCTTCCATAAGAATTGCCTCTTTGTTCCATTCTGTTCACTCTTTGTCAACATATTCATGCGACTCTGGTAGAACAAACAGTCAACCAATGCCCATCAGCCGTATCGCCCGTTCCTGTTCCATCAACCAGAGAAGCACCCGTGCCGCCTGCCCTCTCTCTCCAGCCAGCTTCGGATCCACCGCCAGAAGGGCGCGCGCATCGCTCTGCGCTACCGCCATCAGTGCGGCCTGCCGCTCCAGATCGGCGATGCGGAACCTTGGCAGCCCGGATTGCGCGGTGCCGATCACATCCCCGGCTCCGCGCATGGCCAGGTCCTCCTCGGCAATGCGAAATCCGTCCTCGGTCCGCCTCAGGATCTCGAGGCGGCGCCGCCCGGCCTCGGTCAGCGGCGGTGTATAAAGCAGCAGACATGTCGAACGCGCGGCCCCGCGTCCCACACGACCACGCAGCTGATGCAACTGCGCAAGGCCGAAACCTTCCGCCCCCTCGATCACAATGATCGTGGCAGACGGGACATTCACCCCCACTTCGATGACCGTGGTGGCCACCAGCACCCGGCTCTGCCCGGCGACGAAACGGGCCATCGCGGAGTCGCGTTCGGCGGCGGGAAGCTGACCATGAACCAGACCGACGACATCCGCCCCCAGCGCAGCCGCAAGATGGCGATGCCGCTCCTCGGCCGCTGCGCGGTCGCTCAGCTCCGATTCGCCGACCAGCGGGCACACCCAATAGGCCTGCTGTCCCTCGCCAACCGCGCGGCGCAGATGGTCGACCACCTCCTCCATACGCTCGGCCGATACCAGGGCCGTCGTCACCGGCTGCCGTCCGGGCGGCTTTTCATCCAGCACCGACACATCCATATCGCCATATTGCGCCAGCGCGAGCGAGCGGGGAATCGGCGTCGCGCTCATCACCAGGATATCCGCGCCCTGCCCCTTGGCGGCCAGTTCCATCCGCTGCTCGACCCCGAACCGATGCTGCTCGTCGATGACCGCAAGGCGCAGGTCGGCAAATACCACCTCGCGCTGGAACAGGGCATGCGTGCCGACCAGAATGTCGATCTCCGCAGAGGCGAGCGCGGCCAGTTTCGCCGCGCGCTCGGCGCCCTTGTCGCGGCCGGTCAGGATGGCAAGGCGCACCCGGGCAGCCTTGGCCAGGGGCAGCAGCCCCTCGTGATGCTGCCGGGCGAGCAGTTCGGTCGGCGCCATCATCGCCCCCTGTCCCCCCGCCTCGACGGCAACAAGCAGCGCGAGCAGCGCGACAAGCGTCTTGCCCGCGCCGACATCCCCCTGCAGCAATCGGTTCATGCGCAGCGGCATGGCCATGTCGGCGGCGATTTCGTCCACGGCCCGAGCCTGGGCGCGGGTGGGCGCATAGGGCAGCGCGGCAAGGACCCGGGCGCGCAGGCTCCCGTCGCCCTGCGTCGCCCGGCCCTTGCCACGCCGCGCGCGGGCGCGGGCCAGGGACAGGGTCAGCTGATGCGCCAGAAGCTCATCATAGGCGAGCCGTGCCCTCGCGGGACTGGCGGGCCCGATATCATCCATCCCCCCGGGCGCATGTGCACGGGCCAGCGCGTCATTCCACGCGGGCCAACCCTCGCGCGCGCGCAGTGCCGGGTCGATCCATTCGGCCAGTTCGGGGGCCAGAGCCAATGCCTCGCGCATCGCCCTCGCCATCACCTTCTGGGTAAGGCTCCCGGCAAGGGGATAGACCGGCTCATGCGCGGGGATCAGCGCGGCCTCCTCCGCCGGGACCACATGATCGGGGTGGACCATCTGCGCCACGCCATCAAAGAGCTCGAGCCGGCCCGAGACCACCCGGCGCGCCCCCGTGGGCATGAGGCGGCGCAGGACGTCGCCACGGGCACGGAAATAGACCAGCTGGAACGAAGTTTCCGCGTCACTCACCTGGATCCGGTAGGGGCCGCTGCGGGTGCGGGGCGGATGATGGGCGCCGACCGTGACCTCGACGGTAACTATCGCAGGGGGCACCGCCGCGCGGATGCTGTGCAGGCTGCGGCGGTCGATGACCGAATGCGGCAGCGTGAACAGCAGATCGCGCACGCGCGTGATCCCGGCGCCCGCCAGGCTCTGCGCGGTTCTTGCCCCCACACCGGCAAGGGTGGTTGGCGCGGCGAAAAGCGGCCAGAGTTGCTCGGGTCGGCCGCCGGGCGGTCGCCGGCCCGTCGCGGCCTCTGTCCCCTTTTCCGGCGGCCCGCCGTTGCGGGGCTGCGCGCTCATGCGCCGCTCAGCCGCAGCCATTCGGCCTCGTCGATGATCCGCACGCCCAGTCGCCTGGCGGCGGCGGCCTTGGAGCCCGCCCCCGGCCCCGCGATGACGAGGTCGGTCTTCGCGCTCACTGAATTGGCGACATGGGCCCCCAGTGCCTCGGCGCGGGCGCTGGCCTCGGCGCGGGTCATCTGTTCAAGCGCGCCCGTAAAGACAAGCGTGAGCCCGGCCAGATCGCTGGCGGCGGCGCGGGCCGGCGGCGGCGTGATTTCCTCCAGGCATGTGACAAGATCATCGATGATCTTGCGCTCCTCGCGCTGGCTCAGCGTGATGACGAGCGACGCCGCCATCACCGCGCCGAAACCCTCGATACCGAGAATCTCGTCCCATGCAATGCGCGAATCCGTATCAATTGCGGGCGCGGCCTCCCAGATGGCGGCTCGGACGGGTGCTATACGCGGGCGGCGACCCTCGGCCGCGGCGCGGCTGCGTTCCGCGCGCTCGGCGGCATCGGCGGCAAGATGCCGCTCGGCGGCAGGGAAGGCGCGGTCGACGGTCGCGACCAGCCGTTCCCACGATCCGAAATGCCGGGCAAGGTCGCGCGACGCCACCTCACCGATATGGCGGATACCCAACGCGAAGATCAGCCGGTCCAGAGCGATCACCCGCCGCGCGTCAATTGCGTCAAACAGTTTTGCGGCGCTCACCTCGCCATAGCCATCGCGGTCGCGCAGCCTGTCAAGGTTGCTCGAATCACGCTCCCGCAGCCGAAAGATATCCGCCGGGGTGCGGATCGGCAGGTCGGGGTCGTGGTGAAAGGCCTCGATCTGGCGTGCCCCCAGACCCTCGATGTCAAAGGCGGCGCGGCTGACGAAATGTTTCAGCCGCTCGATCTGCTGCGCCGGACAGCCTAGGCCGTTGGTGCAGCGATGGGTGGCGTCGCCGGGCTCGCGGATCACGCCGGCACCGCATTCGGGGCAATGTTCGGGGAAGGTGTAAGGCACGGCATCGGCGGGGCGCTGTGACAGGTCCACATCGTCGATCTTGGGGATCACATCCCCCGCACGATGGACCTGCACCAGATCGCCCACCCGGATGTCGCGGCCGCCGCGGATCGGCTCGCCGGTCGCGGCAGAACGGCCGGCGATGTAATCGGCATTATGCAGTGTCGCATTCGACACCACGACACCTCCCACCGTCACGGGCGCCAGCCGCGCGACGGGCGAGAGCGCGCCGGTGCGGCCGACCTGCGTGTCGATGGCCAGCAGCCGGGTCCAGGCGGTCTCCGCGGGAAATTTCAGCGCCACCGCCCAGCGCGGCGTCGTCGAGCGCAGGCCAAGCCGCGCCTGCAGTGCAAGGTCATCAACCTTGCAAACCACCCCGTCGATATCATAGCCCAGCGCCGCGCGGAGCGACCCCAGCCTGCGCCAGACAGCGATCAGCTCGTCGGGGCCTGCGCAGCGGGTCACATATCGGTTCACCGGAAATCCGAGCGCCCCAAGCCTCTCGAGCGCGCCGGACTGGCTGTCGGCAAGCGGCTCGCTCAACGCGCCCCATCCCCAGGCAAAGAAGCGCAGCGGTCGCATCGCCGTGACCGCGGGGTCGAGCTGGCGCAGCGATCCGGCGGCGGCATTGCGCGGATTGGCAAATATCTTCCCGTTGCCGTCGCTTGCGCGCGCGTTCAGGGCCGCAAATTCGTCATGCCGGATATACACCTCGCCACGCACTTCAAGCAGTGCAGGGGCGTCGGTCAGCCGTTGGGGGATCTCGGCGATGGTGCGGGCGTTCGCGGTCACATCCTCGCCGGTGGTGCCATCACCGCGTGTGGCGGCCCGCACCAGTTCGCCCACCTCATAGCGCAGCGACAGTGACAGCCCGTCGATCTTGGGCTCGGCCAGATAGGTCAGCAGCGTCCCCGGAGCAATGCCAAGCTGGCGACGCAGGCTGGCATCGAAGTCGTGCAGATCGGCTTCGGTAAAGGCATTGGCGAGGCTGAGCATCGGCAACGCATGACGCAATTCGCCAAAACCGGCGGCCGGCGGCGCGCCCACCCGGCCCGAGGGGCTGTCGGCGCGCCGCAGTTCGGGGAAACGGGTCGCGATGGCCAGGTTGCGACGCTTGAGGATGTCATAATCCGCATCGCTCATCACCGGGTCGTCGTCAGCATGATAGGCCCTGTCGGCGCGTGCGAGCAGCTCGGCCAGCCGGCCGAGTTCTCGGGCCGCCCCCTTGCGGTCGAGCGCCTCGGGCTCCAGCCCGGCTGCCTCCTTCGCCGCATCCTCCGACGCGGAGATATTGCCGCTGTCCGGGATCGTCACCGCCCGCCTCCGCCAATGGCCGGATCTTCGGGTCGAGTTTTAGGCGGCAGGCGGGCCGGGGTCCAGTGGCGCGTCAGCCACCGACGACGAGTCGGTCGACCTGCAACGCCGGTTCGGGATCGCGCAGGACATAGCCGCGCCCCCAGACGGTTTCGATATGGTTCTCGCCGTCATTGGCCTGCGACAGTTTCTTGCGCAGCTTGCAGATGAAGACGTCGATGATCTTCAGCTCGGGCTCGTCCATGCCGCCATAGAGGTGATTGAGAAACATCTCCTTGGTCAGCGTCGTGCCCTTGCGCAGGGACAGCAGTTCCAGCATCTGATATTCCTTCCCGGTCAGATGCACGGAGTTCCCGGAAACGCTCACGGTCTTGGTATCGAGGTTCACCAGGATATTGCCGGTACGAATGACCGACTGCGCATGGCCCTTGGAGCGGCGGATGATCGCATGAATGCGGGCGATCAGTTCCTCGCGCTGGAAGGGTTTCGTGAGATAGTCATCCGCGCCCGAGCCGAATCCCTTCAGCTTGTTGTCGGTATCGGTCTCGCCCGAGAGGATCAGGATCGGTGTCTCGACGCGGGCAAGGCGCAGCTGGCGCAGCACTTCATGGCCGTTCATGTCCGGCAGGTTCAGGTCGAGCAGGATCAGGTCGTAATCATAGAGCTTGGCGAGGTCGATTCCCTCCTCGCCCAGATCGGTGGCGTAGACGTTCAGATTGGCATGCGCGAGCATCATTTCGATGCTGCGCGATGTGATCGGGTCATCCTCGATGAGCAGGATTCGCATGCGCGGCTCTCCCTCCGGTGGCGGCCTGACCGGACTGTGGCATGGTAAAGTTAATCTTTCCTTGCCACTGAGAGGATAGCTCATTCAATCTGAGGTTGTCTATAGCGTTGCAGATGCGTGGACTTCAGCGCGTCTTCTCCATGCAGTGTCACGGCGTCCAGCCATTGCGCCAGTTCGTCCTCGGACAGGGACCAGCGCGCCATTGCCCAGTCACGGGTAATCAGCCCGGCCATGATCGCATGGACCACGGCAGCCTTGCGGCTGGCGACCCAGCGGCAGGTATCAGGCGGCGGCAGGTCGGCGCGGCTCATCACGCGGCCATCGGAAAGGGTCACCGTGCGCGGACCATCGACCTTGTGCAGATACATCTCTCACCCCGTTGCTGTTTTCGTCACTCCCGGAAGGCAGGGTCCGGCAGCGGGCTTAAGAGCCCGTGAAGCGAGGGGTTGAGAGTGTGACGGTTTTTTCTATATTCTGCAGCACTCGCGCCTTAGGGCGATTGCACTGCGGAATTGGTCTCATGCCTCTCGATCTCATGCTCAACAGCCTTGGCCTGCCCAAGGCCCCCGCCGACACGCGCGTTCTGGTCGCGATGTCCGGCGGTGTCGATTCCTCGGTCGTGGCTGCGATGCTGAAGGAGGAGGGCTATGATGTCGTCGGCGTCACCCTGCAGCTTTATGACCATGGCGCGGCGCTGGCGCGCAAGGGCGCCTGTTGCGCGGGACGCGATATCCATGATGCGAGGAACGTGGCCGAGGCCATGGGATTTCCGCATTATGTCCTTGATTACGAAAACATCTTCCGCGAGGCGGTGATCGACGAATTCGCCGATACCTACCTTGCGGGCGCCACGCCCGTGCCCTGCATCCGCTGCAACGAACGGGTAAAGTTCAAGGACCTGCTGCAGGTCGCCCGCGACCTGGATGCCGATTGCATGGCCACCGGCCATTATATCCGCCGCGAAGTCGGGCCTTGCGGGGCCGAACTGCACATGGCCGCAGACCCCGCCCGCGACCAGAGCTATTTCCTGTTCCCCACCACGCGCGACCAGCTCGAATACCTGCGCTTCCCGCTCGGCGGGCTCAAGAGCAAGGCCGAGACCCGCAGTCTGGCGCAACGCTACGGGCTCGCTGTGGCCGACAAGCCTGATTCGCAGGATATCTGTTTCGTCCCCGAGGGCGACTATGCCGCCGTCGTGCGCAAGCTGCGCCCCGACACCGCCGAGCCCGGCGAGATCGTGGACATGGATGGCAATGTGCTGGGCACACATCCCGGCGTGCTGCATTACACCGTGGGCCAGCGGCGCGGCATCGGGATCGGTGGCCTGGGCGAGCCGCTCTATGTCGTGCGGCTCGACGGTGACCGGCGGCAGGTCGTGGTCGGGCCGAAATCGGCGCTCGCCTCACGCCTCGTGCCGGTGCGCGAGATCAACTGGCTGGGCGATGCTCCGCTCACGCCGGGCTCCGAGCACGAGATCGCGGTGCGTATCCGCTCGACCCGGCCCCCGGCCGCGGCGATCCTGCGCACCGCGGCGGACGGATCCGCCGAGGTCGAGCTGCTCGCCCCCGAAGAGGGTGTCGCCCCGGGGCAGGCCTGTGTGTTCTACGAACAGGGCACTACGCGGGTGTTGGGCGGCGGCTGGATCTGGAAGGGGCACTGAGCACGGAACCGCCGCCCCGCCGCCGGGCCGGGATGCGACCGGGGACGAAGGCGGCGCTCAGCCCGTGACCCGCCGCCCCATGGCGCCCCCCCGGCGCTGCGGGCTGGCTCCATCGGCAAGCCCGGCACGCAGGGTGGCCGTCATCGGATGATCCGGCGCATCGCCGGCATAGCGGTCGAGCATGGCATTGATCGCATGGCGCATGTCCGCATCAACAACCAGGCTCAGCGCCCAGTCGAGAAAGATCACCCGACATTCTGGCGCGGTGATGCCCTCGATTCGATAGGATTCGCGGATGAGCCCGCGCGGGTCGTTCGGGTCATGAGGGTCGCGCATCGAAACCGGTTCCTCGACAATTCCTCCGCGATGTGAGCACTGGACGAGCAATCGCGCAAGGGGGTGACCTTGCTGCGGACCGCAGAAGCGGCGAATATCGCGCCAGACGGCATTCGAAAGAACCTCGATGAGCAAGAGCCTCAACCGTGTTACCCGCGCGCTCGCCTGGGCCGGAATCCCTGCCACCCCGGTCGAGATGGCCGAGGGATCGCGTACCGCCGAAGAGGCGGCGGCGGCGGTGGGCTGCGCGCTGGACCAGATCGTCAAGAGCATCGTCTTCCAGGGCGCGGACTCGGGGCGCGTGTTCTTGTTTCTCACCGCCGGCGGCAATCGCGTGGATGGTGCCCGTGCCGCCGCCTTGGCCGGTGAGGCGCTGGTCAGGGCCGATGCGGATACGGTGCGGGCGCAGACGGGTTTTGCCATCGGCGGCGTGTCGCCGCTGGGTCTCCTGCAGGACGGGCCGGTCTGGATCGACCGGCGCCTGTTCGATTTCGACCGGGTCTGGGCGGCGGCAGGCACACCGCGCCATGTCTTTGCCGCCTCCGCCGCCGAGATCGCACGCGCAAGCAGTGCCGTTACCGCCGATTTCGCCGTCAGGGACGCTGGCTGAGATGCGCCGCATGCCTGGCCTGCCCGATCCCTTCGCCGAAGGAGCGTTCTATGAGAATGTGTCGGCCAAGCGCCTCGTGGCCTTTGTCCTTGATGGCGTCATCACCCTGGCCATGACAATCGTGACCCTGCCACTCACGGCCTTTCTGGGCTTGTTCTTCTTTTCGTTCCTATGGACCGTCATCAGCTTTTTTTACCGCCTGTTCACCCTGCGCAACGCATCGGCCACCTGGGGGATGCGCCTCATGGCCATCGAACTGCGCGAGGCCGACGGCCTGCGCCTCCGGCCCGGCACCGCCCTGATGCATGTCTGCGGGCTCTATCTGTCGTTCGGGCTCGCGCCGTTGCAGGTGGTCTCGGTGGTGCTCATGGTCGCGCTCGGGCGTGGTCAGGGGCTGACCGATCTCGTCCTGGGAACCGCCATGGTGAACCGTCCGGCATGAGATTGCGGTTTTCCTTGGCCTCCTGAGCGCGCGCTGCTAGGCTGGATTCTGCCCGCCCGGCTTCCATGCCTGCCAGCCATTGCCCGCCGCCTAGATACCGAAGCCCGACCGATGCGCCATTCGCTACCCATTGCCCCGCAGTTCTTTGTGACCGCCCCGCAGCCCTGCCCCTATCTGCCGGGCCGGACCGAGCGGAAACTCTTTACCGCAATGCAGGCCGAAAACGCCGAAGCGATGCATGACACGCTCTCGCAGCAGGGGTTCCGGCGCAGCCAGAATGTGCTGTATCGCCCATCCTGCGGCGATTGCACGGCCTGCCTGTCGGCCCGCATAAGGGTGCGCGACTTTGCACCCTCGCGCAATCAGTCGCGGGTCTTGCGCCGGGGTGACAATCTACGCCGCCGCATCGTCACCCCCCGCGCCACGCGCGAACAGTTCGCGCTGTTCCACCGCTATCTGGACAGCCGTCACACGGATGGCGGCATGGCGGACATGACGCTGATGGAATACGCCGCGATGGTCGAGGAGACCCCGGTCCGGACGCGACTGGTCGAGTATCGCGACACCACCACGCGCGATCTGGTCGCCGTCTGCCTGACGGACATTCTCGGCGATGGCGTATCAATGGTCTATTCCTTCTTCGATCCCGAGCGCGCGTCAAACAGCCCCGGCACCTTCCTCATCCTCGACCATATCCGCATCGCCCGTGAGCAGGCCCTGCCGCATGTCTATCTCGGCTATTGGGTGCCGGGGAGCACGCGGATGGGCTACAAGGCACGTTTCCGCCCGCTCGAGGTCTATGCCGGCGGCCGCTGGCAGGAGGTCGATGACCCCGACCATTTCCCCCGGGCAGCCCATCCCCTCGCGGTCGAGCCGGTGGCCGAGCAGGTCGCCCGCATCACGCTGCCCGACCTGCGCGGGACCAAGCTCTGATCCATCAGCGGCCGGGCCGGTCGCCGCAAGCGCAAACACCCGGGCTCTGCGACCTTGCGCCCCGGTTGCCTTTTGCTGCGCTGCAACATATCGCGTTTTCCTGATGAGTCCCCCACGACAGGAGATTGGAATGGACTGGAAAGCCACCCTTGCCGAACGGACAGCGCAAATCGTGAACTGGCGCAAGACCGCGCCCGAAACGGCTGCCGGATTTTCAGCCCTGGCCAGTGCGTCGATGAAGGATGGCGCAATCAGCGCGCTGAACAAGGAACTCGTCTGTATCGGAATCGGTATCTCGCAGCAGTGCCTCGACTGTATCGGCT
>JACDJA010003393.1_pt1 | contig 10341 bp, 9 predicted proteins | sample 7449241 | NCBI WGS metagenome assembly JACDJA01 (sample SAMN14253289, study PRJNA609438) | sludge metagenome | isolation source: initial anaerobic sludge | collected 2018-12-20 | reverse complement strand
TTATACATCCCGGTTGTCGTACCACTACGGCATGGTGCACAACACGCACCGCATCACGCTCGCGGGAGAACCGGCCGAGGAAGTGGACGATAAGGCGCGCGAGTTTGCCAAAGCCCAGATCGTAGCGATCAAGCAGCAGCGTGAAGCGCGCCAAAAAGCAAGCCAAGCTGAACAGAATCCGGAGGATGCAGCCTCGGGAGCGCAGGCCGCGGATGAGTCAGCAGAGGGCAAGAAACCGTCCCGTTCCAAGCAGGCCCGCAAACCGCGCCCCGCCAATGGCAGCGAAGGAAAAGGGCGTGATGCAGATGCTGGCACACCATCAGGGCAGCGTCCGCGCCGTCCGCGCCGGGATCAGGCGCGCCCTCCGCGATCAGACAAGCCGGTGGCTTCCGGTACTCAGGCTGCGGCACCCGCAACCGAGAACCTGAGTATGGAAGAGAAGCTCGCCCGTCTGGCACAGCACTTCGGCAAGCCCGGTTAAGCGCCCGGTTAACAGCCAGATTAGATCGATAACAGACCGCTGTATTCAATCAGACCCTTTAAGGAACCCCATGCCATGATGGCTTCAACCGCCCTCTCGATCATCCTGCCCGCCAAGAATGAAGTGGGGGCGGTGGGGGATACCGTCAGGCGGATTCGTCAGGCCTTTCCCGATGCGGAAGTACTCGTGGTCAACGATGGCTCGACCGACGATACGGCCCAGGTGGCAGAAGCGGCCGGGGCACGGGTCATTACTCATTCCTACAGTATGGGCAATGGCGCGGCCATCAAAACCGGCGCGCGCCAAGCGACCGGCGAGGTGCTGGTGTTCATGGATGCCGATGGGCAGCACGATCCGGCGGACATTCCCCGTTTGCTTGCCCGACTCGACGACGGGTTGGACATGGTGGTGGGCGCGCGCCAATCCGGTTCATAGGCCAGTGTGGGTCGTGGTTTGGCCAACCGCTTCTACAATGCGCTGGCTTCCTGGATGACCGGTCAGAAGATCGAAGATCTGACTTCCGGCTTTCGCGCCGTGCGCGCCGATAAATTCCGTGAATTTCTCTATTTGTTGCCCAACGGATTCTCCTACCCCACCACCTGCACAATGGCGTTCTTCCGCGCAGGCTATGGTGTGGCCTATGTCCCGATCATGGCAGCCCAGCGGATTGGCAAAAGCCATATTCGGCTCGTCAAGGATGGCATCCGCTTTTTGCTGATCATCTTCAAGATCGGCACCCTGTACTCTCCCCTCAAATTGTTCCTGCCGGTTTCCCTGCTGCATTTCATAGTCGGTCTGAGCTATTACCTGTACACCTACAGTGAATTCAATCGCTTGTCGCTGGCATCGGTCTTTTTGTGGAGCGCAGCGGTCACCATTTTTCTGATTGGCCTTGTTTCCGAGCAGATCACGCAGTTGATGTACAAGGACAGCGGCAATCGGCCCGATTCCCGGCACGAATAGCCTGTCAAAAAAGGCACTTCCGCCCTTTTCCCAATCACCCCGTTTTTTCTGCCCGCTCTGATCAGGCTGCCCGTATGATTTCTGTAACGGAATTTCATCGTTGATCGAACTACACTCAGAGCACAAACAAATACGTGGGAAATGAGTCATGTTTCAAAGCAGTCGAAAGCAGATCTGGAAAAAGTTAGGTTTATTGATCGGAGGGATTGTATTCATGGCAAGCAATGTTCACGCGGCCGATACCGGCGCAGGTCAAACAAGCCCCGTGGCCACCGACTCGATCGTTTTGGGCATGGGCTGCTTCTGGGGCGCGGAAAAGCGCATGTCGGAAATCCCCGGTGTGGTGGATGTCGAATCCGGCTATGCGGGCGGTGACAAGGCGCGGGTTGGCTATCGCGAGATTCTGAACGACGAGCAGGCCATCCGCCGGGGTGCGCTTAACGAGCGGAATCACGCCGAAGTCATCAAGGTCACTTTTGATCCGGCCAAAGTGAGCCTGAAAACCATCCTGATCAAATTCTGGGAAAACCATGACCCGACTCAAGGTGATCGTCAGGGTAACGATGTCGGCAGCAACTACCGCAGCGTGATTTATTACCATGACGACGCGCAAAAGGCGGTCGCACTGGAAACGCGAGACGCGTATCAAGCAGCCTTGACGCGCGCCGGACGCGGCACGATCACCACCGAGATTGCACCGTTGCGTAATTACAATACCGCCGAGGAATACCATCAGGACTACCTCAAGAAAAACCCGAACGGCTACTGTGGTCTGGGCGGCACCGGCGTGGCCTATCCCGGCAGTGATCAGGCCGCTTCTGCCCCGGCACCGCAACTGGTCGCGGCGGATTTGAATGCCGATCGTCAACTGATCGTGTTTGAAGCGCATGATTGCCCGTTCTGCGCCCAGTTCAAGAAAGACGTGCTGGTCGATTGGCGTTCGCCTGTGCCGGTCGTCGCCACGCTCAACCCCAATCCACCCAAGGGCTGGACGTTGGAGAAAGCCCTGTTTGCCACGCCCACCATCGTGCTGTTCGAGCAGGGCAAGGAAGTATCCCGATACACAGGCTATAACGGCGACAAGGACCGATTCTGGAAATGGCTCGGCTTTCACCTGTTGACGCCGGAACAACAGAAAATCGCCTTTGAGCAAGGCACGGAGCGGCCGGGAACAGGATCGCATCTGGACGAAAAACGCCCCGGCACCTTCGTCGATCCGATTACCGGTGCACCCTTGTTCCGAAGCGACACCAAATTCAACAGCGGCACCGGTTGGCCGAGTTTCTTCAATCCCCTACCGGGCGCCATCGAGCTCAGAGAGGACAATGCCTACGGCATGCACCGCGTCGAGGTGATCAGCGCCAGCTCGGGCATCCATTTGGGGCATGTTTTCGATGATGGCCCACCACCGACCGGCAAACGCTACTGCATCAACGGCGATGTACTGAATTTCGTGCCGGATTAGTTATCTGGTTCCCGGGCCAAACGCAGTAAGATAAGCGGCAGTTCTTGTATGTGCCCTGATTTTTTACTGTGAAGATTTCATGTCTAAATTATTGTTCTGGATCGTCATCATTCTCGGGATTGTCGGTTACGTGGTATACAAGCGTCGTGCACGCACGGCACCGCGATTGCCACGCGACAAGCCGCTCGACACCTTCGAGACGATCCGCTGTGCCGAATGCGGCGTGTTCACGGCAAAAAACAAGGCGGTGATGCGCGATGGGCACTCTTTTTGCAGTTGGGAGCATGCCCAGAAATGGCATGATCGGCATTCCTCAAGCGATCATTCGTGATTCGCGAACCTATGACCCGACATCAATGATCGAGGCCCAATGATTCATACTCGCCCCAACACCAGATCCGGTTCCGAAACCGACAACTGGCGGGGCATTCGGCTCGTCAATGCCTACCGTGTTTTTCTTGCCTTTGCGCTCGTCGCCGCCTCCATTTCCGGCCGGGGCCCGCAGGTTTTCGGTCAGCAGGATCCCTACCTGTTCGGTTTTGTGGCCTGGGGTTATCTTGTCCTTGCGATGGGGTTCGAGTTCCTGCTTGAACTGCATGTCCTGCCTTTCCGTCCGCAGGCGCATTTGCACGCGCTCGGCGACATCATTGTTCTGGTGCTGGTGATGCATGCATCGGGTGGTCCGGGTGGTGGCATTGCCCTGTTGATGATTATTGCGGTCGGCCTGTCGGCGGTCTTGTTGGGCGCTACGGCCGCGATGGGCTATGCCGCCCTGGCCAGCATCATGGTACTGGGCGAGACGATGGTTTCCTCTCTGGTCGATCACGAAGAACGTCAGTTTGCGGCTGCGGGCTTTCTGGGTTTTGCCCTGTTCGTGGTGGCGATCCTGGTGGCGACATTCGAGCAGCGCGTCCAGCGTATAGAGCGTCTGACTCAACGCAAGGAAAAGGAAATTAATTATCTGTCTACCTTGGCCGTCCAGATTATCGAGCGGTCGCCGAATGGCATCCTGATCAGCGATCCGACCGGGCAAGTGGACTATATCAACACGGCGGCACGACAACTGTTGGCGGCCCGTCGACGGAGTGATGTCCGGAGTGTCGAGGGGAAACCCCCATCCAAATTGCGATTACGGGATACGCATCCCGCACTGGCGAATGCACTGCAGGACTGGTACGACGGGCGGATCACCGAACATATCGAGTGTGACGAGCCGCATCGATTCAGGGCGGAATTCCACGCGCTTCAAACCGAACTGGGACAGCGGGCATTGGTGGTTCTGGTGGATCTGTCTGCCGAAGATGCCCGTGTGCAGCAGAACAAACTGGCCTCATTAGGGCGGTTGACGGCGAGTATCGCGCATGAAGTGCGCAACCCCTTGTCGTCCATTCGCCAGGCCAGTGAACTGCTCGCCGATTCGACGTCGGAAGAGGAACGCGCCGAGCTGATCCCGATCATCATCCGCCACAGTGCACGCATCAACACGCTGGTCGAAGGTGTGCTGGATGTCGCGCGCAGGCCGCAGGTGCAGCCGACCCGTATTGATTTCACCCAATGGCTGGCCGAGTTTGTCGAGCTTCATCGGCTCGACTGGGAGGCTAACTCGGTCGTCTGGCAAGCACCGGCAAAAGCCGATAAGGCCTGCGCATTGACCTTTGATAACTCACATCTCTGGCAGATTATGGATAACCTCGTTACCAATGCGATGCGGCATGGTCGTAGTGCCGATGGTGTGACCTATTTGAATATTGCCTGTCAGCTCGTCGAGCCGGATACGGTGACGATCCGTGTCTGTGATCGCGGCCCCGGCTTGTCCGATACGGCCACTCATTCGTTGTTCGAGCCCTTTTTCACGACACACGTCGAAGGCGTGGGACTGGGATTGTATGTCAGTCGGGAACTTGCCCTCTCCAATGGCGCGCAACTCTACGCCGAAGCCGCAGGGAATGATGCCGCCGGTTCGACCGGCACCTGCTTTGTGCTCCGTTGTCCGCGCGCGGTATGATGGCGCTTCATGAACCGGGATTTTGTTTATGACCGCTTGCTTGATCGTTGATGATGAACTGGATATTCGCACGCTGATCGCCCTATCGTTGCGCCGTGAAGGCGTGACCTGTCATCTGGCCGCCGATCTGGCCAGCGCGCGCGCTCAGTTGGCCGAGCTGGGCCACACTTTAAGTTTTTGTTTGACCGACATGCGCCTGCCCGATGGCGACGGGCTTGATCTGCTCGATGAGATTCGCCAACGTTTTCCCGATTTGCCTGTGGCGGTAATTACGGCGCATGGGCAGGTGGATGCGGCCGTACGCGCTCTCAAGGCGGGCGCATTCGATTTTGTGTCCAAGCCGATCGAACAATTGGTGCTCAAGCGTTTGTTGCGCGATGCATTAAAGGCCAGAACGCTTGATTCGGCCACTGATGGGGCAACACTGGATGCTGAAGGGGTAAGTGCAACTCAGCAGGAAACAGCGCCTGGGGATGGTCAGCCCGATGTTGGCATGAACGCAGCGGCCAAATCGCCCTTGATCGGTCAGTCGCGTGCCATGCAGATGCTGCGCGAGACCATTGCCAAGGTGGCGCGATCTCAGGCACCGGTGTTCATCTGCGGCGAGTCGGGCACAGGCAAAGAGCTGGTAGCGCGACAGATTCATGAACTCAGCGGTCGGGCAGATGGCCCCTTCATCCCGGTCAACTGCGGCGCCATTCCCGCTGAATTGATCGAGAGCGAGTTGTTCGGTCACAGGAAAGGCGCATTCACGGGGGCGCATCAGGCGCATGAGGGGCTCTTCCGTGCGGCGGAAGGCGGGAGCCTGTTTCTGGACGAGGTGGCCGATCTGCCGCTTGGCCTGCAAGTCAAGTTATTGCGCGCCATTCAGGAGCGCAAGGTGCGCCCGGTGGGTGAATTGACCGAAGTCCCCATCGATGTGCGCATCATCTCCGCGTCGCATCAGGACCTGAATGCGGCGGTGCGCGATGGGCGCTTCCGTCACGACTTGTTTTACCGCCTCAATGTGATCGAGCTGCGCGTGCCGCCCCTGCGCGCTCGTTTGGAAGATCTACCCGAACTCTGCGCCCATATTCTGGGCAAACTGGCCGAACGGGAGCACCGTCGTCCCCCGCACCTTACTGCGGATGCCTTGCACTGGCTGGCCCAGCAGTCATTCGAGGGGAACGTTCGGGCATTGGAAAATCTCTTGGAGCGGGCGATTGCGTTGACCGACAGTGATCTGCTCGGTGTTGCCGCACTGACCGATTTCCCCGACACGGGCGCGCTTACCCCGGCGATCGATCAGAATAATGCTCATCTCGATACATCAGGGGTCGTCAAGTCAACTTGGGGCGCTGCGCCACCGACCAGTGCATTGGAAGCGGAAGAACAGCGGCAGGTGCTGAGCGCGCTGGAAACGACCCGGTGGAATCGCAGCGAGGCGGCCCGGCGTTTGGGGTTGAGCCTGCGGCAACTACGCTATCGACTGGCTAAATGGGGTGTCGAATAAGCCCATCGCTTACCGTTGGTGATCCGTGTGTTTTGATGTGGTGCGATACGCCAGGGTTCGCTCGGCCTATGAGCGAATAACTAATTTAGTATTAACGAATTTACTTGGACAGGCTCCGGGATGAGCGAATAATCCAGGCATCGGGCAAGAGGCCCGTGTACTGAGGTGATCGGCGACGCACTTAGATTCGATGCCGATTATTGGATAATCACCCAGCTAGGAGGCGGTGAAAAGATGGAATTGTTCGGAACAGAATGGATGAATGCATATCAACAACAATGGAATGCCGCGCCGGAAGTTGCCGGCGCGTTGTCCGAGGCGGGTTTTTCAACGACGATCGGGGTGGGCTTCCCTGATGATCCGGCACCTAAGGCGTATGTTCGCGTCGAACAGGGCAAGATCGTTTACGCAGGGGCTTATGACGGCAGCGAACTGCACTGGGACATGCGCGCCGCTCCCGAGCAGTGGGAGAAGTGGCAGGATTCCCCGCCGGGTATGGTGGGACTCGGGTCCGCCGTGGCCTTGGGGCGACTGAAGTTTTTTGCCGGCGATTACGCCACCATGATCAAGAACCCAGCCTTGGCCGGCCCGTTCGTGAAAAGCTTTGGTCTGATGGGTAAAGTGGCGGCCTGACGCAACCAACTCATGTCCCGTTCTAAATTAACGCCCTTTACTGGGCGTTTTTCATGCCTGTTGTCAGACTCGGCGCGTTGTGGCGTTCGGCGCGCGAGGTGGGGAAGGTGACCCGGAACATGCTGCCCTGATTGAGTTGGCTGGTGATGTCCAGCTTGGCATCGTGTCGCAGAATCACGTGTTTGACGATCGCCAGGCCCAGCCCCGTGCCGCCGCGCGTGCGTGATCGCGCCACGTCGATCCGGTAGAAGCGTTCGGTTAAGCGGGGAATGTGCCGCGGCTCGATGCCGATGCCGGTGTCCTCCACTTCAAAAACGGGTTGGTTTTTTTCGTTTTGCTGCCAGCGAATGGTGATGGTACCGCCGCCGGGGGTGTATTTAACGGCGTTGAAGACCAGATTCGACAAGGCTGAGTGCAGCTCTCGCATGATGCCGACCAGCCATAGCCCCGGGTCTACTTCCAGCAGAATCTGATGCTGTTCTGCGCCAGACAGTAATTGTGCGTCGTGAGCGACGGTTTCGAGCAGACTGCGCATGTCGATGGACTCGAAATACTCCTCGTCGGGGCGCGAGGTTTCCAGTCGTGAAAGCAGCAAAAGATCTTCGACGATGCGACGCATACGCTCCGATTGTTGGTGCATGTTGGTGAGGATGCGGAACATTTCACCCTGCGTATCTTCCTCGCTGTCGAGCAGGGTTTCGAGGTAGCCCGCCAGTACGGTCAGCGGCGTGCGCAATTCATGCGACACGTTGGCCACGAAATCCTGCCGCACGCCCTGAAGACGATAGAGTGCCGTCACGTCCCGTCCGATCAGCAGGCTGCGATCCTCGCCATAGGGCTCCATGCGCAGATTCAGCGCCCGTTGCTCATCGCCCGGAGACTGGAATTCCAGAACGCGCCCCGAAGCGCCTTCCCCCAGCCAGTTCACGAATGTGGGATCGCGTATCAGGTTGTCGATACGCAGGCCCACATCGTTCTGTGTGAGATTCAGCAGATCGCAGGCGGCATCGTTCAACCACTCGATTTCACGCAACGGGGTCAGCACCACCATCGCATCCGGTACCGACATGGCGGAGCGATGGTAGCGCTTCAACAAATCGACCAGCTTGCGTTGTCGCCGAACCCAGGAGGCACGTACACGGCGTTGGCGATCCTGAATCAGGCCGGTCAGACCGTAGGTTGTCTGACCGGTGAATTGACGCCGGACGTTACGCGCCAGACGCATCAACCGATACAGCAGCGAGAGGGCGTAACAGGCAAACGTGAGGGCGATGGCCCAGCTGATTGCGCCACCCAACATGAGCAGAACCCCGCCCGGCACGGCAGAGAGCAGGAGTAACAGCAATTCCTGCCGCCAGCGTGCGGCGTTCAGGCGCCATATCCGGTCTTGGTGCCTGTATCGGGCAGTGGGAGATCGATCGGGTCGTTTGACGGTGTTGAGTATTTTCTGCGGCACGATCGATCAGGCTTTGCTGGATAGCCGGTAGCCGACGCCACGTACCGTTTGAATCAGGGCATCGAACCCGCTGGGCACCAGGGCCTTGCGCAGCCGCAGGATGTGGACATCGACGGTACGCTCTTCCACATAGGCGTTGCGGCCCCAGATGCGGTCGAGCAATTGCGTCCGGCTGAACACGCGCTCCGGGTGCGTCATGAAGAAGGTCAGAAGACGAAATTCGGTCGGGCCAACTTCGATATCGACACTGCCGCCCGTCACCCGATGGCTTTCCGGATCAAGCCGCAAGCCCGCCACTTCGATCACGCCACCTTCGCTATCGGGTGATGCGCGACGCAGAACAGCCTTGATGCGCGCCATCAATTCCCGAGGTGAAAAGGGTTTGGTGATGTAGTCATCGGCACCGGCTTCGAGGCCGCTGACCTTGTCTTCTTCCTCGCCGCGCGCAGTCAACATGACGATCGGCACATCCCGTGTGAGTTCATCCCGCTTCATGCGCCGGGCGAATTCGATGCCGCTGGCGCCCGGAAGCATCCAGTCCAGCAAGACCAGATCCGGTAGTTTGTGCGAGAGTTGTTCGAACGCTTCGGAAACATCGCTCGCTTCGATCAGATCGTAGCCCGCGCGCCCGAGGGCGAACGTCACCATCTCCCGAATGGGTTTCTCGTCTTCAACGATCAAAATTGTTTTGCGTGCCATGATGAATGCTCGTGTTGCAGGGTGATGACTATTTGACCGCAAGGGAATGACACGATTATGACAATATGACAAACCGCCCGATTCTCCAAGCAGGGAACTTCCAAATAATCGCCATCTTTTTGTATGTTTTCTGCATAATCCCAATAAACTGGGCAAAATCGCCTGGCACTCACACGAATGCACTGTGAAAACAACTAATCTCACCTCCTCGATTCTCAGCCCCTCGGCGCCTATCGGCATTTTCGACTCGGGTGTGGGCGGCCTTTCTGTTTATCAGGCGGTTCGCCATGCGCTCCCTGCGGAAGACATCATCTACATTGCCGATTCAGGCCATGCACCGTATGGAGATCGCTCATCCGACTTCATCACAGAACGGGCAGTTGCCATGACGGATTTTCTTGTCGCCGCGGGGGCGAAGGCCGTGGTTGTCGCCTGTAATACGGCGACGGTCATCGCCGTGGAGCAACTGCGCAGGCAATTCTCGATTCCCATCATCGCGCTGGAACCGGCGATCAAACCCGCGATAGAGCATTCCCGATCTGGCGCCATCGGCGTGCTCGCCACCCGCAAAACAATCGAGAGCCCGGCCGTAGAGCGCTTGTGCCGCACACACGGGGCCAACACGCGCGTGCTTCTTCAACCGTGCCCCGGGTTTGTGGAGCAGGTCGAGCGGGGGGAAATGGAACATCCGAAGACTTACGAACTCATTCGTCGCTACGTCGAACCGCTGCTCGCGTCCGGGGCGGACACGCTGGTGCTGGGCTGCACGCACTATGTGTATCTGGCTCGGCAGATCAGAGCCATCGTCGGGCCGGATGTGACCATACTGGATTCGTCAGCCGCCGTAGCCAGACAGGTCGGGCGGCGCATCGGCTCATCCAGCGTCGCCGCGTCGGATGGTCGAAGCACCGAGGATCAGTTCTTCACCACCGCAGCATCGACAGATCATGCGCGCACGGTCATGTCCACACTACTGGGGCGTGCAGTCGATGTCCGGTCTGCCCAAAGCCCAAGCACCACCTGGTCTTGTACACAAGCGGCGCTTCCCTAGTGTACTGGGATGGTTATATTCTGCGTCCCTGAATAACCCGCACCAAAATTACGATAATCGCAAAAATCAATAAAATATGGATAAACCCGCCCATGG
>JACDJA010003392.1_pt1 | contig 10342 bp, 7 predicted proteins | sample 7449241 | NCBI WGS metagenome assembly JACDJA01 (sample SAMN14253289, study PRJNA609438) | sludge metagenome | isolation source: initial anaerobic sludge | collected 2018-12-20 | reverse complement strand
GATCGCGGAGGATTTTATTGATTATTGTTTGTTATTTATGGGTTGATTGACTAATGACTACCGACTAATGACAGTAGGAGCACATCCCCCCCAGCCCCCCTTCAAAGGGGGGAGCTGGATTGTTGGATAATTGCTGATGCCTAATGCCTGGAGAATAGAGAGTAGTGATATCGAAATCGAGCTTGAACTTGAACGTTAATCTGAAGTTGAACGGGAACCGACAACAGACAACCGACAACAGACAACAGACAACAGACAACAGACAACAGACAACGGACAAACAGACAACCGCCTGCCTATTGCATCGACTTCAAATATTTGAACAATTCGCTATTGGTAGAAATCACTACGGTGGTATTCCCATCAAAAGTTTTTTCGAAGGTTTCCATTGATTTCAGGAAAGAATACAGGTTTTTGGCTTGGGCAGATTGATTGTAGGCACTGGCATATATGGCGGCGGCCTCTGCATCGGCTTTCCCTTTTATCTTTTCGGCTTCCTCAAAGGCGGTGGATTGAATGGTCTTTAGATCGCGGACCTTTTCCCCGTTAATCCTGGAAGCTTGGCCCTGCCCTTCCGAGCGAAATTTATCGGCAATACGAAACCGTTCACTGTTCATTCGCTTAAAAACATTTTCCCGAACTTCCTCAACATAGTTAAGCCGCTTGATCTTGAAATCGAGAATAATGATCCCTAAATCCGCAACTCTTTCATTTGCCGTTGCCAAGATCATTTTTTCTATTTTCCGGCGTCCTATCTTAATGTCTATGAGAGTATCGGAAGAAGGTTCGGTAAGCGTATCCGTTACTCTTGCTTTCCGGTTGCTGTTCCGTACGGCCTCCACCAAATCGTGATTGGCGATATAATCCCTGGTCTCTCCATCAAGGATGTCATCCAATCTGGATTGGGCGCCTCTTTCGTTGGTAAGTCGTTTATAGAATTGAAGGGGATCGACAATCTGCCATCGGGCATAGGTATCTATATAAATAAACTTTTTGTCCTTTGTGGGTATTTGGTTGGGATCGCCATTCCATTCGAGATATCGCTTGTCAAAAACATTTACATCCTGAATAAAGGGGGTTTTGAAATTGATTCCGGGAGTAGTGACCGCATCGCCTATTGGTTTTCCAAATTGGGTGATGACCACCTGCTCCATTTCATTGACTATGTATATACTCGACTTGACCACCACGAGCAGCAGCAAGACAATTACACCTGATATTATAAGATTTCTTTTTGACATGATTTAGTTTTGATTTGGCGCATTCAACATATTGGAAACATCCTGTTTTTGCATTTGCATCTGTAGGAGCGGAAGAACATTGGTTCCCTTTTCGTCGGTAATGATTTTATTTCCCAGCTTGGGCAACACTCGGTTCATCGTCTCCAAATACAGCCTGGTCCTGGTTACCTCCGGTGCTTTCACGTATTCTTTATAAAGATCGTTAAACCGGGAAACCTCCCCTTGGGCATTATTCACCCTTTCTGCCGCATATCCCTCGGCTTTCTGAATGGTTTCTTCGGCCTGTCCCTTAGCCTTGGGGATTACCTTGTTGTATTCTGATTCGGCCTCATTGATCAAAGTGGCTCTTTCCTGCTGTGCACGGTTCACGGCATTAAATGCCGCCTTGACGGCATCTGGGGGATTCACATCCTGGAGTACCACTTGATCTATCTTTATCCCCAGGGAATATTCATTGCTCAATTCCTGGAGTATTACCTGCACCCTACTGGCCACTTCCGTTCTTCCCACGGTCAACACCTCATTAACGGTTCGGTCGCCAACCACCATGCGCATGGCGGCCTCTGACATATAACGCAAAGTGGTTTCGGGATTTTTTACTTTGAACAAAAATTTATAAGCGTCCTCAATTCTATATTGTACTACCCATTCTACATCGGCCAGGTTTAGGTCGCCGGTGAGCATCTGCGATTCGTCGCTTACATTTCCTTTGGTATAACTGGTCTTTAGAGAGCTCGTACTGGTAGTACGGAAACCAAATTCCTGTTTTTGCTGGCGTTCCACAGGCACCTTATAAACGGTCTCCACAAAGGGAATTTTAAAGTTTAACCCAGGTTCTACGGTGCGGGTATATTTGCCGAATTGCGTGATAACTCCCACTTCCTCGGGCTGGATCTGGAAAAAAGAGCCAAGGGCAATGATCAAGGCGACTATTGCAAGGAGAATGTATTTTATATTGCGGGAAATGAATTCTACTATTCCCCCAACGGATTCCGGAACTTCAAATCCGGGATGTTGATTATTGTTCATGTATGGTCATTTATGGTTTAATGGAGACGAAATTTATTAAAAAACATCTTCTTATTAATTTTTGCGTAACGTAAACCAAGATTGATAAAAGGCTGATACCGACGAATTAGGGTCAGAAGATGGGTTAATTGCAATAATACCGAATTTTTTATAGACGGTGGGGTTTTGGGGGCTTAATCTTTTTGCCTCGATACAAATTCAAAGCGCTGGGCGCTTTGAATTCACTCGGCAACCTTTGTTCTGGGTGCTGATTAGCACTGGTGTGCTGTGAAGAGTGAGGAGTGAAGAGAATTTGGGATTTGTTAATTTGGGATTGGGGATTGGTTAATTCGGTTATCGGTTATCGGTTATCGGTTGTCGGTTATCGGTTTGTAGGGTGCTTGGTGTTTGGTGTTTGGCACTTCGGCCTTTCGGCTTCGCTCAAAACGACGCTCCGCTCAGGGTGACAAATTTGGGGCTTGGTGCTTGGTTAATTGGGGATTGGTGAATTCGTTAATTGGTTAATTGGGGGTTGGTGAATTGGGGATTGGTTAATTCGTTAATTGGGGATTCGTTAATTGGTGGATACTTCAGATCAAATTGCGGCACCTTGTCCTGAGCAGTAAAGGATTTTCGGTTCGTTTTGTGCCACAGTTCGACACCGCTAAGTGCACCGCTTTGAAAGATTAAGGAAGCTTTGCTCCCTATTGTAAAAGGGGGTTTTGAGGATATTTGTTTTTATGAAAATCTTGGGCACCCAACGCTTTTAGTCTTTTTTATAAAAATTATCTATTTTAATTTTACATTTTTTATATATTTATCACGAGATGACGGCGATAGAGATAGGAATCATAATTTGTAATTTCTTTCCATATTTTTTTATCTTAAACTCCGGTTTTGTTGTGTTTATGGGCAGAAATTGAATCCGAAATCAATTATACTAACATAAAAACAACCCGTTATGAGCCAGTTTATCGAATACCTACTGAGTAATTTTACCCTAACTTTTTTTGTGATCGGTCTGATCTTCTCCTTTGTTTCCATATACAGGAATCGGAAGCGATTGACCAAGTCCTTTATCGTTGAAGCCTTTTTTAAATATTATTGCTTTTGGGCGAACGGTGTTTCCTGGACTTATAATGCAATTATGCACACAGTGTTCCACACTATGGCCGCCAGTTTTATAGGCTGGGACGACAGTCCTTTTCAATTGGAAGTGGGATTTGCCAGTCTGGGGTTTGGCATCATGGGGCTGCTTGCCATAAAGAAGAATTTCGGCTTAAGGCTGGGATTGGTGATCGGCACTTCCGCTTTTTTATGGGGTGCTGCCGGAGGGCATTTGTATGAAATATTTGAAAAAGGGAATTATGCTTCAGGCAATGCGGGAGTCATGTTATGGACAGGATTGCTGATGCCGGTACTCAGCATTGTTTTATTGTATCTTTCCTATAAAACAGACAAGCCTACATTAGTGACGACCTGAACAGATCATCGTTTTGTATTTCCCTGAGTGGAATCCAGAAAAAATTGGATTCCCAATTTGCATATAAGTTATTAAGCCATTATTAAAACCACCTTATGAAAACCAGTAAAAACTTCTTGTTGGGGCTTTTCGTTATATCCTTATTGTTCCCATCCTTTCTTTTCGTTGGCTGCTCCAAGCAACAGGCGAAAAATGACAATCTTCCCGAACTTCAGTATTTCGATGCCCCACATGCCAAAATTGCTTTTAGGACCCACGGGCAAGGAGACCCCTTGCTCATGTGCATGGGCTATAGCGCAAATATGGATATGTGGGATACCTCACTTATTGACCTGCTGAAGAAAAAATACCAGGTAATCGTTTTTGACTATAGGGGCATGGGATATAGTACCAATGCTGACACTTCCTTTACCATCAACACCCTTGCGGAAGACCTAAATGGCCTCTGTGATTATCTGAAACTTAACAAGACAAATATTATGGGCTGGTCAATGGGAGGTTATGTAGCGCAATCGTTCGCTATAAACCATCCGGAGAAGGTCAACAAACTTATTTTGTATGCAACGGATTTAGGCGACACCATTGCGATCCCTCCAGATCAAGAAATATTGGAACTGCTTGCAGACACCCTGTCCGCCCCTTCCCAGATCATGGGGACACTCTTTACCGCGAAATGGGTTGAGACCCATCCAAACTTGGAGAAATACTTTTCAAATGCAAAAGAACCATTAAACTACAAAACCGTCAAGCTTCAGGATGCAGCCTCGTCAGTTTGGTTAAGTCCCGGTGGTGGGTCGGTGGGCCATTTGCACAAATTGAAAATGCCCACGCTCATTATAAGCGGGGACACGGATGCAGTGGTTCCCTATAAAAATTCGGAAATGCTCTCTGACTCAATATCCAGTTCCACATTAATAAAGATGAATAATGGCGGGCACGGATTAATGTTTCAATACCCAGAAAAGGTTGGCAACTATATCCTCACCTTTTTAGCTCAGGAAGATCAGTGAGGGGTGGAAGGAGGAATGGTTAATTCGTTAATTGGGGAATCGTTGATTTGTTGATTTGTTGATTTGTTGATTTGTTGATTTGTTGATTTGTTAATTTGGGATTGGAAATTGAAACCCCAAGGGATTTAGGGTGGCTTTAACGTAAAACATACAATTCTTCCTTTGCTCCTCGACTAAACCTGTCCGTCCGGCAGGCCGAGGTGACAAAATACCGAAAATCCAACATATTAATCATAATACTTATTTTGAACTACAACCATCATATCTTCTAAGTACTTAAAAATCTACGGAAGTCAGGAATTCCGTTATTAAACAAAGACTATCTTCCCACGATTTTCTGAAAAAATTTACGATAGTCCGCGACAATATTCCTCATTTCCATTATGGATCTTTTCTTCCTTTATTTAATATATTTACAGTATTCTGTGATTTAAACGCGATACCTAATTCGCGTTTTGAAATTATAAAAAACCATTGCATTCATAACTTATTGATTACAAATAAAATAGATTTGCACATAGCTAACTATCTTCTATTTCTTTAAAAAAATAATGCGGACGTATTACTGTGTTTTCTTCTTGTTGCTAATTGTGTCATTGCCTTTTCAACTCCCCGCCCAAAATGAGACCCAATTGGATGTTGTGGATCAAATCGATCTTGGGGTTAAATACTTGTCTGAAAAAAGACATGCCGAATCGATTGAGGAGCTGGTTGCCGCAAAAGAGTCGGCCATCCGAAATGGATGGTATTCACAGGCTTACAATGCAACCGTAAATATTGGAGCCAACTATTACCTGATGTTGGATTACGGGGAGGCATTCCAGTACTATTTACAGGCCTATGAAATTGCTTTAAACCATCTTGGCGCATGGCAAGAGATGGTGGTATATAATAATATAGGGGTTTTATATATTGAAGAAAAAGATCAAGTAAAGGCAGAGGAATCGTTTTATAAAGCATATGAGATTGCTAAGGAGCTTGACGATAAAGAACGGATAGGGGGTTATGGCGCTAATCTGGCGTTGGTGCTGAACAAAATGGGAAAATTAGATCTCGCTGAAAGATATATTGAAGAAGCATTGCCATTATTGAAAGAAACACTGAATGTTCTTTTAATGGCAAAAATAGCAAAAGCTGAAAACCTTCTTTTGAGGAACCAATTTTTAAAAGCTGAAAAATTGGCGTTGGATATTTTACCGCAAATCGACAATCTATCAGTTGTAAAGGCAAGTGCCACAATTAATGATAAAATTACACTTTTATTGATTTTGAGTAAGATTTATGAAAAACAGAATCAGTTTAAGAAAGCCCAGCAATATGCTTTGTTGGCTCGTTCCAATCAAGAAAACATAGAGGCTCGAATAGATATCTACGGCAGTCTGGCCAATCTTTACGGCAAGACAAATGAATTCCACAAGGCCATGGCCTATAAGGATTCGGTGATTATTGCCACCGATTCATTGTATTCCATAAAAAACAGTGCCCTGTATAAAAGTGAGAAAGTGAAATTTCAAATCCGGAATTACCAAAATGATTTATTGGAAAGCCAGGAAGCATTAAAAAGAGAGAAGTATTTTTTTTATAAATTAATTGTTGGCGTCATACTCATTATGGGGTTTTTAATTTGGGTTTATAAAAACATTTCGCTTAAATACAAACAGCGAAAAAAAATAGTGGAACTGGAATTGGCTAAAGAGAAAAGCGATCATTTGTTAATGGTAAAACAACATCGTGAAAAGGATGCTTTAGCACTGTTTGAAAGGGAACGCCTCAAAAATGAACTCGAAACTAAAAACAGGGAGCTAATGGCAAAGGCCATGTATTTGGCCAGCAAAAATGAACTCATTGAAGAAATTATACAATCGCTTTCCAAAAACATTCAAATTGAAACCAATATCCCATTAAAAAATCAAATAAACGGTTTAAAAAAATACCTGAAAAGAGATAAACAATGGGATAATTTTTTTATGCACTTTGAAGAGTTAAATCAAGGTTTTCTTGACAGACTAAGAACCCTACACCCTAGGTTAACCCCCAATGATATTCGGTTTCTAAGTTTTCTCTACATGAATTTTAGCTATGAGGAAATAGCATCGCTATTAAATATTACCCCTCAATCCTGCCGAAAGCGAAAGGAGCGTATTTCAAAGAAGATGAATGTGCCAGATAACATTCCGCTTCACGTCTATCTTTCCACTATTTAAGATCTTGTCACGAATTAAATACGACATGTCACAAAATGTCTAATGCTTTTTTTGGTGAGAAATCCAACCTGTTCCTACTTTTATACGGTCGTTAGTCTGTAGCTTGATTGAAAAGAGATCGCTGCGTGCTAATTGCAAGTTTATTTCATCCTTTTAAGAACTGTTAATTCTAAAATTTATTTAATGACAAAGATCAACATTACAAAGAGTGTTGTTATCCTGGCTGGCTTGCTTGGATTTACAACTGCAAATGCTCAATTTGAACAAATTGCTAAGATTGTAAGCCCCAATAGGGAAAGTAGAGCGGAATATGGAACTTCGGTAGCTATTTTGGAGAACTTCTCAATTATAGGAGCCGCACGGGAAACCTTCGCGTCTGGTGCTGCCTATGTTTACAATAAGGATAATGAAGGAAATTGGAGCTTTTCCCAAAGATTGGCGGCTACAGACCCCAACGAAGGTGCAGAATTTGGTGGTGCTGTAAAAATTTCAGATGAATATTTGGTGGTAGCAGCTGGAAGAGCAGATGTGGGCTCCACTATTAGGGCAGGAGCCTTATATGTTTATGACTACGTGAACAACAATTGGGAGTTCAGTACAAAATTGGTGGCCTCCGATTTAAATGGGGATGCGAAATTGGGGATGAACCCCACTTCATTGGATGTTGAAGGAAACACCATTGTGGGCGGTGCTCCTGGTGATAATAGTTGGACCGGTGCCGTTTATGTGTTCAGCAAAGTGGCGGGCACTTGGACCGAAACCCAAAAAATAGTCAGTCCCAACCCACAAGCAGAAGATGCATTTGGGATAGGAGTCTCCATTTCGGGTGATACTATGGCCATCGGTGCCAATGCGGTAAATGGAGGGAAAGGTGCTGTTTATATCTTTACAAAAAACAATAGCGGAACGTGGGAATATGCCCAAACACTCGTAGCTTCAGATGGGGTAAATAATGATTTTTTTGGAACATCAGTCAGCTTAACGGGAGATCAAATGGTTATTGGCGCTTATGGTGTAAACCAAGAGACAGGTGCAGCCTATGTATTTAAAAAAGATACCCAAGGAATATGGGTAGAAGTTCAAACGTTACACGGTAATTCTTCTGGGCCAAACACCCAATTTGGCTGGAGCACGGACATGCAGCCGGATTATATGGCTGTGAGCGCTCCCAGTATCTATGGCACCGAAGCGGGGGAAGTGTACTTCTATCAACGGGATAATTCGGGAATGTGGATTGAAAATCAAATTCTCCAAGGTTCCACTACTGAAATTGAAGATGTTTTTGGGTGGAGTATCGCTATGTATGAAAATGATTTGATAACGGGCGCTCCGTGGTCTGATTTTGATGAAAATGGAAACGACGAAATGGACAGTGCAGGTGCTGCCTATATTTTTAATGATCCTGATTTATTGGGAGGTCTGGCAGATTACGATAGTGATATAAATAACATTCGATTGCATCCCAACCCAGCGCAAGACAATATAATGATAGAAAGCCAATCTAAACGTATTGTCGCTTTAAAAATTTATGCGATAAGTGGGGCGCCATTACAGGAAATCAACGGCGTAAACACCAACGTCTTTTCGTTGAACATCTCAAATTATCCCAATGGGATTTATTTTGTAAACCTCACTCTTGATGGGGGTTCAACAACCGTTCAGAAAATCATTAAAAATTAAATGGGGAAAATAGTTTCCTATGGGATTAAATGGATGAAATCTCTTTTAACAGATCAAAAATTAAGTTAGATACGAATAATGGGGCATTCCCCTGCATAGCACAGGTAGGGAGGGCTTCCATTAAATAACAAACACTACTTACAAATGAAAAGAATTAAAATTTTAATGCCAGCTCTGCTCCTGGGCGTGACCTGTGGGGCAACTACACCCCGATCATTAGAAAGTTTCAATACCGAAAACCCGCGCAGTTGGACAATTGTGGATAGCGGGAGCTATGGAGAAACTTGGATATATGAAGCAGGAAACCCATGCCTTGGGGCTGGGTTGGAAGGAGAGGCTGATTTTACAGAGCCTTTGAGAGTTGATGCGTTTTGTTCGGCCGCAACAATTCCATTTAATGAAGGTTTTGAAAGCGGCTATACCGATGGCGATATCCTTGGTGGGTGTTGGACTCAAGAATTGATCTCAAATACCTATTGGAAGACCAATAGTTCCATTACCGCGAATAATAGGACTCCCCGCAGTGGCGACTGGGATATCTATTTACCTTACGGAAGCGAAACCTGGATGTTTTATCCAGTGGAAGTAGAAGAAGGAAGAAGTTATACCCTTACATTATACGCAAAGCAAAGCATTAGCGCTGGTGCATTTATTTCTGCGGGCTATGGCATGTCAGATAGTTCTAGAGATATGGTAAATGAAATAATACCGACGACTGAAATTACATTCGGAGATTACCAGGAAGTAAGTGGCAGTTTTGTCCCGGCAATCTCAGGGGTAATTTATGTAGGCATCAAAGGGCAGGTGAATGGCGGTATGTTCCCTTATTACATGACATTGGATGACATTTCCATTACTGAAACACAATCTTGCTTAAACCCTACCGGTTTGCAGGTAGAGGCTGTTACTTCTACTTCGGCAGATATTAGCTGGACCCCTGGTTCATCCGAAACTAATTGGTTGGTAAAGTATGGAGAACCTGGTTTTGACCCTGCTATAGAAGGGGCATCTGTGGCAGTGGAGGACGTCCCCGCAATTGCACTCATAGGGCTTACTTCAGCCCATATCTACAATGTTTTTGTACAGGCCCAGTGTGGGGGAGGCGATGGCAATAGCGGTTTTGCCGGTCCGCTTACTTTAAGAACACCTCCTGTCAACGATGCCTTGTGCGATGCAATTCCCTTAACAGTCGATGCAGGATGTCTTGGCAGCAGTTATTCCAACGTGGGCGCCACTATGGAAACCAATGAACCCCGACAAGGTTCGTGCATCGATTTTCCAGGGATGCAAACAGTTTGGTTCAGTTTTGAGGCGCCCATAGGTGGCAACGTTACTGTAACTACGGATTTTGAGGGAGGAACGCTAGACGATACCCAAGTTGTCGTATATGAATCCCCAATAGATTGTAACGACTTATCGAGTTTAGGTCCGGAAGTGGGTTGTGATGAAGATGGGGGAAATATTGGCTCCGGATTTTTATCCGTAGTGACATTAACCGATTTAATTGAAGGTAATACCTATTATATTCAGGTCAATGGATTCTTGGATTTTTTTGAAGGAACCCGTGAAGGTACGTTCTGTATCGAAGTTCTGGACAACTCGATAAGTTGTCCTGCACCCACCGATATTACTTTTGAAAATATAACAACAACTACTGTGGACGTAAGTTGGACGCCCCTGGGTCGCGAAATGGAATGGGAAATTAAATATGGGCCT
>JACDJA010003390.1_pt1 | contig 10347 bp, 5 predicted proteins | sample 7449241 | NCBI WGS metagenome assembly JACDJA01 (sample SAMN14253289, study PRJNA609438) | sludge metagenome | isolation source: initial anaerobic sludge | collected 2018-12-20 | reverse complement strand
CCATCGAGGGCTCCGCGAACGGGCGCACAGCCGTGGGGTCGCTCGGACCGGGGGCGCCATCGCCGAAGATCAGCACCCCTTTACCGTACGGCGTGCGGACGCTCGACGACGACTGCGACATGAAACGACACCCGAGGGGGTCGGTCCGCCCTACGATCGGAGGGTGCCCGAGCCCGACGAGACCGACCAGCCGACCAGGCCCTATCCGCCCGGATGGGAGGCCGACGTCGTCCTGCGCGACGGCGGCACGGTGCATGTGCGCCCGATCGTACCCAGCGATGCCGAGCGTCTGACCGCCTTCCACCAGCGCCAGTCCGCCGAGAGCATCTACTACCGGTACTTCTCGGCCCGACCAAGGCTGTCGGAGAAGGACCTGGTCCACCTCACACAACTCGACTACGTCGACCGGGTCGCCTTCGTGGCGTTACTGGGCGACGAGTTGATCGGCGTCGGACGCTACGAGCGGTGGGGCGATCAGCCGGTGGCCGAGGTGGCGTTCTTCATCGACGACGCCCACGCTCAGCGGGGCCTGGCCAGCGTGTTCCTCGAATACCTGGTTGCCGCGGCGCGCGAGCGGGGCCTGGCACGCTTCACCGCGTCGGTCCTCCCCGACAACACCAAGATGCTCATCGTGTTCTCATCGGCCGGCTTTGAGGTCAGCCGACAGTTCGCCGATGGCGTCATCGAGGTGTCCTTCGAACTCCACCCCACCCCGGAGGCCGAGGCGGCTCGCGAACGTCGCGAGGCGACCGCTTCGGCAGCCTCGGTGCGTCGCCTGTTCACCCCCTCCAGCGTCGCGGTGGTCGGCGCCGGTTCGACCCCGGGCACGCTCGGCCACGAGGTGGTGTACAACCTGCTCGCCCAGCGCTTCGCCGGCACGGTCTGGGCGGTCAACGAGCGGGCCGATGTCGTCTGCGGCCTGCCCGCCTTTCCCAGCCTGCTCGACATCCCGGCCGACGTCGACCTGGCGGTGATCGCCACCCCGGCGGAGCGGGTGGTCGACTCGGTCGAGTTGTGCGTCCGCAAACACGTGCGGGCCGTGGTCATCCTCACCGCCGGCTTCTCCGAGGCCGGCCCCGAGGGCGCGGCGGTCGAGGCCGAGGTCGTCGCCACCGCCCGACGCGGCGGCGTCCGCGTGCTCGGCCCCAACTGCCTGGGCCTGGTCAACACCGACCCCGACGTTCGCCTCCACGCCACGTTCGCGCCCACCGCTCCGATGGAGGGCGATATCGGCATCCTCGCCCAATCGGGGACCCTCGCCGCAGCGATCATCGACCGCACCCGCCGGGTGGGGCTCGGCCTCAGCTCGTTCGTCGCCGCAGGCAACCGGGCGGACATCGGAGCGTCGGACCTGCTGCGCTACTGGTACGACGAACCTCGCACCAAGGGCGTGCTGTTGTACCTGGAAAGCTTCGGGCGAATCGAACGCTTCGTGCGCTCGGCGAGGGCGCTCACCGCCGCCAAGCCGGTGATCGCCGTCGCCGCCGGATCGTCGCTCAGCGCATCGCCGAGCACCGGCCTGGGCCAAGCGCCCGACCCGGAGGCCCGCCTGCGCCAGCGCATCGCCAAGGCCGTCTTCCGCCAGACCGGCATCGTCCGCGTCGGCACGCTGCACCAACTGCTCGACGTCGGCCGCCTGCTCTCCGCCCAGGGAGTCCCCCAGGGCATCGGCGTGACCGTGGTCGGCAACTCCGGCGGGGCGGTCGACCTCGCCGTCGGCGAGTGTGCGTCCGCCGGCCTCACCGTGCTGCCCGGCCCCCGCCTGTCCTGGCGGGCGGATGCCGAGGACTATCGGGTTGCCCTCGAGGAGGTGCTCGCCGACGAGCGCTCAGCCTCGGTACTGATCGTGCATGCTCCGCCCGAGCTGCGCCCCAACCCGGCGGTCAACGAGGTGATCCTCGACGGGGCCGTTGCCCACCCCGATCGGGTGATCACCGTGTGCAACTTCGACGCCGCCGATGTCGACGAGTTACGGCGTGGCTCGACCGTCGTGCCGGTGTATGAGTTTCCCGAACCTGCAGCCCGGGCCCTGGGTCGCCTCGCCGGGTATTGGGCCTGGACCCACACCCGACAGAGCCTCGACGATCAGGACGCCATGCTCGACCCGGTGACCGACGGGGTCGGGCCGGACGAGCTGGCCCGGACGATGCTCGACCAGCACGGGGAGGGCGCCCTGCCGCTGGGCACCGAGGAACCGCTGCTCGCCGCTGCCGGTGTGCCGATCGCGCCCCGCGTGGTGGTGGAAAGCGCCGAGGATGCCTCGGCCGCCGCCGAAGAGCTGGGCTACCCGGTGACGGTCAAGGGCGCCACTCGTGACCGGGTGTTGCGGTCAGAGGCCGGCGGAGTGTCGCTCGACCTCTACGACGCCAAGTCGGTCGACGACGCCGCCACCCGCCTGGTCGAGCGCTTCGGCGACGGGGCCATGCCGCTGGTCGTTCAGCGGATGATCGATCGCGGCATCGACGTCGGGGTCACGTTCCGTCGTCACCCTGGTGTGACGACGGTGACCCTCGGCGTCGGAGGTGTGTTCGCCAACGAGGACGACGCCTCGCTGGGGGTGTTGCCCGCCTCACGTACCGACCTGGCGATGCTGGTCGGAGGCACCGACGTGGGACGCCAGCTGGGACGCATCACCGGGACCGAGGAGCTGGTCGACCTCCTCGTGCGCATGTGTGCCCTGATGGAAGCCGCCCCCGAGATCGCAGCGCTGACCGCCAACCCGATCATCGCCGGCATCCACGGCGTTTCTCTGGCCGACGTGGTCGTCGAGCTGGCCGAGCCACCTGCAGAAGACCTGGCCGCCCGCAGGCTCGACTTTGAACCGGAAGCCAGCGACGCCCCCTCGCCGGAGGCATCAGCTCTCAGCTGAGGGTGGCACGTCAGCCCTGGCCGCACGGTTCTTGACACTCGTCACCAGCCGGTTCCTCGGGGTGGAATCTTCGCCAATTGTCAGGACGAGCGCCCCTGATGGAAAAAGATCCATCTGGGGGGAGCGACCTATGAATGAGACCAACGACCCGAGTCGGACCGTGTGTCGAACCAGGTCGACTCACGCTAGGCCCAACCCGGTCACTCGACGACCAGAACCACCTCGGGCTTGAGCGTCGAACCCTTGTGATCAACGTAGATCGCCACCACCGGTGCGGTGCCCGATTGATCGGCGAGGCCGTGCACGGCCCACGGGCCCGGATCGTCCGGGGCGGCCCCCAGGACCTCGCGCGGAAGCACCTGACCATGGCGCACCCTGGCCAGCGCATCGGCGTCCGGGCTGAGCGAGTCCAGGTGGGCGACCGCCTCGGCTGCGCTGCGCAGCGGCGCAGCCTCCCAGCCGAGAGCGTCGGCCACCGAGTACTCCCCCACCCGGGTGCGCCTCAGCGAAGCCAGGTGCGCTCCGCCGCCCAGGGCGACGCCCAGGTCGTGGGCAAGGGTACGCACATAGGTGCCCGACGAGCACTCGACGGTGGCGCAATACATCGGCGGCGTGTCCTCGGAACCCGCAGTCACGGCCGGCGCCACGCCACCGATCCAGGTCTGGTCTCCGACCTCGCTGCCCGAGGCCAAGGAGATGTCGAAGCGGTCGACCCGAATCGGGCGGGGCGGTCGCTCCACCTCCTTACCCTCCCGAGCCAGCTCGTGGAGGCGCTTGCCATCGATGCGCACTGCCGAGACCATCGGGGGGATCTGCTCGCTGTCCCCTTCCATTTCTCGGGCCGCTCGAGCCACGGCATCGGGGGTCATTCCCGACATATCAAAGGTGCCGGTAACCTCCCCGGCAGCATCCTGGGTGGAGGTGGACGCACCGAAGACGATCATCGCCTCGTAGGTTTTGGGCAGCCCGACCAGAAACGTCAAGAGACGCGTTGCCTTGCCGACGCCGATGAGCAACAGGCCGGTGGCGTCGGGGTCGAGGGTCCCCGCATGGCCAACAGCCGGGGTGTCGAAGCGCTTGCGGAGCCGAGCGACCACATCGTGGGAGGTCAGCCCGGCACCCTTGTCCACCAGCAGAAACCCGGTCGGCCCGTCGCGACGGCGGGACTTTCGACTCATCGGGCCGCCCGTATCGAGGCCGCGCTCACCGAGCTGCCGATCACTCGGCTTCCGATCACTGGGCCTCGGCGTCGTCGGCAGGTTCGTCGACCCGATACACCGATTCGTCGAACGGCTGATCCGACGGCGGGTCCAGGCCGGCCAGCACCGCCTCGATGCGCAAGCCGGCCTCGATCGAGGTATCGCGAACGAAGCTGATCTGAGGGGTCTTTCGGGCCCGCACGCTGCGGTTGATCACCTGTTGGATCGGCCAGCGCAACTGCTCCAGCGCCTCGGCCACCTCGGCGGAGCGGCCCTCCTCGGTGGCGAGCACCGCCGAGTAGTACACCCGGGCGCGGGCCAAGTCGCCGTCGACGTCGGCACTGGTGATCGTCACCAGCTCCAGCCGCTCGTCGGCGATCCGCTCGAGTTCCTCGGCTACCAGCTCGCGCACCAGCTCGCCGATCCGATCGGTGCGGGCGAAGGGACGGCCCGGTCCGGTCGCCCGGCCACGCGAAGTGTCTCGTCTGCTCATCGTGCCATCCTCGCGCTCTTGGTATGAGGTCACCCACCCACAGCGGTGTGGACCGCCGGTGATCCGTTGGGCTCAGTCAGTTTCCAGCCACCAATTGGTGACGTCGAGGACCTCGATCTCGGGACGGGACCAGATCAGCCGCTCGGCCGAGTCCATCGCCTCCTCGCAGCGGCCCGGTGTGGTCGCCACGACCGCCAACCCCAGGCTGGCGAGCTGCCAGGAGTCCTGGTGATCGATCTCGGCCACCGAGATCTCCCGGCGGTTGGCCAGGCGATCCAGGATGGGGCGTAGTGCGATTCGCTTGGCCTTGAGCGACGCCGCGCCGCCCACCCGAAGGTCGAACCGCGCCGCGAGGACGTGGAGCTCAGCCATCAGGAGCGCTCGTTCCCGTCCCCGGACGCAACCGCCGACGCATTAGGTACGGGGGATCTCCCGCAGCTCATAGGTCTCGATGATGTCGCCATCCTTGAGGTCTTGGAAGTCCGACAGGCCGACACCGCACTCGAAGCCGGCGGCCACCTCGCGCACGTCCTCCTTGAAGCGACGCAGCGACGAGACCTCTCCGGTCCAGATGATCGTGCCTTCACGCAGGAACCGAACCAACGATCCCCGCTTGATGACACCGTTGAGCACCTGGCAGCCGGCGACGGCACCGATCTTGGGCACCCGGAACACCTCCCGAACCTCGGCGTCGCCGGTGACGACCTCCTCGTATTCGGGTGCGAGCATGCCGACCATGGCCGCCTCGATGTCCTCGAGCAGCTTGTAGATGATCTCGTACGTGCGGATCTCCACGCCGGACTCGTCGGCCATCTCCCTGATCTTGCGATCCGGGCGGACGTTGAAGCCCAGGATGAGTGCGTTGGAGGCGGCGGCGAGCTGCACGTCGCTCTTGGTGATGCCGCCGACGCTGCGGAGCAGCACGGCCACCTTCACCTCGTCACGCTCCAGCTTCTGGAGGCTCTCGGTCACCGCTTCGAGCGAGCCGTGCACGTCGGCCTTGACGATCACGTTCAGGGTGGCGGTCTCGCCGGCCTGGATCTCCTTGAAGATGTCCTCCAGCTTGGCCCCACCGGCCAGCGCCGACGCGTCCCGGCTGCGCTGAATCTCACGCTGCCAGCGCTCACGGGTGGCGCCGACCGCCTTGGCCTTGCGCTCGTCGGGGGCGACGACGAAGTTGTCGCCCGACTGGGCCACGTCGGAGAGGCCGAGGACCTGCACCGGTGTTGACGGACCAGCCTCGTCGACCTGCTCGCCGTGATCGTTGATCAGCGCTCGCACCTTGCCGAACGCCGGACCGGCCACCATCGGATCGCCCACCTTGAGCGTGCCTCGCTGCACGAGCACCGTGGCAACCGGGCCACGCCCGATGTCCAGGTTGGCCTCGAGAACCACGCCGGTGGCCCGACCGTCGGGCGTCGCCCGCAGGTCTTCCACGTCGGCGACGACCAGGAGGTAGTCCAGGAGGTCGTCGATGCCCAAACCCTGAAGGGCCGACACCTCGACGCAGACCGTGTCGCCACCCCACGCCTCGGGGACCAGCCCGTGCTCGGAGAGCTGCGTGAGCACCCGGTTGGGGTCGGCCGACTCGCGGTCGATCTTGTTGACCGCCACCACGATCGGCACCTCGGCCGCCCGGGCGTGGGCGATCGCCTCGATCGTCTGGGGCATGACGCCGTCGTCGGCCGCCACCACCAGCACGACCACGTCGGTGGCCTGCGCCCCGCGTGAACGCATCGTGGTGAAGGCCTCGTGGCCCGGGGTGTCGATGAAGGTCAGCACCCGGCCGTCGTGCATCGCCTGGTAGGCGCCGATGTGCTGGGTGATGCCACCGGCCTCGCCCTCGCCGACCTTGGCGTTGCGGATGCGGTCGAGCAGCTTGGTCTTGCCGTGGTCGACGTGACCCATCACCGTGATCACGGGTGGGCGCTCTGGCAGCTCGTCGTGGTCAACCTCGTCCTCGGGCACGTCCAGCTGGCGCACCAGCTCGACCTCTTGCTCCTCACCGGGATCGACCAAACGAACCTCGGCGCCGATCTCGGCGGCGAACAGCTCGATCATGTCGTCGGTCAGCGACTGCGTGGCGGTCACCATCTCGCCCTGCTGCATGAGAAAGCGGACGACGTCGGCGGCGGTGCGGTTGAGCTTGGGACCCAGGTCCTGGGGCGGCGACAACCGCTCGACGACGATCACACCCTCGGGAACCGCCGCGTCATCGGGCGTGTAGCTGGGGGCGTCCATCGGCTGCAGCTCTTCGCGGTTGCGACGGCGACGGCTCTTGCGTCGGCGCTGCGGGCCGGCGGGGCCACCTGGACGGCCACGACCCGGAGGTCCACCACCCGGACGGGGCGGGAAGCCGCCACCGGGAGGCATCGGTCCACCACCGCCGCCGGGGCGGGCGCCGCCGGGGCCACCGGCTGGGCGTCCGACGCGTGGGCCGGCACCGGGCCGACCGGCGCGGGTGGGCGCAGGCATGCGGCCACCCATGCCGGGGGGCGGAGGAATCGGCTTGCCGCTGGCCGACTTTGGCGGGCCAGGGGGCGGCGGGATCGCCTTGCCAGAAAGGCTGGTCGGCCCGGCCGACTCGCTGCCGGCGGATTCGTCGGGGGTCTCGGTTGCGGCCTCGGTCGGCGCAGCGCCTTCGGTGACGGGACTGGCCTCAACCTGTGCCACTGCTTCGGCGGCTTCGCTTGGAGCGGCTGCAGCGGACGCCGCCTCGGCGACGGGCTCGGTAGCGGTCGGCTCGGCGGGCGCAGGCTGGGCCACGGCGGGCTCGACGGCTTCGGGTTGGGCGGGTGTTTCAGCCTGCTCGGGGGCGGTCGGTGCCGTATCGACGGTGGGCGCCTCGGCCTCGACGGCCTTCGCTTCGGTGGCCTGCGCTTCAGCGGCCTGCGCCTCAGCCTGATCCACCTCGGCCTGCTTGGCCTCGATCTGTTGCTTGTCCAGCGCATGGCCGGCCGGAGGGGTGACCACCTTGCCGGTGGCGCGCATCGGCCGATCGGCGGACCGGGGCTGTTGGGGCTTGGTCGTGTCCGGCGTTGCCGCCGCGGACACCGACTGGGCCTCGACGTGCATGGCGCGGGCCCGATCGCGCGAGGAGATGGTGCGTCGCGAACCCGGAGGGGGCGGCGGCATCTTCGGACGCGGCTTGGTTGACGGCGCGCCCTCTCCTGGCTGGGAGCCGCCCGAGTCGAACGGGGCGGTGGGCTCGGGGACCGGTTCCTGGGTCTCCTGTGGCGCCTGGGCCACCGGGACAGGATTCGAATCCATCGCCTTACCGGTGGCGCGCATCGGCTTGGCGCTCTCGGTGGCCGCCTTGCCGGTGGCCCGCATGGGCTTCTGCGAGGCGGGCGCCTTCGTCGGCGCCTTCTTGGCGGGTGCCTTCTTCTTCGGTGGCGCCTTGGCCGGCTCCTCGGGCTGTTCGTCCCTGGTCAGGCCCTCGCGCTCAGCCTTACGGCGCACGCGGTCGGCTTGGGCCTCGATCATGCCGGAGCTGTGGCTCTTCACGCCGACGCCCAGGTTTTCGGAGAGCTCCAAGACCTCTTTGTTGGTCATTCCGAGCTCTCGGGCCAGTTCGAAGACCCGAATTTTCTTTGCTGCCAAGGTGATCCCTGTACTTCGCGTGATGTGGTTGCTGTGCTGAGCGCTGTTGCTCTAAGTGCTGAGCGCTGAATGCTGTGTCTGTGGCCTACCGTTGGGTTGCGATGTGCGGTAGGCGGTGGAGTTGTCGCCAGGCGGAACCATCGATATCCGACGACCGAGCCGTGCTGGTGCCGGCCGGGGGGCGGTTCGTGGTCGTGCGCTGACGCGTCCGGTGCTGGGCCGACGGTCCAGTCTCGCGCGTGCGAGAGTTCCGTGCCGAACGGCTGACGTACTAGGTGGCCTCGTCGGCGTCGGCCGCCTCATCGGAGATCGCTTCGTTCGACTCGTCGGGCTCGGTCTCGGCCGCCTGCTCGGCGTCCCCACCATCATCGGCCGAGGCAGACACTTCGCCGTCGTCGACCTCAACGGTGTCGGTGGCCTCGTCGCCCGAGGCCTCGGCGCTTGGCGATTCCTCACCGGCTGCCTCGTCGGCAGTGGCCTCACCCGCAGCCTCATCACCGGCGGCGGCGTCGGTCAGCTTGTTCCAGTCCTCGAGGCTCAGCGGTGCGGAGCCATCTGCCGGCTGCCACATCTGCTCACCGGACTCGGGGTCGACCACCCATTCGCCGTCGGCATAGTCGGCACCCTCTTCGTAGGGCTGGTAGTCGGCCTGGGCATCCTCGGTCTCCGAGCGGATGTCGATGCGCAGACCGGTCAGGCGGTGGGCCAGGCGGGCGTTCTGGCCCTCCTTGCCGATCGCCAGGCTCAGCTGGAAGTCGGGAACGATCACCTCGGCGGTGCCCAGGTCGCGGTGGATGCGCACCTCGCGCACCCGGGCCGGTTGCAGCGCCTTGGCCACGAACTCGATCTCATCGTCGGAGAACGGCACGATGTCGATCTTCTCGCCGCGTAGCTCGTTGACCACCTGGCGAACGCGGGCGCCGCGGGCGCCGACGCAGGCGCCGACCGGGTCGATGTTGGGATCGTTGGACCACACGGCGATCTTGGTGCGCTGACCCGGTTCGCGGGCGCATGCCTTGATCTCGACGATGCCGTCCTCGATCTCGGGCACCTCCATCTCGAAGAGACGACGGATCAGGCCGGGGTGGGTGCGGCTGACCACGATCTGGGGACCCTTGGCGGTCATGCGCACCTCAACGATGTAGGCCTTCACCCGGTCGCCGGCGTGGGCACGCTCGTGGGGCACCTGCTCGCTCTGGGGCATCAGCGCCTCGACCCGACCCAGGTCGAGCAGCGTGTAGCGGCTGTCGGTCTGCTGCACGATGCCGGTGACGATGCCACCCTCGCGGCCGGCGTACTCCTCGTACTTCATCTCGCGCTCGGTCTCACGGATGCGCTGGTTCATCACCTGCTTGGCCGCCTGGGCAGCGATGCGGCCCATGTCGGATGGAGTGACGTCGTAGGGCTCGCCGAGCAACTCGTAATCCTCGCCCAGCTCCTGGGCCCAGACCCGAATCTCGCCGGTCTCGGCATCGATCTCGGTCCAGGCGAACTCCTCGGCGCCCGGCATCTTCTTATAGGCCGCGTCGATGGCGTCGGCCAGCACGGTCAGGAGGGTTTCGGTCGAGATGCCCTTGTGAGCGGCAAGCTCTCCCAGCGCGTCCATCATGGCGAGGTTCATGGCTGGCTGTGTCCTTCGGTCGGGGTGTCGTCACCCGAGGTGGTCGTTGCGGGCTTGGCGGAGCCCTGCTTCTTGGCCGGGCCCTTCTTGGGGGCCTTACCTGGTTTGGACCCCTTGCCCGGCTTGGGGGCGGGGCCCCACTCAAACTGGGTGCGGGCGCGGTCGATGTCGGCGTACGCCACCGCTCGCTCGCTGCCGTCGCCGGTGCGGATGGTGGCGGTGGTGTCGTCGGCGGCGGTCAACTCACCGTCGGCCCGCCGCTCCCCCGGTGCGCCCGGGTTCAGCTTGATCTTCACCGTCTCGCCGATCGCCCCTCGGAAGTGGTCGGGGCGGCGGAGCCGGCGCTCGAGCCCCGGGGTGGACACCTCGAGGGTGTAGCTCCCGGGGATCGGGTCCGCCTCGTCGAGGTGACGAGCGATCGCACGGCTCACCGAAGCGACCTGATCGAGGTTGGCGCCCTCGGCGCCCTCGGCGCCGTCGACCATGACGAGCAGCGACGAGCCGCGAAACTCGGCGTCAGAGAGGGTCAGTCCCGACGCAGCGACCACGGGCTCGATGATCT
>JACDJA010003387.1_pt1 | contig 10355 bp, 9 predicted proteins | sample 7449241 | NCBI WGS metagenome assembly JACDJA01 (sample SAMN14253289, study PRJNA609438) | sludge metagenome | isolation source: initial anaerobic sludge | collected 2018-12-20 | reverse complement strand
TTCGCATCGCTCAACCCCCAAATCCCCGATGCTCCATCAATTATCACCAAACGCCTCTGCGGGACCCTACCGCCCCCGCCAACCCGTTTTCTGGTACCCGCAATCGATGTTGTTCACAACCGCATAGCGATGGAAATTATGCGGGGTTGCACGCGAGGCTGCCGGTTCTGCCACGCCGGAATGGTCAACCGCCCGGTTCGTGAAAGAACGGTTGAAACAATACTTACGGCTATCGACGAGGCGCTGGCAAACACTGGTTATGAAGAAATCGCCCTGTTATCCCTATCATCAAGTGACTACACGAAAATAGGTGATTTGGTTAACAAGATCACTGACCGGTTTTCTGGCCGCAACCTCACAATATCATTGCCATCCTTACGGATTGAATCTTTTTCGGTCGATCTTATGGAAAAACTGAAGGGTGTACGCCAGGGTGGCTTCACCCTTGCTCCTGAGGCGGCCTCAGACCAGATGCGCAACCGCATCAATAAGCCGATCCAGGCGGAGCAGTTATTGGCAACCGCCCGGGAGATCTACTCTCGCGGTTGGAGCACGTTGAAACTCTATTTCATGATCGGTCAACCTGGCGAAACCATGGAAGACGTCCAGGCAATCGCTGATCTAAGCAAACAAGTCATTGTTGAAGGACGAAAAGCCATTGGAAAACGCGCTAATCTGCACGTAGGAGTGAGCACTTTTGTCCCCAAGCCTCACACACCTTTTCAATGGGCTTCGCTTGACCCCTTGCCCACTGTCCTGGAAAAACAAAACTTGTTGAAAGACCAACTGCGTGGTCCGGGAATGAAAATGACCTGGTCCAATCCACGCGAGACAATATTGGAGGCAGCTCTCTCACGCGGAGACCGGAACCTCGCCAATGTGATCGAAACTGCATGGCGAAATGGCGCTAAGTTTGATGCCTGGCAGGATCAATTCAACTATAACGTATGGATGGATGCCTTTGAGGCTCATGGAATCTCACCTGATTTTTATACTTCACGGCCGCGCGGCACGGATGAGGTTTTTCCCTGGGATCACATTCACACCGGCGTTAGTAGGAAATTTCTGCTCAAAGAATATCAAAGATCAATGCAGGGAACACTTACACTAGACTGCCGTGAAGGATGTCACGCCTGCGGGATTCTGACTGAATTTTCCGGCTTGCGCCGGGAAAATCCGGGTGATCTCTGGCTCTGCCCCGAGGTGAAATAATGCAGCGTATGCGCCTTACCTATTCAAAAGGGGATGAACTCAAATACACCGGGAATCTGGACATGATGAAAGTATGGGAACGCACTTTTCGTCGGGCTGATCTCAGGATCGCGTATTCCCAGGGCTTTCATCCGCAGCCAAAAATCCACCAGGCTTTACCTCTGCCTTTGGGGTTCACCAGTGAAAACGATTTACTCGACTTTTGGCTCACTTCTGATGAAAACAGCGAAACAATCCTTAAGCGTCTTGCATCGGCGCTCCAACCCGGGGTCACAATTCAAAAATGTCAACCCGTAACCATCGAGAGCAAACCTTTGCAGACTATAGTAACCTCCGCATGCTACTCGGCTCACATCGATCCGGGCAAGATGCCCTCAGACCTTTCTAATAGGATCAAAACCTTTCTATCACAAAATGAGTGCATCCGTGAAAGACGCGGTAAACAGTATGATCTGATGCCGTTGGTCGAGTCCCTACAAATTAGTGAGAATGATGCCAATGTCATACAGATGACCCTTGCAGCGCGCCCCTCGGCTACAGGTAGACCGGAGGAGGTATTGGACGCGTTGGGATTGTCTCTGCAGAATGTATCCATAATAAGAACTGACATTTTGCTTTCGGAATGAACGAGATCACTTCTGCGTACAATTTCCAGAGTTATGAGTGTGAAAACCCCTCCTGCGGGTTGCGATTTTCCAATGATCTTTCTGTGAGCGAAATTAACATTTGCCCGCGATGCGGTGCAAATATGAAGAAATCCGGAGAACCCTACTCCAACTATCAACGACCTCCCGTTCATAACCTGCTGCAGGATTACAAGCTTCATCTCATCCTCGATAACCTGCGCAGCGCGCAGAACGTTGGATCTATTTTCCGTACAGCCAACGGTGCGGGCGTCACGCATGTGTATTGTTGTGGAACAACACCCACCCCTGATCACAAAGGGGTTAGAAAAGCCAGTCTTGGAGCAGAAGAACAAACCCCCTGGAGCTACCATCCCAACTGCTCTGAATTGGCAGGAACTCTACGAAAAAATAACTTTTATTTATGCGCTCTTGAATCCACCGAAAAATCTGTGTCGCTGCTTATTCAACCTCTTGATGCGATCCCGCACCTGGATATCGCGCTCATCCTGGGGAATGAGATCTCCGGCATCGATCCACAGGTGCTGGTTTTTGCTGACCGCCTTGTGCACATTCCAATGACAGGAGTAAAAACATCGATCAATGTAGCTGTGGCTGCTGGAATCGGTTTATATTGGCTTATTGATCGACTCAATCAACCTCATTAGAACGCTGAAATAAGTTACAATCGCTGTGAAATAATCGAGGAGTTTGCTCATGCCCATATACGAATATCGGTGCCAGGATTGCGGTAGAATTTTCGAAGCTTTACGTTCGATGCGGGAGGCTGACGCAGCGATTCTTTGTGAGCATTGTTCCTCGGCAAAAACAGCCCGCATCCTCTCGGCATGCTTCAGCAGATCCGATGGTATGAAAGCAGGGTCCGGCTCATCGGGTTGCGCTGGTTGTTCCGGCGGTACCTGCAGTTCCTGTTCTCATTGATCAATTCAACCCGGAGTAACAATGGATTATTTTCAGAATAAAAGTGCACTTATAACCGGCGGCAGCAGCGGCATAGGTCTAGCGCTGGCAAAGCGACTTGTGAGTGAAAGATGCAAAGTGGCAATTCTTTCACGGCAGAAAAGCTTACTGCAACAGGCTGAATCAGAAATCCGCAAGGTAACTCCCGAAGGAGTACCGCCTGTCACGATCATTCAGGCAGATGTGACAAAACGAAAGGAACTCAATGCCACTCTCGATGAATACAAAGCAATCCACGGAGTGCCTGATATTGTCATCAATTGCGCCGGGGTCACCCACCCGGGTACTTTTACAATGTTAAATCCTGAAATTTTTGATTGGTTAATGGAGGTCAATTATTTTGGTACGGTTAACGTGCTCAAAAACCTCGTTCCCGGGATGAAAACAAGGCGTTCAGGATTGATCATAAACATCTCATCCATCGCCGGTTTTTTGGGCATTTACGGGTACACCGCCTATAGCGCTTCAAAATTTGCAGTCACCGGCTTTTCGGATGCTTTGCGCTCCGAATTAAAACCTTACAACGTGAAAGTTTCAGTTGTCTTTCCTCCTGATACCCAAACACCGCAACTCGATTACGAGGGGAAATTCAAACCATTTATCACCAAACAAGTCGCAGGGTCTGCCAAACTGATGAGCGCAGAAGATGTGGCTGATGAGATCGTGCGGAAAGCCGCGCGCGGCAAGTACGTAATACTGCCGGGGGTTGAAGGAAAACTATTTTTCGTACTCCAGAACCTGCTTGGTAGAAGGCTGTATCCGATCATCGATCTCATGATCGGGAATGCGATTGCCAAGGTAAAATTCGGGTAATAAACCCGGTCGATCAATGTTGGCTATGCTATACTCAAATTAAGTAAAATTCAATTTTGGAGAGGAAATAAATGAAAAGGGATTTTCTCGCAATATCTGATTACTCACCTGAAGAACTGCAGGAATTGCTTGACCTTGGAATTGCATTGAAAAAAGAGCATTTCTCCGGCGGAAACAAACCGCTCTTCAAAGGCAAGGTTCTGGCAATGATTTTCCAGAAACCCAGCCTGCGCACCCGTATGAGTTTTGACATGGCAATGCGCCATATGGGTGGAGACGCCCTTTACTTGTCGCCCAGTGAAATTGGTCTGGGTCAACGCGAATCCATTGCCGATGTTGCCAGAGTGATCTCAGGCTACGTTGAGGCGATCATGGCACGAGTATTTGATCACGCCCACGTACTCGAACTCGCTAAGTGGTCCTCCATCCCGGTCATTAATGGGTTAAGCGATTATAACCATCCCTGCCAGGGTATGGCAGACGCCCTAACCATCCAGGAAAACTTTGGGTCTCTAAAAGGATTAAATGTCACTTTTGTAGGAGATGGCAACAACGTAGCAGTTTCGCTTCTTCACATCTGTGCAAAATTAGGCGCCAACTTCACCCTGTCAAGCCCTGAAGACTATGACATGATCCCGGAAGCGATCGAACTGGGTAAAAAATTCGCCCGTGAATCAGGCAGCACTGTAAATTTTCAGCGAGATCCTCACGCGGCTGTTAAAAATGCCCATGTTATCTACACAGATACCTGGACAAGCATGGGTCAGGAAGCCGAAACTGAGAAAAGAAAAGCCGTTTTCCCGCCTTACCAGGTTAACCAGCAGCTTGTCAGTGAGGCCGATAAGAACGTGATCGTTATGCACTGTCTCCCGGCTCACCGTGGGCAGGAATTGACCGATGAGGTCGCTGACGGTGCACACTCAAGGATATTCCCGCAGGCGCACAACAGGCTGCATGCCCAAAAAGCCGTCCTGGTTAAGATGCTTGCAGAATAGAATACACGCTTATAACGAAAAACCGCGCGAGTATTTCGCCGGTTTTTCATTTTAATTTTATAAATTCCTATATATAATGAGATTTACAGGTAGTTGCAAATCGTTCCAGAAAGAAGGTTGCCATGCCGCGAAACGCAAAAATCGTCTGCACTTTAGGCCCAAGCTCTTCCACGAAACCGGTTATCAGGAAGTTAATCCGGGCAGGTATGGATGTCGCCCGGTTGAATTTTTCGCATGGTGATCACCCATCACATTTGAAAATGATCAACCTGATCCGCCAATGCTCCCGGGAAACCGATAAACCCGTCGCAATTCTCCAGGACCTGCAAGGACCAAAATTACGGGTCGGTGAATTACCTACAGAAGGGATACAACTGGCTGCTGGCGCAAATGTCCGGTTATTTATGGTCGGCGAATTCGAGCAAAGCTTCGATGAAGAGAAAATCGCCCTGCCGCTTGACGTTCCAAACCTGACGCGGGCGCTAAAATCCGGCAACCGCATTCTCCTGGATGATGGAAAGCTTGAATTGCAGGTAACGGAAGTCAAAGAAAACTTCGTAGATACCCGAGTGATCCTGGGAGGAATCCTGTACTCTCACAAGGGAGTCAACCTGCCAGGTACGGATCTGGGAATTGAACGCTTTACAGAAAAAGACCGCGCGGATCTCATCTTCGGGTTGGAGCATGGCGTTGATTACATCGCCATTTCCTTTGTGGATTCTGCGGATGATGTCCATCAGGTCAAGAAGATCATCGCTGAAATCGATCCGAAAAAAGCGAATATACCTGTGATCGCAAAACTGGAGCGCCCCTCAGCGATTGAAAATCTGCATGATATTATCCACAGTACTGAAGGGGTTATGGTGGCGCGTGGAGACCTGGGCGTTGAAACCTCCCCTGCCTTGGTGCCAATTGTGCAAAAAGAGATCATCCAAATGGCAAACCAGCACGCCAAACTTGTCATCACCGCCACACAGATGCTCGAATCCATGATAGAAAATCCCCGACCCACGAGGGCTGAAGCCTCAGATGTCGCCAACGCGGTCTTCGATGGGACAGATGCAGTGATGTTGTCCGCTGAAACCGCATCTGGTCTCTACCCGGTCGAAAGTGTGCTAATGATGAACTCTATCATTTGCGAAGCGGAAAAACACAAAACTCAATGGGGTCATGGGGGAGATTTCCCGGGTGCCGCGCTTCAGGATGATGCCCTGGCTATTTCAAACGCCGCAAAAACCCTGGCGCACGACCGTGATGTCGCCAATGTGGCGGTTTTCACGCAAAGTGGTAAAACGGCTCTCCTGATGTCAAAAACAAGACCGAGCGTACCGATCATCGCTTTTACTCCCGAGCCCGGTACATTAGCCGCGATGAGTCTTTTTTGGGGAGTTCGCCCTGTGTTCGTGCCGTTTGCGAACAGCCTGGAAGAAATGGTGCGTGGTGTTGATAATTATTTGATCGAACAAAAACAATTGAGAGTTGGAGAACAGGTTGTGTTGATTTCCGGATTCCCGGTCGGCGCGATGCGCCTGCCGAACCTGGCGCTTTTGCACACCGTTGGCGAAGAAGTTTAGATCAGGAGTGTTCAATGCCGCAAACCCGCCTGCTTGAAAAATCCAATCCGAAAGACATCAGGCTTTTCAAAGAATTACCGTTTCGTCTATACGAAAATAACAAGTACTGGGTCCCCCCTCTTCCCGGCGAAATTGAAAGAGTAATGACGCCGGAGAATCACCCCTTTTACAACCATTCAGAAGCAGATTTTTATATTGTTGAAAATGACACTGAAGTTTTGGGCAGAATCGCCGTCCTGCAAAACAAGCATTTCTGTGAGTACCACAGTGTGAAAGCTGGTTTCTTCTATTACTTTGAATCAATAGACGACCCTGAAGTTTCACACCTTCTTTTTACAGCAGCAGAGGATTGGTGCCGCGCGCGCAATTTGGATATTATCGTAGGGCCTAAAGGGCTTCTCCGATCACAAGGAGTTGGCTTGCTTGTGGATGGGTTTGATCAACTGCCTGCGGTTGGGATTCCTTACCATCAGCCTTACTATCAGGCGCTGATAGAGGCTTATGGTTTTACCAGGAGCCACGACCATTATTCCGGTTATCTTGATCAGCATCTTGATGCCAAAATTCATTTGATCGCAGAAAAAGTGCTTTCACGTGGAAATTTTGAGGTCAGAGGCTTTACGAATAAAGGCGACATTATCGAATGGATTCCAATCGTGGATGAAGTTCAACAAAAAGCCTTTTCAGATAACCCGAATTTCTATCCATCATCGCCCGAAGAATTCGATCTGCTCGCAAAAAATATCCTCGCGCTTGTTGACCCAAGGTTTATCAAGATCATCATGCACAAAGAGGAGCTCGCCGGCTTTCTTGTGGCGTATCCAAATATTAACAGCTCTCTACAACGCAGCAAAGGCAGGTTGTTTCCATTTGGCTGGCTCCAGCTCATGAACGAGAAAAAACATCCTACAATCCTCGACATTAATGGGGCGGGATTGTTACCAGAGTACCAGGGGTTGGGTGGAAACGCGCTTCTCTATTCTGAAATTGACAAAGTAATAAAATCCACCCGCATAAGAAAAGCGGAGATCGTCCAGGTTGATGAACGAAATCTCCGCAGTATGTCAGATATGAAAAAGATGGGTATTGTGTTTTCTAAAACACACCGAACTTACCAGAAGAAAATCTCTTCTAAGGATCCTGATTAGAACATTGAATCATTAACCTTGTCCAGGGCTTCCTTTGATGGTCTCAGTTTTGCATTCTCCAGGCGGTTGAGCGGTGTTTCGGGGATATTGTACTTATCGAATAACACCGGTACATCCGGATCAACATAGATTAATCCGGTCAATAACCAGTTGTTATCTTCCGCCTCTTTCAGTTTCATGATCGCCTGCATCTTATTTCTGGGATCGTAATCACTTTCCAGCTTCTTGAGCACTACCGTGCTGCCATCGAACATGGTCACTTCTTTGGTTGCGCCGCGCTCAAAATCTTCCACTGTGATCTCTTCACGCGCCAGCACGAGAGAGATTTCGTGCAGCGGTTCTTCGTGGGTCTTTCCAAAAGAATAAGAATGGAAGGAGTTTTCATGATTATGGAAGGTCACACAAGGGCTGATTATATCGATCACAGCAATTCCCTGATGCGCGATGGCAGCTTTTATCAATTCTTTTACCTGCCTGGGATCGCCCGCGAATGATCGAGCGACAAAGGTGGCGTTTGAGATCAACGCCTCCATCGCCAGGTCAACCGGAATAAACGGGTTCGTTCCCTGGTGTTTGAGTTCAAGTCCTTTCTCCGCGGTGGCAGAAAACTGTCCCTTAGTAAGACCATAAACTCCATTGTTTTCAATGATATATACAAGAGGTAGATTGCGGCGAACCAGGTGTTTAAATTGACCAAAACCGATGCTGGCAGTATCGCCATCACCGCTTATACCGATTGCTTCCAGTGTGCGGTCAGCAAATTGCGCTCCAAGCGCCAGTGAGGGCATCCTCCCATGCAGTCCATTGAACGCGAATGAGCGCCCGAGAAAATAAGTTGGACTCTTGCTGGAACAGCCGATTCCGCTAAATTTGACCACTTTTTCAGGAACAAGATTCATCTCGTAACAGGCAGCAACGATCTGCGCCGCGATACTGTTGTGTCCACACCCCTGGCATAGGGTCGAAGGTGCACCCCGGTAATCCGCCCTGGTAAGTCCAACCAGGTTTGTGGCTTGATTCGTTGAAGTTACCATGTCTGGTCATCCTCGCTTTTCTGGATTTTTTCTTTGATCCACTTAGCAGGTAAAGGTAACCCATCCATATGCGCTACCTTGCGTAATTTGTACGCCACATCCGGGAAATCCATTGTCAACAATTGTGAGAGCTGTCCGTCACGGTTAAGCTCCACCACATATGCAACCCGATGATCCCGAATGAACTGCTTTACCTCTGTAGCAAATGGAATACCACGTATCCGTAAATAATCCACATTCACACCGTCTTCAGCCATCAATTCAATGGCTTCCAAAACCGCTGAGTCCACAGAGCCCGAAGAGATAATTCCAATTTCGGCGTTTTCACGATTTTTGATCACTGGTCCCGGTAAAGATTCGCGCGCCAGTTCGATCTTTTTCTTGATCCTGCCAAAATTCCGCATCCAGGTTTCGCCGTCCTCGCTGTAATTTGAAAATTCATCATGGCTCGTTCCGCGAACAAAGTGACCGCTGCGGGGGTGCTGGTTGCCTGGTAACGTACGGTATGGGATACCATCGCCATCAATATCTAGGTATCTACCCCATTTACCCCCTGTCCTCTCGAGTAATTTCTCCAGGTCGTCTTCCCAGAGCACTTTTCCACGATCTATGGGCTGATCCGGATACTCAAATTTGGCTGTCATCCATTGATTCATACCAAAGTCCAGGTCTGAAAGCACAACAACCGGTGTCTGAAAGCGTTCAGCGATATCAAAGGACCGCCAACCGAACTCAAAGCACTCCTGAATCGTTCCGGGTATCAGGATCAACATCTGCGAATCACCATGGCTCATAAAATTCACCATTGTCAGATCGCCCTGAGATGTGCGGGTGGGCATTCCAGTGCTGGGACCAACCCGCTGCACATCCCAGATTACAACCGGAACTTCTGCGTAGTAAGCTAGGCCCACATATTCTGTCATAAGTGAAAGTCCAGGACCTGATGTAGATGTCATTGCCCGCAATCCACCCCATCCTGCGCCGATTGCCATCCCTATCGCGGCCAATTCATCCTCTGCTTGTACAATGGCAAAAGTATCTTTACCAGTTTCAGGATCCTTGCGCAGCTCTGGCAGGTAATCATGAAGTGTTTCCGCGAGGCTGGTAGCAGGCGTTATGGGGTACCAGGAAATGAACTGAACGCCACCAAAGATCGAGCCGAGGGCAGCTGCAGTGTTACCGTCGGTCATAATATATCCTTCGGTGCCGTTCATCGGCGCAGCAATATAGCGATCCTTCTTCTCAAGATTATTCTCTGCCCATTCGAACGCCAGTTTTACCGCTTGAAAATTGCTTTCAACTGCTTTTTGATTGCCTTTGAAGTGATAGACTAGCGCGTCGTTGACAAGATTAACATCAATTTTTAATAACGATGCCAAAACTCCCACGTATACCATGTTGGCAATGTAATCTCTGAAGGCTGGGGCAACTTCGGCTTCCTTCAGCAGTTTGCGCACAGGCATCTTGTATACGATAATGTCATCCCGAAGTTCGGGGAAATTTAAGTCATCCGGAACAAGCATCACACCATTCGGAACAAGAGCGGCAATGTCTTTTTCCAAGGAAGCCGGGTTCATCGCGACAACAATATCATCGTCCTTTAGCCGCCCCAGGTATCCTTTTTTGCTGAGCCGAAGTGTGAACCATGTTGGCTGACCTTGAATATTGGAAGGAAATATGTTCTTTCCGGATACAGGAATTCCCATTCGAAATAACGCGCGCATCAGAGTAATATTCGCAGTAGCGCTTCCCGAGCCATTTACCGTGCTGAATGTGATGCAAAAATCATTTTCGATCATTTCATTTCGATCCATAAACCGACGCTCCAATTTTGTGAATTTTCATTCAAACGATAGCCTGGGGATGGTCTTCTCCCGTTGTGTAAGCAGGTCCATGTGTTCGATTAGGAGAGACAAACCCGCTGAGTAATTTCTATTTCTTAATTGATCCACTATCCTGGCGTGATATTGCCAGA
>JACDJA010003384.1_pt1 | contig 10373 bp, 6 predicted proteins | sample 7449241 | NCBI WGS metagenome assembly JACDJA01 (sample SAMN14253289, study PRJNA609438) | sludge metagenome | isolation source: initial anaerobic sludge | collected 2018-12-20 | reverse complement strand
GGCTTCTCAATCTAGACAAGGGGGGGCAGGAACATTCTTGTAGATGTGTGATCAATACTTTTCTTTCCTAATAGGAAGGGGGGCCATATCTTATGGTTGGCATAGCAGAGGAGTCCATGCGGAGCGTGCATGTGGAGGATGGGATTTCCTCGGGCAAGAGGGTGCCTGGCATGGGATACCGACCGCCGAATGTAGTATTGAGGCCCAAGGACCGTAAGGTGTTGCAGGCCATCCATGACCAGATTGTAAAAGAGGCAGAGCAACCTTTGCCGACGCTGGTGGAACTTGCCCATTCGTTTGGGATAAATGAGTTTAAGCTCAAATACGGGTTTAAGCAGCTTTACGGGACGTCGGTTTTCCGATTTCAAAAACAGGAGCGGATGCGGAAGGCGCAGACTTTGGTGGAGAACACCAGTTTGCCCATAAAGACCATTATGGGCATGTGCGGGTATGTGAACCACAGCCATTTTTCGAAGGATTTTAGGATGGCGTTTGGGATAGCGCCTCGAGAGGTGCGAGGGTAGGTTTCTGGGGAATTTTGGGACAGTGGGGACCTTTGGAACTGTGGGGACTTTGGGGATGATGGGGGAGAGTTTTAGGAATTTTTAAATTTATAAGATTTAATGTTTTTAGAAGTCATTATGAAAAGAAGAGAAATAAATTTGCTAATCGTTGAGGATAACACCATGTTGCTAGAAGCGTATGAGCAATGTATAAGGAGCATTGAAAGTGAACGTTTGGAATTGAAAATCAATTTATTTACGGCAACAAGCTGTGACAGTGCTATATATTGTCTTGACCATAGGCAACCTATCGGAGGTTGGAATCTGGCATTTTTGGATTTGAGAATTCCGCCTTCCAGAGAGGGGGAGGTTCTTTCGGGGGAAGACATTGCGCTGTATATACGGAAGAATTACCCTCAATCAAAAATAATGTTTGCCACTTCTGGTGCGCGCATTGAAAGGTTACATTCTATATTTAGGAAAATAAATCCTGAAGGGTTTTTATTTAAAAGCGACATCGATCCCCGCAGTTTTACCACAGCCATTCAAGATGTTATCAATGATGAATTTTATTATAGTCCAGGAATCTTGGAGATAATGCGTAAGGAAGTAAGCAGGGATTTTTTCGTGGATGAGGTGGACCGCAAGTTACTATATGAATTAAGTATGGGCACAAAAACCGCGCATTTGCCTGAAATTCTTTTATTGTCTCTTTCAACTATAGCAAGGCGTAAACGGAGATTAAAGGACTTTTTTGGAGTGGAAGGGGAAGAAGACCGGCAGTTGTTGGATAGTGCTCGGGAGGCTGGGATTATATAGCTAATGGGTTACTTTATGATGGGTATTTATGCCTTTGGAAATATTTGATCGGTGAGTACAATGGGGGATTTTTAACTTTGGGATATAGGATGAATAATTGAAAGGAATGCTGTCAATTTTGACAGTATAGGTGTCAACATATTGTTATTGAGTGCTATAACTTTGGTTTGTATCAAAGAATAGTCAAGGTGGCAGTTAACTTTTCAATAGAACGTAAAAAAGCTTTATTTATAAAAGTAAGCAGTGTTCTTTTTATAGGATTATTTGTATATGCTGCTGTAAGTAAAGTTTTGGATTTTGAAACTTTTAGGGTTCAGTTGGCGCAGTCGCCTCTGCTAAGTGCATACGCCGGTATAATATCCTGGTTGGTTCCGGGAATAGAGATTGTCGTTGCATTTTTATTACTATTTGAGCGGCATAGGGTTCTGGCCTTGAATGCTGCCTTTACGCTCATGGTGATGTTTACGGCCTATATTTATATCATCCTTAATTTTTCTGATTTTGTGCCCTGTTCCTGCGGTGGAGTATTAGAAAAGCTTAGCTGGACGCAACACCTTATTTTTAATATTTTTTTCATAATCCTGGCGGGGGTGGCGGTCTTTTTTGCAGATAGATACAGCGCAAAAAAGATCCTGTTCCTGCTGGCTACCCTTGTTATTATTGGGATAGGTATAGTGACTATATTATTTGCTTTTTCGGAGAAAAAAATTCATAGAAACAACGCCTTTATAAGGCGATATCCGCATCACCCAATAGTACCTAAGGATACTGTTGAACTTAATTACAATTCCTATTATTTTGGGGGGAGTGACGGAAACAATCTCTACTTGGGCAATTATACTGCTCCCAAGCAAGTAACTCGCATATCCTTTGATTTAAAGGATACCACAAATTTTAGAATACACTTGCCCAAAAGTAACGTCCAATACAAAATGCCACGGGTTCGAATTATGGATAGCACTTTTTTTCTTTTTGATGGAACGGTCCCAATTATTCATGTAGGTAAAATTAGCGATTGGATTGTAACAAAGACATTTTACCCAAGAGCCTATTTCAATTTTGCTGAACCTATGGATACCAAGAATCTTGTTATCCGAACCATTAGTAGTGAAACTGGGAATAATCTGTTAGGCACCATTCGATTAGATTCCGTTCCAAAAATAGAATTGTTCCCAAATATATTGGAAGGTAATATAGATGGTTATTTTGATCGTGATGGACAATTGCACTTCAATGGGCAAATCAATAAGGTTATTTACACCTACTATTATAAGAACAAATATCTCGTTTCCTCACGTGATCTTAAGAGAATCAAAACACAAAAAACAATTGACACTATAGGAAAGCCACAAATATTTATAGATGAGCTGGAATCTTCACAGGAAAGACGCATAAGTGATAAATCAATAAGAGTAAATGGTCTATCAAGTAGTTTTGGCAATTATCTGCTTATTCAATCGGATCGTTTAGGAAAGTACGAGCCTGAAGGTATTGCGGCGGGAATAATTGATGTATATAAGATTAGCTCAAATACCTATGAATTCAGTTTTTACCTATACCACAATCCAAAGGAGAAGCTACTCTCCATTTCGATGTATGGCCACAATCTATACGCCCTTATAGGCACAAAGTTATATCGGTTTACTTTCAAAGATAAATTTTTACAACAAAATACTTAGCGCGAAGTCAGGAGAAGCCGAAAACCTGTAAAAAAGAGTAGGCATATTATTAATTAAAATTTTTATACAATGAAAAATTTTCGAAAAAAGTGGCTATTACCACTCGCAGTTTTTGCTATTGCTATTGCCGGTGCATTCGCCAGTAATTCAATGGAAAATGTCAATGCAGACCCAACGGGGTATATTGATGCCCCGTTGCCTTGTAAAGTTTCTGTAAACTGTTCCTTGACAGGAGGGCCAGTATGTAGAAATGCATCGCTACAACAAGCATTTGGCTGGAATAGCATGCATACAGCATGCAATGAGATACGATTTAAACCTTGATATATTTTCGTATAGTTACAGAAAGGCTGATTATTCAGCCTTTTTTTATGGTTAAGGAAGCATCCATTGCATTGGAGGCTCATCCTTTAAATAATGATCAAACCATTGCCAGCGCTTGTAGGTCATATCAATTTGATTTTCCAATCCAAAAAAATCATGACCTTCATCAGGATATATTAGCATTATATGTTCTTTTCCCAATAACCTCATTGCGTTATACATTTGTACGGATTGTTCCCAATTTACATTAGTATCCCTGCCTCCGGTGATGGTCAGAAAGGGCGCACGGATTGATGCTGCGTAATTGATTGGCGAATTTTGCTCATATACAAATGGATTTTCAAAATATGGAATCGAATATCTTTGCTGGGAGTTTAGAAATCGGGCATATTGTGGCAGATTCCACAACCAAGCCATGGAAAAGTAAAAACTTTTTACATCGTGTATTCCCGATTCACTAATTGCCGCGGCGAACATTTTTGAATTCCCTATAATATAAGAAGTTTCATAGCCACCAAATGAATGGCCAAACAATCCGATCTTTAATGGAGAGATGGGAGCTTTATTTAAAACAGCAGATACCCCGGCCTCTACACATTCGAGTGCCGATTTACCAACCTCATTATTTCTATACTCGATGTCAGGACAAAAGACAAAATAGCCTCTTGAGGTGAAATTGGTAATATTGATATCCGCTGCTGTATATAAAGTAGGATTTTCATACTTATGTAAAGTTCCGCTCATTTTATCATAGATAAATACAACCATTGGATACATTTTTTGGGGATTAAAATCCGCCGGATAGAACAATGCACCCTTTAAGTTGTCTTTTTTTTCAGTTGAATATTTCACAAGTTTAGCTTTGCCCCATTTGTAGTTTTCGTGCTGGGGATTGCTACGAAAGATTTCGACCTCTGGGTGGGATGTACTCACCAACATTAACCTCGGAGACATATCAAACTTCTCGATGGTATAAAGATAGGCATCCTTGTTTTTGGCTTTCTGTAACCAGTCCACTTTGGCGTCTGCTTCGACTATAGCTTTCGTTATACCGCCGTCCGATAGACTATAATATCCGGTATCTCCATTCCATGTTTCCCCTTTTAAGATAATTCCATTTTTTAAATCAACTCTCGGTGCTAAATAACTATTACGGTTAGAAATATATTCCCCGCTCTTAACAAATCGAAATATTCTATTATTCTCCTTTCCCCGAGTAAGTCTCTTGGCTGAAGCTCCATTGAGAGCAATCTCCCAAAGATCATATTTATCATAAATTATAATTTTATTCTCATCATTAGTAAATCCCAAAAGTCCGTAAGGAGGTTTAACACCCGACCAATCGTATTCCATATTCTTAAATATACTTGAAATATTTTTGGTAATATTTGTGTGCTTTTCATTTTTGGCATTATAGATCCACCAATTACTTTCGTCAAAATAAATGAGGAATCTTCCTGAAGGGGAAACCTTAATCGGCATATAAGGCTTTCGCCACATCACGAAACGTTTGCTGCCATCTATCAAGTTATACACATTTATGGGCGTAGGGGCCCGACTCTCGTCGTAGGCAATCATATCATCGAATAAACTATGGGTATATACATAATTTGAGCCTTTAATCAATATTGCCTTAGAGCTTTGGTTATCGCCCAATGGGAAGGCAGTATCGGTTGCAGGATTCCAAGACACGGTAAATGCAGGATTTTCAAAAAACCCTTTATTTCCTTCATGAACCGGATAAATTAATTTATCCTTTGCATTCCATACTTGTACGCTGGAGCCGTGATTATTCACACTGCTTGTGTCCTGGCGTTTTTTAAGCTGGAAAAAAAGCTTGGTTCCGTCCTCAGAAAAGCTTAAGGAGGCCAGTGGATTATCGTAAACCTGCAAGGTACTGTCAATATCCAACCTTTTCTTTATATTAAATACTTTAGGAACCAATTTCCGTTTCACACCCTTAAGCCAAAGAATTCTGTTATCACCTTCCCTACCGCTTTTTTCAAAAAAAGCAAGTTGATTATCCATACTCCAAACTATATTGCTTATTGGATTATGCGCGCTATATATGGTAATAGGGAAATTTTTATTATTGTGTATCTCCATTACTTTTAAACTCCACGAATTGTCCTCTTTAACAATAAGTGCCAATAAATCCCCATTTTCATTAGGGGTAAAATCCTGGATATTCTTTATACTACGTTTATTTCCCGATCCAAGTTTCAAGATTTCAAGTCTTTTTTCTCTCTTTTCATTTGCTATTTTTTCCGATAAGGCAAACAGATATTCATTATTGGGTGATACTTTATAGGTTATGATATTAGGAACTTGTTGTTTGGAATGGATTTCCAAATCAAAAATTTCGAGGGCGTTTGCGGTTTTATAGACAAACCATCTATCCCCAAGAAAACGAGGTTCGCTCCCATTTGGAAATTCATAACGTTTTTTATTGGAGATATGCTGCAGTACCAAAGTATCTTCGGCATTCTGATAATGTAGTAAATATGAGACCCAATTACCATTATTGGAAATTTTTGGATCCAATAAATGGTACCATAGATGGTAATCCTTTGGAGTAAGATCCATCTTCCCTGCGGCTTGCCCCCAAAGAACGCAAGCCGGACAGAAAAGAAGGAAAAAAATTACTCCTTGTATGCTAATCCAAAGTAATTTGTGAATCTTCAAGGAATTCATGTTAATATCCAGGATTTTGGGGTTGAAGGTTCGGGTTCGTAAGCAGTTCCTTTTCAGGAAGGGGAAATAAGCCGTCAGTACTGTTCCATCCCAGTTTAATGGGGACCAAGAAAACATCAAGGTTTTCGGTACGCTTTAGATCAAAAAATCGATGTCCATGTTCGGTAAACAGTTCCACCCTTCGCTCCTGTAGTATGGCTGCCAGCAATTCATTTTCGGAGGTGGCGGATGTGTTGGCTAAACCGGCACGGTTTCTAATCCTATTGAGATCTGCCTGTGCTCCGGCAATATCCCCCATTCTGGCTCTGGCTTCTGCCCTAATTAAAAATTGTTCGGCCAACCTAAGAATAACGGAATATTCCGCATTGCCTCCCTCCCCTGAGCGATGCTTGTATTTATAGGGGTAATAATAAGATTGATTCCCATCGGAGACTTCCCCTATCCACATTGTCTTTCGCAGGTCACCAGCTTCAAATGAATTAATTAGTCCGTTTGACAATGCCCTAGTGGGCGGTGGAGCAGTTTCAAAGATAAAAGTCTCTGCCTCCAAGGTATTCATGCCCTCAAACTCTGGCATTAATTGTAATAAAATGGAAGGGCTTTCCTTTAAAAAAACATTTTCCAGATTGGTCTCCCATTGGGAATCCACAATTACGGAAGATGCCATAGCTTCAGCCTGTGACCATTCTTTGTTGTATAAGTATACACGTGCCAACAATGCCCTTGCCGTGCGGGCATTCGCCCTAACGTGCTCACCACTAGTATCTGCATCGGGCAAATTTTCTTTTGCATATATTAAATCAGAGATTAAATTGGTGTATACCGTCTCCCTATCATCCCTCTTTACCGACTGGTTTTCGATATAATTAGTGGTGGTTATATAGGGAACATCTCCATAAAGGTTAAATAGATAAAAATGAATTAAGGCCCTTAAGAATTTTGCTTCCCCAGAATATTGCCTGATTTCCTCATCCGAAAAATAGGCAGAACCTGCTACTCCTTCAATAATGGCATTGGTGGCATAAATTTGGCTGTAGCAGCCATTCCATATTTCAGCTACCGTTGCATTTGAAGCCAAAAGATTATTTTTATAAAATACATCCTCGGCGAGTCCTATATCACCGTAAAAATCAATCTCGTCCGCATAATTCCCCAACAGATTGCTCATCCCCTTCGAACCGCCCGTAAGCAAAAGATTTGACCTCAGTTGTCCATATATGCCAATCATGGCCGCTTCTACTGTTTGTTTATCTGTAAATACATTTTCTCCAGACAAGAGGTAATTTGGGGTGTCCACCTCTACAAATTCCTGGCAGGATAGTAGACAAGAGACTACTACAAGAGAAATAATATGGAAAAAGTGCTGTTTAATTAAAATGTGTGTTGTTTTCATAATCAATAATTTAAAATTTTAGTTCTGTTCCAATGCTTATCATCCGCAAGGGCGGCAACTGCTCTACATTTCTACTTTCCGGATCTGCCCCTTCAAAATCTGTAACGGTAAATAGGTTCTGCCCCAATGCGTACACCCTGCAGTCCAACCCAAGACTATTTTTGGGTATTTGATATGAAAGGGAAAGGTTTTTAAGTCGAATATAAGAGGCATCCGCAATCACGGCACTGCTGTTTTGGTAACGGCCATAGGCTATGGCAGCCTCGTCATTATAGCCAGCCGTAAGAAGTTGGTTGGTGGAAGAATCGCCTGGATTTTGCCAATGGTCTAAAATAGCTTTTGGCTGATTTGTACGTGTACCCGGTAGGCCATTGGTATATGCATAGGTCCATCCGGTCTGTTTTACAAACTGTAGCAGCACGTCCAGTGAAATACCTTTATAACTGAGGGTATTTGAAAGCCCACCAAAATAATCAACTCCTCGGTAAACCGACTTCTTAAGATCGTTGGGTGCGGTTATCTGTCCATCCCCATCATAATCTTGAAAGGTGTGAAGACCCGTCTCGGCATCTACACCCAAATAATTGTACAATAGCTCAATATCCAAAGGCTCCCCCACCACATATTGATTGGCATAGGTAGATTCGGAAAGTCCTGTAAACGATATAAGCTTATTGCGGGGTATAGTTAAGTTAATTCCTGTGGTCCACTGTAGTTGGGTACTTTCAATATTTATGGTGTTCATTTCAAACTCATAGCCAGTATTTTCAACCGTAGCATCAAGATTTCCATTTAGGGAAGGGAAACCCGTAGTGCCTGGCAGCGGTATTCCGACCAATTGGTTCGAGGAACGGTTGCGGTAGTATGCGGCAATAAATAAGATATTATCCTTGAGAAACCCAAGTTCCAAAGCCATTTCGAATTTTCTGTTACTTTCCCACCCAAAGTTGGGGTTATATAGTTGTGAAGGTTGTAGCCCAGGAATTCCTTGGTAGCTGAGCCCACTGCCCACATAGGTATCAAGATATTGATAGTTGCCAATTTGGTCATTCCCGCTACTCCCATAACTGCCGCGTAGCTTACCGTAACTAAGAAATTCTAGACCTTCCTTGATAAAATCTTCCTCTCCAAAAAGCCAGGCAGCACCTATTGCCCCAAAATTTGCAAACTGTCTTCCGGCCCCAAATCGGCTGGAACCATCCCTTCTTCCCGTAAAATTTAAAATGTATTTTTTGTCCCAATTTAAATTGAGACGACCAAATGCTGCGTTATACCGATATTCCTCATCGGAATTGGAATCTATAGAAATAAAGGATGCGGACGAAGGGTCGTAAATGAGGTTATTGGTAGTAAAACCACTTGCTGTGGTTATTGTGTTTTTTGAAGACTCCTCTTGAAAAGTAGTACCCAGTAGGAGATTTAGCTTTAGCTTTCCAAAAGAATTCCTATATTCCATTTGTGGCTCCACAATCCACGAATTGCGTTTTCCGTTGTTAATTGTAATGGAGGAAAAACTACTGTCCAGACCAAATGCGGGATCATAAACCGTATTCGGAGAAGTCCTGCTTTCCTCCAGATGCATTTCGTTATATCCCAGATTTGCTTTTAGGGATAAATGGCTGAATATTTTATATTCCAAATATCCACTTCCCGTTAAATTGGAAGTTTTTGAAAGATATTCGGCATTTAATAACGCCAGTGGATTACTAAAGGTACCGTTCTCCCAATTCAATTCCCCATCTTCATCGTAAAGTGCAGGAGCGTTTGGAGCTAAGGTTTTTCCTTGGAAAACGAATGAGGTCGTGGGTTGGTCGTTGTTATCTGTGACATAATTACCGGTAAATCGAATTGAAAATCTATCGTCCATACTGGTATGCGATACAGTGCCCAAAACTGCATTTTTTATATAGTCAAAATCTCCAGGAAAAACTGTAGTCTCTTTTTGGTGGCTACCACGCAATAAAAATCGGGTCTCTGCATTTCCACCCGTTACGGCTGCTTGTGTCCGTGAATAATAGGCTGTACCACCATAAAGTTCTTTTTGCCAGTCGGTATAGCGATCTTGGTCCCATGTACCGTTTATGTCATATTCAAAGGCAGGATATTCACTGATGCCATCATTTGCAAAAGCTTCTTTCCTTAAGGCCAGATATTCGTCGGTGTTCAAATAACGCTGAGTTCGAGTCACTCTACCCAGACCGCTTTCTGTGCCCAAGGTAAATTCTGTCTTTCCAGTTTTTCCCCTTTTGGTTGTAATGAGAACAACTCCATTTGCCCCCCTTGAACCATAGATGGCCGTGGCATCGGCATCTTTTAATACTTCAATACTTTGGATATCGGAAGGGCTAATCCCATTCAAGGGACTTTGTGGCCCACCCATTACTAAAGATATTGACCCCATACCCAAAGACTGCGAGGGGTAAGGCACCCCATCCACAATATAAAGAGGTTCACTGCCATCTGCCCGTATGCTGTTGCGGCCACGGATGCGCACCGAAAAGCCACCGCCGGGCACACCTGTAGTTTGCACAATATTCACGCCCGCCATCCTGCCCTGCATTGCCGCAAGGGGATTGGAGACGGGCTGGTTCACGATTTCGGTCGCAGTAACGCGAGAGATGCTCCCCGTTTTCTCCCTATCGGAAACTTTGTAGTAGCCTGCATTAATAACAACTTGGTCTAAGGCAGTAGCATCGACCTCCATAACAACATTTAGAATATTGCCATTGCCAACTGCAACGTTCTGTGTTTTATAGCCTACATAGGTAAATACAAGCGTATCGGAAGGTTGTGCAACAATAGTGAAATGGCCCTCCAAATCAGTCTGGGTGCCTTTGGTGGTGTTTTTTATAACAATATTTACTCCAGCCAAGGCCATTCCCAATGAGTCGGTTACAACACCCTTTATACTTTTTTGTTGGAACGCTTTGCTAATTCGGCGGGTTATGGTGATATAATTGT
>JACDJA010003377.1_pt1 | contig 10391 bp, 8 predicted proteins | sample 7449241 | NCBI WGS metagenome assembly JACDJA01 (sample SAMN14253289, study PRJNA609438) | sludge metagenome | isolation source: initial anaerobic sludge | collected 2018-12-20 | reverse complement strand
CGTGGCAGAATCCTTTAAAGACTGGGGCATAGCAACGGCTGAAAGCCTTCTTGCTATTCGCAACGCACACCCTGAGTTCCCCGTGTTTGCCTCGGGGGGATTAAAGACCGGCATGGATTTGGCAAAGTCGCTGGCATTAGGGGCGAATTTGGCCGGCATGGCGGGTGTCTTTCTGAAAGCGGCTGTTGAATCGGAAGAAACGCTCCAAAACCTCGTGCGTGCTTTAATCCGCATTTTAAAGATTACGATGTTTGTAACCGCTTCTCCCAATTTAAAAGCTTTTCGCGCCGGAAAAATTCGGCGATCGCGAGGTATCCATGGCATTTAAGACGTTATCAAATCAAATGTTGCCAGCAATCGAACAAACTTTAAGAAGTTGTGTGGAGCAGGATATTCCCGAAAGATATGCGGGCGTGCAGGAAATGATGGCTTACCACTTTGGTTGGCAAGACCAGGGTAATACAACCTTTACCCAGGGCAAAAGAATCCGTCCGTTGGTGGTTTTACTAAGCACAGCCTTATTTTCGCAGGATTGGAAGAAAGCCTTGCCTGCTGCGGCAGCGGTGGAACTGTTGCATAATTTTTCCCTAATCCATGATGATATTGAAGACAATTCAGCTCTACGCCGCGGCCGGGATACGGTGTGGCGTATCTGGGGGATACCGCAGGCGATCAACACCGGTGATGCCATGTTTACCTTGTCCCAGGTGTGTTTATTGAAAATGCGGGATTTGGTTTCCGCTGAGATTACCTTAGAAGCCGTTAGACTTTTTAACGAGACTTGCATTCATTTGACGGGTGGTCAGTATTTGGATATGGATTTTGAAACGCGGCCTGTTGTGCCTACCGATCTGTATTTTCAAATGATCGCAGGAAAAACGGCTGCTTTGTTATCTGCCTGCGCAGAATTGGGTGCAATTATAACCGGTACAACCGCTACGAATCGCATGGCCCTGCGCCAATTTGGAAAAAGTCTGGGATTGGCATTTCAGATTTGGGATGATTGGTTAGGGATCTGGGGTGATGAGAACCAAACGGGAAAATCGGCCGCTTCGGATCTGTTGAATGGCAAAAAGACCTTGCCGATCTTATATGCACTCGATCAAAAGCAAGCTTTTTACCAATTCGTGAACCAGCCCGGTTTTGTGCCCGATCCAACAAAAATAGCCGGCATGATTACCGCGTTGCAAGCAGATGGTGCCAAAGATTATACCGAACAATTGGCGAAAGAATATACCCAGCAGGCTTATCAAGCGATTCAATCCTTATCCAATGTTGATGCGGGGATCCGAGACGTTTTTTTAGAACTGTCGGATCAATTATTAAAAAGGGGCAATTAATTACGTGGCTGCTGGTGGAATTTCGACCTTTGTGGTTTCAGTGGGAACCGATTTCTTAAACTTAATTGAATTAAGGGCAATCAACAAAACAACAAACGCGATTAGCTGCGGGATGCGCACATTGCCAAGCATAGCTGTGGGTGAGCCGCGAAAGGCTTCTAAGAATATTATTACGAAGGCGATATATGCTATTCCCCGATAAAAAAGGGCGCCGGGGGAAAGAGAGGGGTGGGACTGTTTGAAGGTCACATAGGCTGCCAGCAACAATAAAACCAGATAATAGATTTGTAAGGGGTGGCGCAGCGTTCCCCATAAATAAATGCTCCAGGGCAGGTCGCTCGGCAAACCATATAACTTGCCGTTTGCCAAAAAAGCAAGTGCGGTTAATGCCAAAAACACCAATAATCCAGGCGTGATGGAATCCAACGTGGTACGCACAGACATTTTTTTGCGTTGGGTCACTATTAAGAAAAATAGAATAGCGAGCAGAACCCCACTGGTGAAATCAAACAAGGCCAGATTGGGAGAAATGATGGCCAAGGGATTGTCGATGAAGGCTCTTGGATTTTGAACAACAAAAGCTAAACGTGCCCCCACCAGGCCTAAGACCAAGCTATAAAAAAAGTGATTGGATAAGATCTCTGCATTCAGGTTGAATTTTTTTGCAATGTGGTCATTCACAACAAACCATAGCCATAATCCAACCAGAATGAGGAGTCCCGGGGCTTGAATGGCAAGCGGACCGATGTTTAGCATGGGAAACATATTCTATCGACCTACCAACGCTGAAATTCGCGATTCTAACAAGGCTTCTGACATCGGCCCTCCGATTACCACTTCGTTAATAATTCCATCTGGGGTAATAAAAAAAGAAGTCGGTAAGGCTTGCATCTGATATTTTTTGGAAACTTCGCCTTCTATATCCAATAAGATCGGGAAGGTTAAGGCTTGATCGTGGACAAATTCCTTCACGTTGTTGAGGTTGTCTTGATGGGTTGCATTAACCGCCAAGACGACAAAACCATCATCTTGATAAGTTTCATACATGCGTTGGATGGCTGGCATTTCCGCCTTGCAAGGTAGGCACCAACTGGCCCAGATATTGACCAAGACGACCTGACCTTTATAATCAGCTAGCGTTACTACGTCACCTTGGAGGGAAGTAAGACTGATCTGGGGTGCAAAAAAACCTTGCTGCGGAACGGCATAGACAGTCTGGTTGGCGGGAGATGGAAAAACCCATATCGTTAAACTGATCCATATCGTAGAAAAAGCCAGGGCAAGTATCGATAAGAGTCTGGGGGGGTGTTTAAGAAATTCCATAAATCGATTATCCCCCCAAGCTGCATGACGTGTCAACGCTTATAGCCTGTACATATTCAAACCTGCGGTGAGGTTTATGGGTCAATGAGACTGGCTCCGCTTCACCGCGCCAAAGGGGGCACGATTACGGCAAATCTTCGATAACCTAAAACAAAAGCCATTCGTTACCTGCTTTCAACGGTTATAATGGAAGTGTTATCCATTGAAACTGTGAAAAATTATGAATGAACTGGAAGGACAAATAATGAAAACAGATCACACCCTCGAAAATAAAGCTATTAACGCCATTCGCTTTTTATCGGCGGATGGCGTTCAGCAAGCCAACTCGGGCCATCCCGGGCTGCCGATGGGCACCGCTGCGATTGCCTATACCCTGTGGACGAAGCACCTGAAATTTAATCCAAAGCATCCGAATTGGTTTGATCGTGATCGGTTTGTCCTATCTGGCGGTCATGGTTCGATGTTATTGTATAGCCTCTTATATTTAACCGGCTTTGACCTCAGTTTGGATGAACTGAAAAACTTCCGCCAAATTGGTAGTAAAACCCCCGGACACCCGGAGTATGGGCTGACGCCCGGGGTGGAAACCACCACCGGTCCGCTCGGGCAGGGATTTGCCAATGGGGTCGGGATGGCGATTGCCGAAGCACACCTGGCGGCAGAATTTAATCAAGCGGATCAGAAACTTGTCGATCACTACACCTACGCAATTGTGACCGATGGCGATTTAATGGAAGGGGTCTCTTCTGAAGCAGCATCCCTGGCCGGGCATTTAAAATTAGGCAAGCTGATCTATTTTTATGATGATAACCGCATCTCGATTGACGGTTCTACCGATTTGGCGTTTACCGAAGATCGTGCGAAACGCTTTGAAGCTTATCATTGGCAAGTATTGCATGTTAACGATGGCAATGATGTGGATGCGATTGATCAGGCGATTAACGAAGCCAAAGCCGATGCGCGGCCCTCGTTATTATCTGTAGAACCCAGATTGGGTTCGGTTTGCCAACCTTGCAAGGTACGGCGGATGCGCATGGTAAGCCACCTGGCGATGAGGAATTGCGAATAGCCAAAGAAAAAATGGGCTGGCCGACCGAGCCGCATTTTTATGTGCCGGATGACGTGTTAGCATTTTATCGACAGGCGATAGAAAGAGGCGCGGCTCAAGAAGATCGCTGGCAGGAAACGCTTAAGCGATACAAATCAAAACATCCGCACCAAGCTAATGAATTTGAACGCCGTATCCAGGGAAAATTGCCGGATAACTGGCAAGATCAATTGCCCGTTTTTCCAAGCGATGCAAAAGGCATGGGTTCGCGTTCTGCTTCGGGAAAGGTGCTAAACGCGGTTGCCAATGTGCTGCCAGAATTAATGGGTGGTTCGGCCGACCTGACCCCTTCCAACAACACTTGGATCAAGGGCGGCCACGATTTTCAAGCCGACAGCCCGGATGGGCGTTATATCCGCTTTGGGGTGCGCGAACATGCGATGGGGGCAATATTAAATGGGTTGGCGGTTCATAGTGGCATTATGCCTTATGGGGCTTCCTTCCTGGTCTTTACCGATTATGCCCGTCCCGCGATTCGTTTATCGGCTTTGATGGGACTGCCGGTAAAGTGGATATTTACCCATGACTCGATTGGGGTGGGGGAAGATGGGCCGACTCATCAACCGATTGAACACATCGCCTCCCTGCGGGCGATTCCCAACCTGGTTGATATTCGCCCAGCGGATGCCAATGAAGTCGCGGAGGCCTGGCGTGTGGCGATTTTATCCAAAGATAAACCGGTTTTAATGGCTTTATCCAGACAAAATCTGCCAACACTGGATCGCGAAGCACTGAATCCTGCCAGCGGTTTATCGAAAGGTGCGTATGTGCTTAAGGATTTCGGCACAGAGAAACCACAATTGATCTTAATCGCGTCCGGTTCGGAAGTATCCTTGATCGTGGAGGCTGCTCAAAAACTAGCACAGGATGGATTAACAGTGCGGGTTGTTTCTATGCCTAGTTGGTTCCTATTTACCGCACAAAGCCAGGACTATCGGGATTCCGTATTATTACCGAATGTGAAGCAACGCTTGGCGGTTGAGGCGGGGACCAGTTTTGGCTGGGAACGTTGGGTGGGCTGTGAGGGAAAAATGATTGGCATCGATCGGTTTGGTGAATCAGGGCCAGCTCAGGATGTGTTCAAGGAACTCGGCCTAACGGTAGAGGCAGTGTATGAAGCTGCTAAAGGAATGCTGAATCATGGAAGATAAAATGCGCGTTGCCATTGCTTGTGATCACGGCGGATTTCCCCTAAAAGAAACGGTGATGCACACCGTACTCGATTTAGGCTACGATGTGATTGATCTGGGGACTGATAACGGGGAGATCAGCGTTGATTTTCCCGATTATGCTTATCGCGTGGGCGATGCTCTGCAACGGAACGTGGCCCAACGCGGTATCATCATCTGTGGTTCCGGTGTTGGAGCATGCGTTGCTGCAAACAAGATGAAGGGCATCATTGCTGGTTTATGCCATGATCATTATTCTGCTCATCAGGGGGTGGAGCATGATCACATGAATGTGCTGTGTTTGGGTGCGCGCATTATTGGAAAGGCAACCGCAATTGATCTGGTAACAGCTTTCGTGAATGCTAAGCCGGATTTTGACCCGCGTTTTGTGCGCCGGATGAATAAAGTTAAAAAAATTGAAGAATTTGGTCATTTATAAATCTGCAAGGGCTAAAGGAAAAAACGATGAATTCTATTGAACAATTACACAGCTTAAACCAATCGATTTGGTACGATAATATCGAACGCCGCCTGTTGGAAAATGGTGAAATGGAGAAACTGATCCAGAAGGGTGATATTCGTGGTGTGACCTCAAACCCGAGCATTTTCCAAAAAGCAATCGCTAATTCAAACGATTACGATGCAGCTTTATTACCGATGGCCTGGTCGGATTGGTCGGAAGAGGATATGTTTTTTCAGGTGGCCGTGGAAGATATTCGAGCAACCGCTGATTTGTTTAATAAGCTATATCAAGAAACGAATGGAAAAGATGGGTATGTCAGCCTCGAGGTCAGCCCAAAACTGGCTTATGAGACCGAAGTAACCTACGAGCAAGCCGTGATGTTATGGCAGCGGGTAGACCGCAAGAATTTGATGATCAAGATTCCCGCGACCAAAGAAGGACTGGACGCGATCCGAAAGACGATTGCCGCCGGGGTCAACGTCAATGTGACCCTTATCTTTTCGGTGGAGCGGTATGACGAGGTGATGGATGCTTATCTTGCTGGCTTAGAAGATCGCCTCGCGGAAGGACTGCCGATTGATGGCATCCATTCCGTTGCTTCTTTTTTTGTTTCACGAGTGGATGGGTTGGTTGATAAGCAGTTAGAGGATCTCCATAAAAACGGTAAAATTTCTGCGGAAGAACTGCAAAATCTTTCGGGAAAGGCAGCGATTGCCAACTCCAAAATGGCCTATCAGTTATATTTGGAAAAATTCTCGCAGCCGCGTTTTAAAGCCTTACAGAAAAAGGGAGCCAACCGTCAACGGCCATTGTGGGCCTCCACTTCTACCAAAAATCCAGCATATTCTGACGTCTTATATGTGGAAGAGCTGGTTGGGGATAACACCGTTAACACCATGCCACCGCAGACTCTGGATGCGTTTCGTGATCACGGTCAGGTCGTAGTCAAAGTGACCCAGGATGTAGAGCAAGCCGAAGCATTATTAGCTCGATTAACAGCTGTTGGCATTTCTATGGCGGAAGTAACCCAAAAATTGGAAGACGATGGGGTTAAATCCTTTGCGGATTCTTTTCAATCCATGTTAGAAACGATTCGTGAGCGAAAAGCGGGCATGCAGAAAGAATTAGGTCTGTTAAAGAGCGCGGCTTCGGCCAAAGTAGCTGCTTTAAAAGGTCAGCATCTGGTGACTCGCATCTATGAAAAAGACGCTTCGGTTTGGACGGATGATCCTGCTGGTCAAAAAGAAGTTCGGAAACGCTTGGGTTGGTTGGATGCACCGTATACTGCCAAGGAGTTCATTCCTCAACTTGAAAGTCTGCGGGATGAAGTTATCGCTGAGGATTATTCGCATGTCTTGTTATTGGGTATGGGCGGTTCTTCTTTGGCGGCGGAGGTTTTAAGCCAATCCTTTAAGGGACAAGCCGAGGGCTTGACGCTCAATATTCTTGATTCAACTGATGCACGTCAGGTGCAAGAAGCCCAATCGCTGGCGCCCCTAGAAAAAACTTTGTTCGTGGTATCCAGTAAATCTGGAACAACCAGTGAAGTGCAGGCCTTCTTAAGTTATTTTTATACAAACCTGCAAGAGCAACTAGATGATCAGTCAGTCGGCCATCATTTTATTGCCATTACCGATCCGGGCACCCCACTCGAAAAACAAGCCGTAAAAATGAAATTCCGTAAGGTATTCACTGCCGACCCGAACGTCGGCGGGCGTTATTCTGCGCTGACCATGTTTGGCTTGGTGCCAGCCGTATTGATGGGAATTGATTTAGACACGTTTATTCAAAGAACGATCCATTTTGCCAACCAATTACGGCCGGGGGTACCGGTTGAACGTAACCCGGGGTTTGTCCTGGGGGCGATTTTGGGCGCAGCTTATGAACAGGGTTTAAATAAACTAACCATTCTGGCCGAAGAACCGTTCCGTTCTTTTGGTTCATGGATGGAACAATTGATTGCCGAATCCTCTGGGAAACAGGGGAGGGGGATTGTGCCCGTGGATATTGAGCCACTGGTTTCAGCTGCTTCTTATTCCAAAGATCGCTTATTTGTTTACTTAAAACATGATGGTGTGTTTGCCGATTTTGCGGACGACCTGATCAAGAACGGCCATCCCGTGTTGACCTTTAATATTGATTCGGCCTATGATTTGGGTGCCGAGTTTTTGCGTTGGGAATTTGCCACAGCCGTTGCTTGTGCCGATTTGGGTGTGAATGCCTTCGACCAACCCGATGTACAGGATAACAAGACCCGCACCAAGAAAAAAATTGCTGATTATGAAACGTCACAGGCATTGACCGAGGGAGAACCTCAGTTTGAAAATGAGCAGGTGCGATTGTATTGGAGTCCGCGTTTTGAATCACTGCACGTGGGGTCGGTGGGTGATCTGCTCGATGCGGTATTAAATTCCGTACAAACCGGCGATTATGTTGCCGTTAACGCTTATTTGCCGCGCAATCCCGAACAAACCGCTCAATTGCAGGCCTTTCGCAAGCGCATCTTAGAAAGAACGGGTGCCGCCACCACACTAGGTTTTGGGCCGCGTTTCTTGCATTCCACAGGCCAGTTACACAAAGGTGGGGCGGATAACGCTGTTTTTATTCAAATTACGGATGACACTGGACAAACCTTAGCCATCCCTGGGCTGCCTTATGATTTTAATGTATTGCAGCGGGCGCAGGCAGTGGGGGATTATGAAGCCTTGGTTGCCAGAGAACGGCGTGTGGTGCGGATCCATTTAAAAAAGAAGCAAGTTAAGGACTTAATATAATCAATAAACAATGGCTGGTCTCACAACCAGCCATTGTTCTTATAATACCTGCATCGCCATCGCAATCGAGCCGAGCATGCCGGCCTGATTGCCAAGTGCGGGTGAAACAATAAAATCTTCTATCGCTTCCAGAATTTGCGGTGACTGGACGTAGCCGTTTAAATATTCGAGTGTTTTTTGATGAATGAGTGGAAAAAGCTGGGCCTGCTGCATGACGCCGCCCCCCAGGATGATGCGTTGCGGTGAAAAGCTGCAAATAAAATCACTCATTGCCAGGGCAATATAATGGGCTGTCAGATCCCAGGCGGGGTCGTCTGCTGAGAGGGTGTAAGCTGGTTGTCCGAAGCGTTTTTCTAAGGCCGGGCCAGACACCAATCCCTCAAAACAATCCCCGTGATACGGGCAATTTCCTTCAAACGGATCGAGGGCTAGATCGTGTTTCAGGCGGATATGCCCCATCTCGGGATGAATTAAGCCGTGCAAGGGCTTGCCATTGATAATCGCACCGCCGCCCACGCCGGTTCCGATGGTGAAATAAAGATAGTTGTCCAAGCCCTGGGCCGCCCCCCACAGCCCTTCGACAATCGCGGCGGCATTTACATCCGTATCAAAGGCAATCGGTACATTCAATGCGGCCTGTAATGGGCCAAGTAAATCTGTATTTTTCCAGCCGGGCTTGGGGGTCGAGGTGATATACCCAAAAGTGTCTGAGATCGGATTGGGGTCGAGCGGCCCAAAAGAACCAACCCCCAGGGCGGAGAGTTTGACGTGATGTATTGCTTGATAGGTGCTAAAAAAGTCAATCGCGCGTTGAATTGTTTCTTTGGGGGTAGTGGTTGGGAATCTTTCTTCCGCGAAAATTTGATCTGGGCTAGTCGCTGCAACGCACACAAACTTTGTGCCGCCTGCTTCGATTCCACCATAAATTTTATCCATTTTTCTCTCCATTAGGGTGTTGAATTCATTGAAATATGTTTGACGATGTGGGAATTGCTGGGATATGTATCCCTTTTCAAGGGTTTTTTCCAAACCTCTCTAATTCTATCGTATTTCGGCGGGTTGAATCGCGGTATAATGACTTAATTTTATAGGGCTCTCAGGAATTTTCCTAGGAAAATGCAACAATCTTTTTTGTGGTTTTATTTCGTGATTATTATGTTTTTTAGAGAGAGGAAGTTATGGATATCTTCGAAAAGTGTTTTTCTTTCACCATTGCAAAAGACGCGATGCAATATGGAATATACCCTTACTTTATTCCCTTAACTGAAAATGAAGGGACGGTGGTTGAGTATCAGGGGCATCGCTTGATCATGTGCGGGTCGAATAACTACCTGGGGTTAACTACCCATCCCAAGGTGCAAGAAGCGGCCTGTGCTGCTATCGAACGCTTTGGTACCAGCTGTACCGGCTCACGATTTTTGAATGGAACGCTGGCATTCCACGAACGCTTAGAACATGAGTTGGCCGAATGGGTGGGCAAAGAGTCCGCATTGGTTTTTTCAACGGGCATGCAAGTTAATTTGGGGACAGTTTCCGCTTTGATAGGGCGGAAAGATATTGTAATCCTAGATAAGGATGATCATGCCAGCATTGTGGATGGGGCGCGTTTAGGATATGGAAAAATTGAACGCTACCGCCATAATGATATGGCTCATTTGGAAAAAGTATTACAATCCTTGCCTGAGAATGCCGGAAAGCTGATTGTTGTCGATGGATTGTTCAGTATGGAAGGGGATCTGGCTAATTTACCAGAGATCGTTCCCTTGGCGAAACAATATGGAGCGCGTTTGATGGTGGATGATGCGCATGCAATGGGTGTTTTAGGGGGCGGTAAGGGTACGGCTGCTCATTTTGGATTGAGTGATGATGTCGATCTGATCATGTCAACCTTCAGCAAGTCCTTTGCTTCCCTGGGCGGTTTTGTAGCCGGCAGTGAGGATGTCATTCACTACGTTAAACATTACGCGCGTTCTTTAATTTTTAGTGCCAGCATTCCCCCAGCCAATGCTGCGGCCGCCTTGGCTGCTTTACAAGTGATGCGCGAAGAACCGGAACGGATTGCCCGCGTTAACCAAATTGGTGATCGGATGCGGGAAGGTTTTCATCAGCTTGGATTTAACATCGGGGATTCGGTCACGCCGATTATTCCGATTATGATCGGTGATGATGATAAAACCTTCTTGACCTGGAAGCTATTATTTGAAGAGGGTGTTT
>JACDJA010003374.1_pt1 | contig 10397 bp, 20 predicted proteins | sample 7449241 | NCBI WGS metagenome assembly JACDJA01 (sample SAMN14253289, study PRJNA609438) | sludge metagenome | isolation source: initial anaerobic sludge | collected 2018-12-20 | reverse complement strand
GCAATAACCTTTTGGGATTTTTCCATGTTTTTGTTCCCAAATATACAAATGAAGCTTTTGCCACTTATTTGGTTCTGCGATCTTAATGTACATATACATATACCCATTTTTATCTCTTATCGTTGAGATGATCCCAACTTTTTTGATATTTAGAGGAGTGTTGCCCTTTTGAAAAGAAGTCTTATTTGACTTCATTATTCCTTTTGTGCCTTTATTAGCAGGTGTGTGTCCTCTTGAGAAGCAACCGTTATTAGGGCAAACCAAACCTATTTTTCGGCATTTTTGCGATAATGCTTTATAGGGCACATTTGTCCCGAATCGATTATTAAAAAGTCTTGTAAGTTCTTTTCGAGGCGTCGCTTCGTGCGTCTCTAAAAAATCTTCATGGATTTCTAAATATTTCATTTCATTTCTCCAACATTTTTTTATATCTGAGTGACAAATCTGCGATGCCAATAAGCTTATCCGCAATATTACATACTGCATTTGCTTTTTTAAGCTCCTGCTGCATATCTGTTTCTTTTTCGGGGTCGACGATATTTTGTAATTGCTCAAATAGTATCTTGTTTAATGAGCTAAGATTATCTTTTTTGTTATCGTCTGCTGTCGGGATATCGGGTATGTTATCAATATCAGATTGAAGTTGTTTTTGCTCTACAAAAAGCTTCCGGAGCTTTTCAGGCATTGCTGATATTTTAACTGCGTCCGTGTTGTATGTCACTCCTTTGTATTGAATAGAGCCATTTGTGTCTATCACAGCTCCCTCGGCAAGCAAGCTTGTTTTAGAGGGTATAGCCTTAAAATCCTTGTTGAATGTTGCCAATCGCGTAAATAATTCATAGTTCATAATTTCTCCTCCTACCAAATAGGCGGAGATTGAAACTCCGCATATTCATCATGATTGATTGTGAGATTGGCATCGACGCAAACCACCTCGGGGATCATATCGAGATCAAGCACTTGATTTTGCTTGGCACACGCCTCAGCTTCAGCCTCATATTTTTCAGTCATTGTCATTGCGTTCAGCAATGCACTCATCGCAATTACAAATATAATTACCCTCATCACTCACTCCTTATTAAACTTTTAATGTCATCATCAGTGCGTCCGGTAACCAAGATTAAGTCGCTTATCTTTGCGAGTACTTCAGCCATCGTATCGCCCTCGACCTCATGCTCAGTGCCATCAAAAAAATGCACAACATAGACCATCTCACACCGCCGCAAGATCTAGACTCACATGTTCCCACTTATTAGTAGGATCATTGCGTCGATAGAAGCGTATGAAGCGCTTAGAATACACGATCTTCTTTGCCTCTTCGATGAGCGCAACGCCCTCGACCCATTTGGGATGGCGGATGTTATAAGAGCGAAGCTCGAGTATCTTTTTAACATCGACATTGCCTTCTTTGTCTACATCGAACGCCTTATTGATAAGTAGTTTGATCTCCTCACTGCTCCCCTCTGTTACTTGTTCAAAATACTCATCAAACTTCATCTTTGCTAGCTGTATTTTTTCGTCAAAAGCAAGCGTATCTTGCACTGCGATCTGTATTTTTGCGGTTCCTGCAAAATTCTCAAGAGTGATGTTGCCCTTCTTGCTTCTTGCCATCGCGTTTATGCGATATTTGCCCATGAGCGTATTCATGTACTCTTCCACTCGAGCTTCGCTCTTAGCGCGAAACTCTCCGAGCATATTGCGAAACACCTCGGCATCTGCAAGCAGATTATTCACAAGTGTATCTCGCATCAGCTCATCGCCCTTGATGAGATCAATATGCACTTTCTCACCTCTACTATTTATCATATATTCTCTGTTTGTGTTTTTTTCTTCCATTTTCTCATCCTTAATATTCTTCATCAAATAAGTTCGGTGCGCTCTGTGCACACTTCACACCTCGCTGCCACAAAAAGGACACGGTCTCATCGTCTTGCCTTCTTGTGTGGCTTGAAGCTTAAAATAACATCGCTATTGATGCACTCTCTCTTGCGCTCTCGCAGCAAGAGTATCATCCCAAGTCCCGCTATCACCGTAAGCAATAGCACTACCAAGATCGTATTAACCATCACACACCTCCTCATTGATTTGCACTGTATGAACACCTCCAAGATAATCATCCTGATCAAGCGATGCGAGGGGAGTCGCTTGCCTGCTATCACATATCTTCACGCCTGTTGGCTCATCCGGCAACGGCTCATCATAGTAGTACTTATCGAGCATAGCGATAAACTGCTCGGCTCTATCTCTGTCATTTGTTTGCAGCGATACTATATTTCCGTTTCGATCCATTCCTTTAATTAGCACCATTTAATCCTCCTTTTTTATTTGTATATTGACTCTGCGGTCACCCTCTAGTTCACTTAGCGCAGTAAAGTGGCGTTGGTTAAGTTTATCGTTCAGTCCAACCGCAAGCGCTAAAAATATATTTCCCAATAGAGATGCTTGCATATCGCTACAATCGATGTCTATCTTATTGTCTGTTATTTCTATATTCATCTATACTCCTGTGTTATGTATGATCGACGATATAGTGTGCTACATCGTCTATACTCAGCGAGCGAAGCTTCTTTCTTGCCATATAAAGATAAATGCTTGACTCGCACAACAATAACTCATGCATTGCCTGCAACAGCGTTAGCGTCTCCGCCTCCTTATATCTCTTTGCGAGATACAGTTTTACTCTATTAATCTGATCTGTCTGCATCTGCACTCCTTAAAAATTAGGGCAATAAGGACAAGTCTCTCTAACCATGCCAAAGGTCATATCAGAGAGTTGTCTATTGTCCTTAATTGCAGATGTATATTTGCGGCAAACCATCACGCTTATCTCATCTTTGAGCGCAGGACAATTGACCATACCTCCACTTATATTGCTATAAGCATCCGCAACTCTTTGAAGCACCTTGCGTGGGTTTGCCTTATAGTTACCACTCAAGATTAAGCTTAATGCTGTCCGGCTTGCACCTGATCCTGCGCGTGCAGCTACTTTAGAGATGTTACCTCCCTCTATTTCGAGAGCCTTTTTGAGCACATCGATATTACTCATTGATAGCTCCTTTCGGTTGACCGTTGGTGAGCACCGGAAGATCCTCGCTCTCTTTGACGAGGCGATAAAGCGGGTCTCTCGTTCGATTACCTTCTTTGACTATATAGCCATTATCCAAGAGTGATCTCACTAAACGCTGGATCGCTAGAAGTCCCATTCCTGTAATCGCCACTTCGATCTCTGATATTCGAAACTCTCTATTATTGAGCATATACTCCCACGCTTGCTCTCTCACTCCTTTTGGTTTTTCTATCTCTTTTTTTAAGTTAGGATCATAAAAAAGACTGCCACCTCTATTAGGAACTGGAGCGAGACTGCCTGTCTCTTTGACAAGTCTAAAGATCTTATCTCGAAATGCTACGGTTTTACTATTGTTATCAATGAGATATCCGTGACTTGCTAGTGCATATACATAAGACCGCGCTGTGTCTTTTTTAAGGTCAAGTATCAGCAGCATATCACCGGCTCTAAAAGTCTTATTGCGTCGCATATAGTTCCACATCTTTTGCTTAAGAGATGTCGGTTTTGCAAATCGCTTCTTTCTATGATTTGCCATTACCGTCGACTCCAAGCTCTCTAAAAGTGGGTAGATCAACGGTGTGTATATCGTTAACCTCACACTCTTTTTCAAGGCGCAATAAGAAGACTTTGATCTGTCTTAGATTTGGATATCTATCTCCAAAAAACAAGATAAGATCATCTTCGATCCTGACAGTGCTTAGTGCGCAAAAAGATCTTACATCATCGATGCCAATCTTCTTGAACTCACAAAGCTCTACAACCCTACTATAATAGTGTCTATGGCGCTTAAGCTTTGCATTGCTTTCCTCCATCCCTATAAAATAAAGGATAATTGGCGACTCATCGTGTATATCTCTGAGTAGCTCTAGTGTGCTGATTTTCTCGCCCCTGAGAAGCGCATCTATCTCATCGATGATGATAATTCTAGGACGATTTCTTAACTCATCAACGACACGCTCATAAAGCTTGCCGATGGTTCCATTTTGGTCAAGCGCAAGCTCTGCACATAAGCGCTCAAGTAGATTTTTTTTGCTCCACGCTTGCGCTGCGCGTAGCAAGATAGCATTCTTTTTGGCTGTTATCCGCTCAAGGCTGAATGTTTTTCCAAGTCCAAAGTTGCCGAAACCAAGCCCTATACGCGGTGCTGTTTCAGGCAAAACCTCAAGCCTTGCAAAAGACTCTAATAATTTGCTATAATTACTCGTTTCGATGAATTCCTCTTTCATCTAATTACCTCCGTTTTGATTTTTTTTCAAGCGTTCGTATAAACGCTTGGAGGTAGCAACGATTTATGACCACCCCCAAACATTTAGCAAGCACTTTGAGCCTCCACCTTTGCAAGAGCTATATCGTAGAGATCAGGATTTTCTTTAGCTAGCTTGTTATCTTTATCATCCCAGCTACCATCTAGCATCCGTCGATAAAAGCGATCGATAAGCCCATCATATTTTTTGATACCTGTTTTTGGGCGCTGCTCTTCTTGAGATGCTTGCTCATCGACAACATCCTCTTTTGTTTTAGGTGTTGTTTTATGGATTGAGGCTATTTGATCATCATAGACTTTGCCTTGTTTTTCTGCCTCCCTGGTTGCTTTGTTTGCGAGGCTTGCAGCCTTGCGATATTCTCTATTTGCCTCTTTGATAAGACTTCTTTTAGCCTCACTATTGACACTTGGATCGAGCGCTTCACAGATATACTCACCGGAGATGGCATCATAAACCATTACACTGCTCATATCATCAGGCATAACCACCTTGACTTTTGCACCGATATAATCAACGAGCTTGACATCCCAATACTGCATCTCTAAACCATCGCTGCGGATTACGATACCTTCCTTACTCACTGACCTTAAGCTGCTATCTCCCATGAGAAGATCAAGCGTACGCTCATCTTTTACTGTGCGCACCTCGCCGCCGCGTTGCCACGCTTCCATTGGCGTGCATTTTAATCCTCTGTGATATCTATGCTCATACTCATCGACCCAAGCACCGATCATGGCATCGAGATCTTGAGTGCTCACGGGGAGCTCCACGAAAAGATCAGCCTCTTGAGATCGCAATAATCTCTTGGCAAAAGCATCCTCGCTCCACTGCTTGGCTCTCCATTTCTTTTTGCATTCAAGGCGTTGCTCAAAAGAGCGTTGCGATTTAAGCTCTTGTCGCTCTGCAACGCTATGTCCGACAAATCCATTGATCTCCCTAAAAAGATCTCTTGTGAGTGTTCCAAAAAAGCGCTCGATATGTGGTTTATATTCGCCCGAGTAAGGTGGTACCTCTTTTTTGCCGATACCCATACGGATGCACATCTCATCTATATGATTAGATACATAGTCGCGCCCGTTATCAGTGATAAGTAATTCAGGGATACCAAGCTTGAGCATCCCAGCGCGTAAATTACGACTTACGGCATAGCTGCTTGTTTTTTTCTCGAGAGTAACCACAACCCGCCGACTATATACATCGATGAGTCCATACACAGTCCAACGCTTACCGTCGCTCGTCATTACATCGGCAACAGTTGCATCAAGCTCCCATGCTGCGTTATTGTATTTAAACGCTTCGCTTGCGCTTCCTATTGCTGGTTTAAAGCGTCCTTTTGCTTTGTCGGGGTTGCTTGCGTGTGCCCATAGTAGTCTATTTTCTTGCTTCCAACTTACAACGAAACGCTCTACTGTACGCAAGCTTGGTGCATCAGGATAGAGTTGTTTTAGATTTCTATATATACCACTCACTAACGGCTTTTTATCTCGTCTTAATAGGTAAGAGATGATAAGTTTTTTATGATCGTCCGTAAGTGAGTGCATCCCCTCAGGTCGACCTCTATTATCACTTAGAGCCTCAACTATATCGTCACCTGCATTAATTGCTTGGCGATAGAGGCGAAGCCATCGCTTTAAGTTGTTCATATTGATAGTGATGTGATCAAACTCAACACCCAAAGAAGATATAAAATCATTGAGCGTTTGATCTTCCGGTCGCTTCTCTGCCATTAGACACACTTTGGCTTTAAGCATTGCTCTATTTTGCCCCTTATTTGGCGTTTTTGGTAGGTTTATATCGAGTTCCGGAGAGAGTTTTATTTTTTCATTGGTAACAATGGTATCATTGGTATCTTCTTGACTACCATCATCTATCCATATTTCGTAGACCATTCCTGAAGCACCGCCGACACCCATGCTCTTACGATGCATATATTTTTTAGAGCCTCTTTGGCAGGCTGCACGGATAGCTCGCTCGCTTACACCATAAAACGCCGCTGCGTCTGCAACATTCACCCAGCTCATGCAGCGCCTTTATTTATTGTTGGCTCTACATCGATGCCATCTCTAATAAGGACTCGTGCAGCCTTGCGAGATATGTATCCATGATAGAGAGCTTTATGGCTCAAACCTCTAAGCTCACAATAAGCACGCAGATCGTAGCGAGTTTTTTCGTATACTTTGTCTGCGATTGAATTTTCTCTAACATTACCTCTCATATTATTACCTCCATATATACAGCGAAGGTGTGATTTTTTATAAGGAGTATTTTTATGAGTTTTTTTGACTTCATTTTGTTCCACACCTCCGCTCTATATATTTTTGTATATATATTCGTTAAATTTAACGCTTCTTTTATGTTAAAAAGCGTAAAATTTACAAATGGTATTTCATATTATAGAGTAATTATTCTTCAATGTCAATATATTTGGAGTGTTTTTTCTACAAAAAGGTAAGATATGAGTAGATTAAAGGAAGTAAGGGCTTATCTTGGGTTTTCACAACAAGAATTAGCAGACAAAATCGGGGAAAAAAGATATAGAATCAATGACATGGAGAGCGGAAAAACTAAAGTTCAAGTTGATTTTGCCGAAGTAATTGAAGAAAAATTCAACATAAATGCATGGTGGCTCCTCACAGGCAAAGGTAATATGGAGCCACCGCCTAAAGCACCTCCACCGATAAGCAACACACTCTCTATACCGCTCGTCTCTTCAAATGCGCAGGCAGGGAAGGGCAATGACATCTCCAATGTTCGCTTTGAGGTGGTTGAGACGATGACAATATCAAAAACACTTTTTAAAACACCACCGACTTCTAGTGTGCGGATAATCAAAGTTGATGGCTATTCAATGACACCTACACTTTACCCCGACAGCTATTGTATTTTTGACGAATTTGGCGAATTCAAGACAGACGGCTTATATATCATTAATTATGGAAATGAACTTATGGTAAAATTACTCCAGCTTGACCCTTTTGGCAATTTACACATCAAAAGCACAAATCCCGACTATGACAGTTGGGTTATTAAGTCAGGTGATCAGACACATTTTCGCATCATCGGCAAGGTGTTGCGTATCATTATATAAAGGAAAACCATGGGCAGTAAATTTTTTTATGTTGCTTTAGGCGTAGTGATCGTGCTTATTGTTTTTGCTGCATACGCAAAAAAGGAAGATTTGGATTTAAAGAGAATGTACAAATCAAGCAGCTATGATCAAACATCAAGTGATGCACAAAATGCTGTATATGCAAAGATGGCAAATGATGCTTACGATAAGTATGATATGGCGATAGAGAATGGCAGCTTAGTTGACGCCTGTATCCAAGCCGGTATCATTAGAAACGCGATGATGGAGCTAAAGGATCAAAAGGAGTATCAAGGGTGGAACAAAATAGAAAAAACCGCGTGTGGTGCTGCAGGAGTAAAAGTTGAATAGATGTTCCTCAATTGTTCCTCAATTGTTCCTCAATCCCGTTAAATTTAACTTGCTGCCATTAAGCGCTGAAAAGAAGGCGTTGCGTTTGATAGCCCATTGCATGGGCGCGCTAAAAAAATTCCGTCTGATATCCAAAAAAGTTCCGTTTGGCAAAAGTGTCTTTTTTACCACATACCGTACAAAAGCCGCTCTATCCGTAAAAATCGCCCTTTTTGAGTAGTGTCATTATTTCCGTCTTCCCACAGCTGTAACTCATTTAAAAGAGTTTTTTAGATACTATTTTTCATTGTAATATTATTTCCAAGGAAGCTTATGAGCCCTGAAGACATCGAAGTGTTGGTGCATAACAATACAGCTGTAGCACTCTATTTTAGTGGCGAGGATTGTGGCGTTTGTAATGCGCTTAAACCAAAGATAGAAGAGCTTTTTGAGCAAAAATTTCCGTTTATTAGAAGAGTTTTTTTAGATACAAAAGAGCATCTTGAAGTTGCTGCTTGGTTGAGTGTTTTTAGTGTGCCAACACTTATCATCTTTATAGAAGGTAAAGAGTATATCAGAGAAGGTAGAGCTATGAGTATTCATCTACTTGATGAGAAACTCACACGGATATATGAGATATTGGAGTGTTAGTCTCTTTTTGTGAGTATCGATATCTTCTCAAAATTTTTAGCCTTGAGTATATCAATAATCGCAACAAATGATTCAAATGAACTTGCTTTATCTGTTGTGACCGTTATATTGTCTTTGGTTGGATCAAGTGATGCGATATTTTCTCTAAGCTCATCAAGTGTGAGAGGCTTGTCATCATAAAAATAGCTCCCCTTTGCGTCTATAACGATAGCTATATTTTTAGGATCAACCTTGCTTTTTGATGATGCGGTAGGCAGATCGATATCAATGCCTGTCTTTTCTATAAAACTTGCCGTTGCAAGAACGATAACGAGCAGTACAAGAACGATATCAATGAACGGGACGATATTTATCTTATCAAATTTTTCTCTTCTCATTTGTCCTCTTGTGCTATATCCCATGTTGCTAGGATTCTATCGACTTTTGTTAACAATGCATTATAGATTACCGTAGCCGGAATGGCGACTAAAAGTCCTGCCGCTGTTGCTTTGAGTGCGAGTGCTAAGTTTTTCATAATCTCACCCGCATTGATATCATCGCCCTGTTCACCTATGATGTAAAAGGTGATAATGATAGCCAAAACTGTTCCGAGGAGTCCAATATATGGAGCATTTGTACCTATGGAGGCTATCGTTGAGAGGTGACTGCTAAGATCAAGTTCTAATTTTGTTTTACTTGTATAGTGTTCCAGTTTAAGAGATCGAAAAAATAAAACTCTCTCTATTGCAAAGGCAACAACGATAAAACTCAAAAATATAAGTAATCCAATAACTCCGTAATCAACAATGTTTTTTAGCTGCTCTATTGGCACAAAAATTCCTTTATCTGTTTTAAAATTGACGAAGAATTATATAATATTTATGTTAATTGTATATTAAAAGCTTTTCTGGTGAATTCGACAAGCTTTTAAGGCTCTCTTAGCTATAATAATCTAATTTTTTATGACCCAAAGGAGTCTTATGGCGCATTTGTTTGAAGAAAAATCTGAAGAGGTTTTGATAGAAGAAAGTATCAAGTCTAGCTACTTGGATTATTCGATGAGTGTTATTATCGGGCGTGCTCTACCTGATGCAAGAGATGGGCTAAAACCTGTTCATCGTCGTATACTTTTTGCTATGAATGAGCTTAGTCTCTCTCACAGAAGTTCTTATAAAAAATCAGCTCGTATCGTTGGGGATGTCATAGGTAAATACCATCCGCATGGTGATACTGCTGTTTATGATGCACTTGTTCGTATGGCGCAAGATTTTTCAATGCAAGCCCCAATCGTTGATGGTCAAGGAAACTTTGGTTCTGTTGATGGTGATAATGCAGCTGCGATGCGTTATACGGAAGCAAGGATGACAAAAATAGCTGAAGAGCTACTTACTGATATCGATAAAGATACCGTCGATTTCGTACCAAATTATGATGATAGTATGAAAGAACCGGATGTATTGCCAAGTCGTATACCAAACTTATTGCTTAATGGAAGTTCGGGGATCGCTGTCGGTATGGCAACAAACATACCTCCTCATCGCCTAGAAGAGCTTATAGAAGCACTTATGCTTAGAGTGGATAATCCAAAAAGTAGTATAGAGGATATCAGGGATATCGTAAAGGGTCCTGATTTTCCAACCGGAGGAATTATCTTCGGACGCAAGGGAATCACTGATGCATATGAGACGGGAAGAGGGCGTATAAAAGTAAGAGCCAAGACGCATATAGAGCAAAAGGGAAGTAAAGAGACTATCGTTATCGATGAGTTGCCGTATCAAGTCAACAAATCAAAACTCATAGAAAATATAGCACAACTCGTAAGAGACAAAAGTATAGAAGGTATATCTGAACTTAGGGATGAGTCTGACAGAGAAGGAATCAGAGTCGTCATCGAGCTTAAACGCGATGCTATGAGCGATATCGTACTCAATAACCTTTTCAAATCGACACAGATGCAAGTAACATTCGGGATTATCATGCTTGCGATTGTTAACAAAGAACCTAAAGTATTTACGCT
>JACDJA010003373.1_pt1 | contig 10400 bp, 11 predicted proteins | sample 7449241 | NCBI WGS metagenome assembly JACDJA01 (sample SAMN14253289, study PRJNA609438) | sludge metagenome | isolation source: initial anaerobic sludge | collected 2018-12-20 | reverse complement strand
GCTTGAATCCCCAAAAATCGGCAGAAAGTTACCCGACATTTTAACTATCGAAGAGATTGATTTACTGATTGATGCCATTGATGTTTCCACCCCTGAAGGACAGCGAAACAAAGCGATGTTAGAAACACTATATAGCTGTGGATTACGTGTTTCGGAGCTGATCGGTCTGAAAATTACAAATCTCTTTTTTGACGAAGGATATGTCAAAATCGAAGGGAAAGGCGGAAAAGAGAGATTAGTACCTATCAGCAGACGCGCAATTGACGAGATCAATGCATATATGGAAAATTTCAGAAAAACCCTGAAAATTCAACCCCAAAGCGAAAATATCGTTTTTCTGAACCGCAGGGGAAATCAACTGAGCAGGGTAATGATCTTCACCATCGTAAAAAATCTGGCTGGAAAGGTTGGACTGAAAAAGCAGATTAGTCCGCATACTTTCCGGCACTCATTTGCCACGCATCTCATAAATGGCGGCGCCGACCTGCGTGCTGTTCAGGAAATGTTAGGGCACGAATCCATCCTCACCACAGAAATTTACATCCATCTAAACCGCGATTATCTCAAAGATACCGTCAATCTTTTCCATCCAAGGTCATAATTTATAAAGTGAAAAATAGCGAAGGGCAGCTGGGCTGCCCTTTTTTGTGCCCGCTTTCAATTTTGTTAAGATAACGTTTAATCGGGGGCTAAAACCTTGCTAAATCAAGGTATTATCAGACTAAATTTTGAAAATATTCTATTTTTGTGAGCAGATTTTTGAAAGGTATTTAATTATATAAAGTTAATTATTAGGCAGTTATGAAAGATTTAGATTTAACAAAGTACGGAATTCATAATGTTGAAGAGATTGTTTATAATCCTTCTTATGAACAGCTCTTTGAAGAAGAAATGCGTCCGGGACTTGAAGGTTTTGAAAGAGCACAATTAACAGAATTGGACGCTGTTAATGTGATGACAGGGATTTATACCGGTCGTTCACCAAAAGATAAGTTCATCGTCAAAGATGATGTTACGAGAGATACAATCTGGTGGACTTCCCCCGAATCTCCTAACGACAACAAACCGACAACACCCGAAGTATGGACAGACTTAAAAGCTCTTGTTTCCAATCAGTTATCAAACAAAAGATTGTTTGTTATTGACGCTTTCTTAGGTGCAAACGAAAATTCACGTCTGAAAGTGCGCTTTATCATGGAAGTTGCATGGCAGGCTCATTTTGTGAAAAATATGTTTCTCCGCCCGTCAGAAGAAGAGCTTAAAAATTTTGGAGAACCTGATTTTGTTGTGTTAAACGGTTCAAAAGTTACCAATCCGAAATGGAAAGAGCACGGACTGAATTCAGAAATATTCACAGTTTTCAACCTGACTGAAAAAATGCAGGTAATTGGCGGTTCATGGTATGGCGGCGAAATGAAAAAAGGATTGTTTGCCATGATGAACTACTATCTTCCGTTAAACGGAATGGCATCAATGCACTGCTCTGCAAACGTTGGTGAAGCTGGTGATGTTGCTATTTTCTTCGGACTTTCGGGAACCGGAAAAACCACACTTTCCACCGATCCGAAACGCAAACTCATTGGTGATGACGAGCATGGATGGGACGATGATGGTGTTTTCAACTTTGAAGGCGGCTGCTATGCCAAGACCATCAATCTCGACCCGGAAGCAGAACCTGATATTTACAATGCAATCAAGCGTGATGCACTGCTTGAAAACGTTACCGTTGCTGAAAACGGAAAAATTGATTTCAGCGATGGTTCCGTAACGCAGAACACCCGCGTTTCCTACCCGATTTATCACATTGAAAACATCGTGAAGCCGGTTTCAAAAGCAGGACATGCCACCAAGGTTATCTTCCTGACTGCTGATGCATTTGGCGTAATGCCCCCGGTTTCTAAATTAACTCCGGACCAGACAAAATACCATTTTCTTTCAGGATTTACCGCAAAACTTGCCGGAACCGAGCGTGGCGTAACCGCACCGCAACCCACTTTCTCTGCATGTTTTGGAGCGGCTTTCCTTTCATTGCATCCCACAAAATACGGTGAGGAGTTAGTGAAAAAAATGGAAGAACACGGAGCAGTTGCCTATCTGGTAAATACCGGCTGGAACGGCACCGGGAAGCGTATTTCCATCAAAGATACCCGCGCAATTATTGACGCCATTTTAGATGGTTCAATTGAAAAAGCCGAAACGAAAATGATTCCGATTTTCAACCTTGAAGTGCCTGTGGCATTGCCAAACGTTGACCCGAATATTCTTGATCCGCGCGATACTTACGCCAACGTTCAGGATTGGAAAGAAAAAGCAGAAGACCTGGGTGGTCGCTTCATCAAAAACTTTGTAAAATATACCGATAATGACGAAGGAAAGGCGCTTGTTGCTGCCGGTCCGCAACTCGGTTAATATTACTTTATACATATAATTGAAAAGCCCTGTCGGTTTCGGCAGGGCTTTTCTTTTTTGCAGTGAAGCGGGAATTATGCCGTCCAACGGGCGGGAATCTCCACTTAGGGTAAACATGCGGAGAATCATATATCTTTTATCTCAATAGGAGGTATAGACTTTTTGCTCCACTTTATAAAAAACCTACTATAAATGTTCTATATACAGATAAATCAGTCACATTTGAAGCAAGTAATTTTCCAAAAAGATATATTCAGCGCCTGTGGGATTGAGGATTGAACGATAAAATATAAATTCATTGACGTTGACCAGCTCGCTGAATGAGTGCTGAAATTTTTCTATTGCTTCATAAAACCGGAGTCTGTTTTTGAGAAATTTTATCCGTGCCAGAGTGAGATGTGCTTTAAAAGGACGATTTTCAGGCTCAAAACCTAAGCTCTCCAGTTGTTTTTCAATTTCGGAAGCAAGTTGTTTCACCCGCTCTTCATTTTCAGTTTTCACAAACAGAACCTGCGGAGTTCCTTTATCCCTGAAAAATTCCAATCCATCAAGCTGAAAGCTGAATGCCGGGAAACTTCCGGCAATTTTATTTAGTTCATTGTCAATTTGTTCCAGCTGACTTGGGAAAGTGTCTCCGATAAATTTCAGCGTCAGATGCAGTTTTTCTGCTTCAATCCATTTTATCGGTTCTTCCTGAAGTTCTTCTTTCAAACTTGCCAATGCTTTGAGAAACAGTATGGATGGTTTAATTTCTATGCCAATGAAAGTGCGAAGTATCCCGGACATAATTCAGTTGCTGTTTAAGTTTATATACCAAATTGCAATTACAGGTAGCCGATTTCAATCAAAGTTACAATCTCCTCAAGCAGACGATCTTCCCCGTAGGGGTCAAATTCGGTTTTGAGATTGCTGCCGAAAATCCGGGCTATCCCCTGCCAGAAAACTGCCGGAACTCCACCCCGGAAATCCTTTATCAGCGCATAGGAAGTTTTAGTGGTTTCCCGGTCAATCAGTTTAATCAGAATGTGCCCTTCGCTGATAGTCATTCGTTTCAAATCATCCTTATATTCATTCATCAACTGTTTTTCCAAACCTTTCATCATTTTGCGCCGGTCGCGGTCATTGTCAAGTGCAAGATACTCAGGTTCGTACTTTCTCAGCAGCTCTCCGGCAAGTTTCGCATAGGGCAAAACCTTCTTCACCCTCAAAATATAGCGGTTATATTTTCGCTCCTGTCGCGGATTTTTAAAATCGTGCTGCGGAATAACCACAATTTCAGGAATATTTTTGTGAATGATGGTGTCTCCGTCCTTAATGATTCCCATCATAAATGATGTATCCCTTTGCTGAGCTTTTGCCGAACCGATAAAAACCGAAGCAAAAGCAAAAAAAACTATTCCCGTTTTAATTATCCTTCTCATCTGAATTAATTAAAGATGCTTGCAAATTTCAGGCGCTTCCGCCCGAAATGACATTTCTGTCCTGCTTTGACTACAAGACAAAAACATTGCCCTTTTAAAAAAACGAAGATACCCTTTTTAGATTATTGCTTGTGCAAAGTTTATATCTTTACCGCTGATAAACCCGGTTCCCGGATAAATTTTTTCACAAATGGGCAGACTATTTTATAAACAAAACCGACATGGGAAAATTTTGATGGGAGCCTGTTTTTTTTATATTTTTAAAAGGGAAGAGTTTATTTATTCTGTGAAATACAAACTAATTTAGAAATGAAAATCAGTATCAATTCAGAAATTGGCAAGCTCGAAGGCGTATTCATCCACACTCCCGGACAGGAGATTGAAAGCATGACGCCCGAAACCGTTGAAAGAGCGCTGTACAGCGACATTTTGAACCTCTCCATAGCCGCTGAAGAATACGCTCAGTTTGCCGGTTTGCTGAGAAAAATCACACAGGTTTTTGAAGTCAGGGAAATGCTGACGGATGTGCTTGAAACAGATGAAGTGAAGCAGAATTTAATTCAGGAAATCTGTAAATATGAAGAGTTGCCCGGGCTTAAAGATCAGCTGGCTGAAAAACCGACAGCACAACTGAGCACCATTCTTATTGAAGGTTTGCTTTTGGAACGCAACAACCTGACTAGCTACCTGAGCAGCGAAAAGTTTTCGCTGCGTCCGCTGCACAATCTCTTTTTCACCAGAGATTCTGCCATGGGAATGAATAACAACATCCTTATCGGGCGCATGGCAAATCCCGTGCGTGAACGGGAAACTTTATTGATGAAGGCAATATTTAATCATCACCCGAAACTCAAAACTTCTACGTTAATTCCTTCAAAATCTGACTTTAACCTTTCCGGCAATGCAAAAATAAATCTTGAAGGCGGTGATTTTCAGGTAATCAGGGAAGATGTGCTGTTAATCGGTGCAAGTATGCGCACCAGCGCGCAGGGAATTGATTTTCTGATTGAATATTTTAAAAAGAATGAAAAAAAGCCACGCCATATCATCGTCCAGGAAATGCCTCATGCCCCGGAATCGTTTATTCATCTCGACATGGTTTTTACCTGCCTGAACAGCGATGCCTGCATGATTTACGAACCGATGATTTTGGGAATGAGCGGATACCGGACCATTTCCATCCGTATTGATAACGGTAAAGTGAAAATCAGTGAGCAGCCCAACATTCCCGAAGCGTTGAAAAAATTAGGTATTCATTTGAAACCGATTGCCTGCGGCGGGAAAAATGATTTATGGATTCAGGAGCGCGAACAGTGGCACAGCGGCGCAAACTTTTTAGCATTTGAACCGGGTAAAATAATCGGCTATGAAAGAAATGTTCACACTTTGGAAGAGCTGCACAAAAACGACTATGAAATTCTCAGGTCAACAGATGTTACGGAAGGCAAAACAGATATTGGCAACTACCCGAAATGCGTGATTACCATAGCCGGCTCGGAGCTTGCACGGGGCGGTGGCGGTGCGCGCTGCATGACTATGCCGGTGCGCAGGGCACCAGTTGATTATTGAAAAAACTGTTTGATATTTTACAAATCTTCAATATAAATTCGACAAAAAGCGTAACTGACACGAAAAGAAATCAGGAAAAATGCGGAAACTAAAAATTAATGAATTGGAGCGGCTATCGCCCGAAGAGTATGAAAAGGCTGAAAAAACTCCGTTAGTTGTGGTGCTTGACAATATCAGAAGCTGCAACAACACCGGCTCGGTTTTTCGCACTTCCGATGCACTGCTGATTAAGGAAATATACCTGTGTGGAATTACCGCCACGCCACCCAATAAAGAGATTCACAAAACGGCATTGGATGCCGAAAAAACCGTTGCATGGCAATATTTTAAGGAAACCGTGGATGCCGTGAAAAAGCTGAAGGAAAACGGATATGCAGTTTATGCCGTGGAACAGGTGGACAAAAGCATTTTGCTTCCTGATTTTCAGCCTCCGGAAAACGGAAAACTTGCCCTTGTCTTCGGAAATGAAGTGAAAGGAGTACAGCAACAGGTAATTAACCTCTGCGATGGAGCCGTTGAAATACCACAATTTGGCACAAAACACTCCTTTAATGTTTCGGTCAGCGCCGGAATCGTTTTGTGGGATATTTTTCAAAAATTAAAAAAATAACTATCTTTATTCCTGAACTAAACAGGAAAAATATGAGTATCCCCAAAACAGTGCCTGAAGAGTTTCTCTATTTTATCTGGGAAAATCGTCTGTTTCTCAAAGAAAAACTAAAAACTACTGATGATGAATCCATTGAAGTGATTCATACAGGCAGAAGAAATTTCCATTCAGGTCCCGACTTTTTTAATGCCAAAATAAAAATCGGCGAAACGCTGTGGGCAGGAAATATTGAAATTCACATCAATGCATCTGACTGGAAAAAGCACAACCACTCGGAAGACAAAGCCTATGAGAATGTTATCCTGCATGTCGTGCAGCAGGCTGACCGGCAGATTTTGCGTGAAAACGGGACCAAAATTGCCACTTTGGAGATGAAATGGGCGGAGCAACTTTCCAGAAATTACCAACAACTGTTAGATGCAAAAACATGGATTGCCTGTGAAGAGCAATTTCACCTGATTAATCCGACCATGCTCCGGTTGGGATTTCACAGACTGATGATTGAGCGCCTGGAAGAAAAAACCGGCGAAGTATTGGAAATATTGGAGAAAAACCGGCAAAACTGGAACGAAACTTTCTATCAGCTGCTGGCAAAAATGTTCGGTTTTAAAGTGAACGCCGTACCTTTTGAACTGCTGGCAAAAGCAGTTCCGATGAACATTCTGGGGAAACACAAAAACAGCCTTCATCAGTTGGAAGCAATGCTGTTTGGCTCATCCGGACTTTTAAGTGAAGAACTTTTTGGCGATTCCTATTTTACCGCTTTGCGTGATGAGTTTGCGTTTTTGCAGAAAAAATATAACCTGAATATTGTTGAACCCCATCTCTGGAAACACATGCGGATGCGACCGGGAAATTTCCCGGAAATCCGCATTTCCCAATTTGCTGCACTCGTTCACCGCTCAAGCGGACTGTTTTCAAAGATTCTCAACGCAGAATCAGTTGAAGATATACAAAACCTGTTCAATGTGAAAGCTTCGGAATATTGGAATTCACACTACCGTTTTAATAAATCATCTGCTAAAATTTATCCGAAAAAGTTAGGCGAAAGCGCTATCAATATTCTTATTATCAATGTGGTGGTGCCCTTTCTGTTTGTTTACGGAGAAAACCAGAATCAGCGCCACCTGAAAGATCGTGCGCTGGACTTTCTGGAAAAACTGCCCTCGGAAAACAATTCCATCATTGAAAAATGGAAAAAGCTTGGAGTTGAACCAAAATCTGCTTTTGACAGTCAGGCTTTGCTGCAACTAAAAACTAAGCACTGCGCACAAAAAAAATGCTTAAAATGTCCGGTCGGAATAAAATTAGTTAAAAGGATTGAATAGAGCTATGCTTTTTGCCTTTTGTTTTTTCTGTACTTTTTGCGCAGGTAAAAAGCCAGAACCAAAACTATCCACAGGGGCCAGATTTTTACCATGAAAAGGGCAATATCCACAAGTCCGAACCAACCCTTTGTCAATGACTGCTTCAGCCGTTCCCAAAAACTATCCCGTTCTTCGGGGCTGTATTTGAAATCATGCCGTTTGGAGATGGTTAAGTTCAGGGTACTGAGATCCACCTGATTGCTCAAATATTTCAGTCGCCCCGTTGTGCTTTCAATCTCTTCTTCCAACACCCGGATTCTCTCTTCAATGTCTAAAATTTCCTTAATGGTTTTTGCCTGCTGAAGCAGATCGGCATACCTTTTCAGGTAGCTTCTCTTATTTTCGAGCCTGGTTTCCAGATCGATAAACTGATCGGTAACATCACGCGAATCAATTTCCTGATACAGTATTTCTCCCTTCCCGCTCTTGATTTCAGCAACAAATTTATCAAAATCATCAGCAGGAATTCTGATTCTGAGCACATAAGACGACTCCCAGTCGGTATTGCTGAAACTTTCGTTGGCGTAATATCCGCGGTAAATTTTCAGCAACGAATCTATCCGCGATTTTGTCTGCTCAAGTTCAGTCACCCTCACCCCTATTCTTCCGTCTTTAATAATCTTTTTGCTGACAACATCCTGCTCCTGCTGCACAGGCATCTCCTTCTGCTGCATATTCGGAGCGCTTCTGAGCATTGCCTGCGGCATCGCTTCTTCCTGCATTCCATATCCGGCATCCGACATTTCAACCGCATTTTTCTGATTGCATGAAAACATCAGAAAAACAACAAAAACCAATGATATTACTCTTTTCATTTTTTTATGATTTGTTTCAATTAACTTCCCAATATAACATGCTTCTCTTCAATTCCAAATAGTCAAAATCATATTTTCCGTAGATAAAATTAATCGGAAAAAGCTGATAAAATCTCACATTTCTGTCATCAAGAACAGCAGGTTTCCATTTTCCGTTGGCGCCATGAAAAATGACTTCTTCAGATTGCCCCGACACAAGAAATGATGATAGAATTAACAATATGGCAAACAGAAATTTCATGCGGTTAAGTTAGCAAAAAACTTAAAACTGCAACTCCATTTGCCTGTTTATCAAATTAAATGACAGCCGGTGATATTTTGTAATTCCATGTTTGACAATGGCTTCGCGATGTTTTTTTGTGGGATAACCTTTATTGTTTTTCCAGTCATAGTGCGGAAATTCCTGATGGATTTTTTCCATATACTCATCCCGCCAGGTTTTTGCCAGCACCGATGCGGCTGCAATGGAATAAAAACGGGCATCGCCCTTCACAAAACAGGTGAATGGAATATCGGTTTGCGGTCGGAATCGGTTCCCGTCAATCAGCAAATGACCGGGTTTCACATTCAGTTTTTGTGCTGCACGGTTCATTGCTAAAAATGAAGCATTCAGGATATTTATTTTATCAATTTCACTGTTTGAAACCATCTCAACAGCCCATGCTATTGCATTTTCCTCGATAACCGGGCGCAATTCCTTCCGTTGCTTTTCGGTGAGTTTTTTGGAATCGTTTAGCGCTCCGTAATCAAAATCCGGCGGAAGGATTACCGCTGCCGCAACAACCGGTCCCGCAAGGCAGCCGCGCCCGGCTTCATCACAACCGGCTTCAAGAATATTTTTATTGTAACTGGATAGAAGCACTAAAATTATTGTTTGAAATTCTAACCAAACTCATAGCTTATCTGTCAGCACTCCGACTATCAGCATTTTTTCAAGTAGATAATAATTCATCGAATAAATTCATTTGTTTGATTTTGCTTTTATTCAAATCATAATTACTGATAAACAGCTCTTTCCCAATTTGATTTCCATTTTCTTTATCCACATTCCTCATTCCATAAGTCAGGCTCCATTCGGTTATGTTTGCAAAAGAGAATAGTTCTCTAATATATTCACTATCATCATAGGTTATTAACCATTTGTGATTGGATTCTTTAAGGGTTTGAGCTAATCTTTCATGGTCAAAAATTTTATGCAAATTACCGTTTTTACCATATAGTGCAGATTTTGTGGCAGAATAATATGGCGGATCAAGGAAAATAAAAACAGAATCACCTTCCTTCTCAATTAGCTTTTGATAATCATCATTTGTGATTAATACATTATCGAGAATTGTTGAGAGCAATTCAACTCTTTCAATACTTGATATGGTAAATCTTTTTTCAAACGCTGCTTTTGAAAAACCCCCACTCTCACTCGTTCCGGAAAAAGTGATTCGGTTAAAAACAAAAAAAGCAGCTGCCTTTTTTAATGGATCAAAACTTTCAATATTTTCAATCAGATATCTGTGCAAATCTCTTCCATTTTTAAAATCATTTCTCCAGAAATATATTTGCTTTATAAGTTGTTCAACATTATCTTGAGTTTGTTCCCAAAAATAGAACAAATTGGCATAGAGATCATTAATCCAGAATTTTCTGTCAGGAAACTTTTGTTTCACATAAATAAAAACTGATCCACCCCCAAGAAAAGGTTCTCTGAACTCTTTAAAATCGGGGATTATTGGTGCAATCGTCTTTATCGCTCTGCTTTTTCCACCGGGATATCTTAACGGGCTTCTTATCATTACTCTGCACTTTCTATTTGAACCAAAAAATTATTGATTTCACACTACTTTTTCACAAAAGAATCCTTTGTAGAAATCCCCTTTCGGTGCAATCTTCGGTTTTCCCAGGGTGGCATCGGGTTTTTGTCAATCCACAACCCCTTTTTCAATCTTCTGGCTTCATTTTCAAGGTTAGAAAGAATCGTGTCGGAATTGTAATATTTATAGTGCCACGCCAAACCGGCTTTCACCATTTCACGACCTAATTCCCTGCCGTCTTCCAAATAAGTAAAACCGAGAGTTCTGCCATATTGGTCGGTTCCCGTAACATCAAGAATCACCTGTTTCCCGTAGCAAAGATCGTTTAAATACTTTTTTGAAACCTGATAAAACGGCATCCCCCTTTCAGGCGCATCAATCCCCTCCATCCTGACCCTGATTTT
>JACDJA010003369.1_pt1 | contig 10404 bp, 6 predicted proteins | sample 7449241 | NCBI WGS metagenome assembly JACDJA01 (sample SAMN14253289, study PRJNA609438) | sludge metagenome | isolation source: initial anaerobic sludge | collected 2018-12-20 | reverse complement strand
GTTATTCAGCACATCGCATGCCTCAAACTTGACATTTTCTGATTAGGCACCGTAAAAATTAAGCGTTTTTTTTCTGGCACTAATTATTGTCAGAGAAGGCTTTGTTTGCAAAGAAAGAGAAGCTGCGGCCTCATCGACCCGAACGAAGCGTCTCGTTTTCGGACGAGACTACATCCCGAATCGGTTTATAAAAGTACAGCTCACTTCAATCCAACAAAATATCAGTGCCTATTTAATTTGAATCTCTGGCATCCCCATGTTCCGGAATCACAAGACCCTCCCTTTTCAGCTCATTGAGCACATAGCGAAGCTCGCTAAAACTCACCTCATCGCCCAAGACTTCTTTGGCCGGGCCAAATTTGTAGTCTTCTGTTTCCGTGAAATATTCGGTGATCAAATCTATCTTTTCCCCGGATATAATATCAGCAGCATTCAGGCTGTTGTCGCTTATCAGCCTTGCTAAATGCGACTCGATGGTTGACTCAACAAAACCTCTTAATGCCGCGATTTCTGCCACACTTTTCCCCTCACGGAAAAGCTCCAAGGTTTTCAAGAAGCTTGCGCCTTTGGCTTCTTTCGGTTTCTTGGGTGGCATGCTCGGGATTTCCAGCGCATCGGCAGGCACGCTTTTGTCGATATTTTCGCGACTGATATAATCTACCACCATTTCAATAAGCTCCTCGCCATAAGCCTTTAGCTTTGCACGGCCAATGCCGTCGATGGCTTTCAGCTCTACCATGCTCACTGGCAGCTTCTCGGCTATTTCGGCGATGGATTTAAGCGTTATCACCCGATAATAATCTAAGCCGGCTTCTTCAGCAGTTTCATTTCGCCAGCGTTTTAGGATGTTTGTTAATGAACCGCGGCTGGTATCGACAGTGATTTTTGGCCGTTCGGCCTTTGTTTTTCCTGCTTTACCCAAAATAGCTTGATTCCTGATTTTTAAGTATTTATCGATACTAAAACCCTTTTCGCAAGCTTCTAAAGTAGCCAGTTTAACCGCCAAAATCTCTTTCAGTGGATCAGCGTAACCGTTAATGCGTTTGTTGATCTGCTTGTTGTCGGTCTCCACCAAAATCGTTTCTGTTTCCAGGATTTCGCGCACCAGCGGCAGAAAATAAGCAGCGGCTTTTTGAAGTCTTTCCTGTAAAATAGCATTAGATGCCAATTCGGTATCAATGCTGTGAAGCTGTTTTATTTGCTGCATAAAACGCTGGCTCACCGGCAAAAGTTCTTCGCTGATTCGCCTTATTTTTTGATCAATTTTATCAGGAATGTCTTTATCAAAACTGGCCGAGTTTTCATTGGCAAAACGGTTGTAGCCTTTGAGGATACGCACAAAAACCTCAAAATCAAATTGTTCGTGCAGCAGTTCAAGTTCGTAGTCGTGCTTGGCCCTTTTCAGGCCTTCCCTATCCGGACTTCTTGTTGGCGATTCGGCTTCAAAACCCGATATTGCCGCATCTGGACCAATTACATGGCTATTGATTTTGGAGCGCAAAACAATGCCTTCTAAAGTGGTGCAGCGGCTCAAAGCCACATAAACCTGCCCGTGGGCGAAGGCGGCATTGGCATCAATAATCAGCTTTTCAAACGTCAGGCCCTGGCTTTTATGGATGGTGATTGCCCAGGCCAATCGCAGCGGAATCTGGGTAAAGCTCCCGATGACGTTTTCCGTGATTTCCTGACTTGCTTCGTCCAGCTCATATTTTCTGTTGTGCCAGCTTACCGCCTCTACTTCAATCAGTTCGTCATCGCAACGCACCATCAAATTATCACCGTCTTTGCCAACAAGGCGGCCAATTTTTCCGTTGTAATAGGCCTTTTCCGGCGAAGGATCATTTTTCACAAACATCACCTGCGCACCGGTTTTGAGCGTCAACACTTTGTCGGCGGGATAAGACATCTCCGGGAAATCGCCCTGAACCTCCGCTTCAAAAGTCCAGGTGTCGGCTTTCAGGGCTTCCAGCTTTTTCTCGTTGATACGATCGGCCTGGTAGTTGTGCGTGGTCAGCGTGATATAACCCTCGCCATCGTCCGGCTCAAATTCGGCCTGATAACGTTCGTTGAGTTTTTGCACGGCATTGAAATCCAGTGTGTTTTCGCGGAAACAGTTTAACAAATCAATAAAATGCTGGTCTTGCTGACGGTAAACATGTTTTAGCTCAACGGCAATATAATCAGACTGTTGCAGCGCATGACTGCTGAAAAAATAGACCGAGCTATAATGCTGGCTCAGCAGTTGCCATTCCTCGTTGCGCGCCACAGGTGCCAGCTGCTGAATATCGCCAATCATCAGCAGTTGCACGCCACCGAAAGGTTTGTTGCGATCGCGAAAACGCTTGAGGGTGCGGTCGATGGCATCCAGCAAATCGGCGCGTACCATGCTTATTTCGTCGATCACCAGGAGGTCGATACTTTTTATCAGCCGTATTTTATCGCGTGAGAAGCGCTGAAAGCGTTGCTGGGCAGCATCTTGCCTATTGCCTTGAAAAGTCGGGCCAGGGCTGTTTTGATTGGCTGTTTCGGGCAGTTGCGGCCCAAACGAAAGCTGAAAAAAGGAGTGAATCGTAACCCCACCGGCATTGATGGCGGCAACGCCTGTTGGGGCAACCACCACATGGCGTTTGGAAGTGATCTCGGGCAGCCGGCGCAGGAAGGTTGTTTTACCGGTTCCGGCTTTTCCGGTGAGGAAGATATTTTTTTGGGTATGCTGAATAAAACCGGCAGCCAATTCTAACTGCTCGTTTTGTTGGTAATTTGTCATAAGCTCAATTATTTAAGGCAGCTTAATTGCATTAAAGCAAGCTAGCCCCGGATAATTAATTTCTGCTTACCAATTGATGTAGTGTATCTCGAAGTTATCCGATCTGTAGCCACCAATCACCTGATTACGGCCTTCTTCAGCATCTTTTATGCTGGTGAAAGCATTGGAAGTGCGGTGACCGCGATCGCTCTCGCCCCAACCGGGATATGTTTTGATAAGCAAATCATTGAATGTATAGTTTAGGTCAAAATCTTTCTTTTCCTGATGGATATTGCTGACAAAAGCATGGTAGCCTTTTTTACCGGTTTGGTTAATGTCGCAGAAGCAAGACGAAAACACAAAGTAATAGTAAAGACCACGGGCGCGGTCAACGATGGGCGAATCAATAAAGATATCCACCGGTGTGTCATCTACCACTACTGCAGGACTCATCGTATTGCGATAGATGCTGCCTATCAAGTTGTAGCACACATCGATACCCATCAAAAAAACATCTAGATCTCCATCTCTGTCGAAGTCGCCAAAACGTACGATACCTTCACTCACGCCGGGCAAACCTGCCATAAAATCTCTAAAATTTCCAGCACCATCATTCTCATAAAGTGTCGTATAAGGCCGTTCCAAACTTTCGCCAGCGATAATAAAGTCGATATCGCCATCGGCATCAAAATCGCCAGCATCCATGCTCACGTTTTTCAAGGGTCGCACCGCAATTGATCTTTCATCAAAGTTGAGGCTTTTGCTCCCTCTAAAAAGTCGGGTAAAAGGAAATCCATCGCTATCGGCACCGGCCAAAATAAAGTCGAGGTAGCCATCACTGTTAAAATCTGCCCATACTACAGCACTATGATGTAAGCCCTTAAACTCTTGTGGATGAGCGATATATTTACCATTTCGGAAGATATACAAACGACTTATAGCGGTATTGTATGACCTACCCGTGATAAAAATATCCAGCATACCATTTTTATTCGCATCAGCCCAACGGGCTTCGCCATTAACGATACCGGGCAGCCCAAAGTCATGGCTTTTAAGCTTTCCTTCTTCATTGACCAAAACAATTGTCTCGAGGCGGCCTCCTGCGTTTTTTCCAGCAATGAGTACATCGATATTTCTGTCGTTATTAAAATCACCAAATTGCACAGAGCCATCCGTAAGGGCTGGAATTTGCTGACTGCTAAGCTGAAAAGTTCCATTACTTTGCTGGATGTATAAGCCGGAAATCGGTTGGCCGTTCGTGCCGAGGCCTGTAAGCACAATATCCATACGGCCATCGCTATTAAAATCAGCTACATCCATATCGCCTTGCGAAAAATCGGGCAATCCACTGGCAATAGCCCGAAATGCATGCGAGGCATCTTTTTTATAATAATCCGTAGCACGTTGAATATTGGCCTGGATAAGCTCTCCAGCCACTACCAAATTCATACCTGAATTATCTGGAATCCAGATGGCTGCGGCCTGAGTTCTAGGTCGAATATGCTTGTTGTGTTCCACAAAAACCTGCGCAGTGGATAGTTGCAGAAAACTTAAAAATAAAATTGAAATCAGAAAGAGCTGTTTCATCTACAATACTATTTGCTGTGTTGCACTACTTAAAGGTTAACCTTTCAGGGCATTAAAGAGTTACAAATATAGAAGTATTTCGCTTTAAACAGGCAGTAAAAACAGCTGTCTTAAAAAGAAAGCGTAAAAACTGTTCCTTCGCCCGGTTTTGATTTCACAGAAAGCGCGCCTTTGTGCATCTGCATTATTTGTCTGGAAAGGCTTAGTCCGATGCCAGACCCTTCTTTTTTGCTGGTAAAAAACGGCATGAAAATTTTATCCATTAAATCTGGTTTTATACCACACCCGTTGTCGGAAATATCAATTATAATGCGGTTGTTTATGCTTGTGGAGGCTGTTATCGTGATTTGCGGATGCGTGCTTTCCTTCACGGCATCAATGGCGTTAAGTAATATATTTATCAACACCTGATCAATCAAATCGGGGTCGGCCAGCAGTTTTAAATCCTCCGGATAAAGCTTGCAAACATAATTTATTGCGTACTCGTCCAATTTCGGTTTTAGCAATTCGCCTGCCTTGTCAAACAGCTCTTTGATAGCAAAATACCTGAAGTTTGGTTTTGGAATCCGCGTCAAATTACGGTAAATCTCAACGAAATTGAGCAGGCCTTTGCTTCGGCTTTCTATGGTAAACATCGCGCTTTGTATGCTCTCCCAGTCATCCGGCGAAAGCTTTTTGGGGGATGAGTTTTCAGCATATTCACCCACCAACATCTCCTGCACGGTGCTGGCCAGCGAAGAGATTGGTGTGATGGAATTCATGATTTCGTGGGTGAGCACCCGGATAAGGCGTTGCCAACTTTCGATTTCTTTTTCTTCGAGTTCGGAATGGATGTTTTGCATAGAAACAAGCACATATTCCTCGCCGCGCATCCTGAACTCGGTGGCGTTTACAGAAACCTGGATGAGTTCATCTTCAAGAAAAATCTTAACAAGATTTTTGTCTCCGGCCTTCATGCGCAGCAAAATTTCTGGTAAGTCGTCTTTTACGGCTTTTAGCTCACTGATATTGCGCAGGTGGTTTACACGCAACAACTTTTTTATTGGGTTATTGAATACATCAATTTTGCCATCGTGCCGAAATACAATAATTCCAATACTAATATGTTGAATTACTGTAAGTAAATAATTATAATGCTCCTCTTTTTCTGCCCTGTTTTTCTTAAACTCGTCTGTTATTTGATTAAATTGTCGGCTCAGGTTGGCAAAACTTTTGCCCAGGCCTTCATCAGCAAAAGAAGTAGAAAAATCGCCATGGCGGATGCTTTCTAGAAATTTTGCGAGCTTGTTGTTGGTGTGTTCTACAAAAAATATCAGTGAAATAGTTTGCAATAAAATCAGTAAAAGCAAGAGGATTGAGCTCACCAAATAATCCTCACGGTTGAAAAGCACTGCCAAAATTATTGCTGAAGCAACGATAAGCAACACGCGCAATACCAGTTGGAAACGAAATTTTTTAAAGATCATATTTTTCCATTCTTCGGTATAAGGAGGCGCGTGTGAGCCCCAGCTCTTTGGCTGCCCGGCTAATATTTCCGCCATGCTTATCAACAACCTTTCTGATGAGCATTTTCTCGGTGTCTTCTAAGTTCATATTCGCCGGCAGGCTGCTGAGGTCGTTTTTTTCTTCGGGTTCGGAGAGGAAAAAATCGTGTGGTTCCAACATATTTCCCTCGCTCATAATTACAGCGCGTTCCACCGCATGTTGCAATTCGCGGATGTTTCCGGGCCAGTGATGCATTTGCAAACGTTTGAGGGTATTGGCACTAAGGCGTTTCTTGACGAGCTTGTACTTTTTGCAATACAAGTCCAGGAAATGCGCGACCAAAGGCTCAATATCTTCTATACGTTCGCGCAAGGCAGGAAGTTTTATTTCAACGGTATTGATGCGATATAGCAAATCCTGTCGGAATTTATTCTCGCTAACCATTTGATACAAAGGCATATTTGTAGCACACACCAGGCGCACATCAATAGGAATTTCTTTATGCGATCCCAGGCGTACAACCTTCCGGTTTTGTAGCACACTCAGCAATTTTGATTGTAAAGGCTGTGAAAGATTTCCAATTTCATCTAAAAAAATCGTGCCTTTGCTGGCAGCTTCAAATCGGCCAGCACGATCTTCTTTGGCATCCGTGAAAGCACCTTTTTTGTAGCCAAACAACTCGCTCTCAAACAAACTTTCGGTGATGGCACCCAAATCAACGCTCACAAAAACCTCATCGGCACGTTGCGAGGCCCGGTGGATAGCCCGCGCTATCACTTCTTTCCCGGTGCCGTTTTCGCCCAAAATCAAGACGTTGGCATCCGTTTTTGCCACTTTATCTACAATGGAAAGCACCTTCATCATGGCCGGACTGCTACCAATAATATTGCTAAAAACCTGATCCTGATCGGCCATCATCATTTTCTGCTTGCCCTTCAAATCCTGCAATTCCACTTTGGAGCGGCGTACTTCGAGCGTGGCACTGATGGTGGCCAGCAGCTTTTTGTTTTCCCAAGGTTTCAGCAGAAAATTTGTTGCACCTTGCTTTATTCCCTGCACCGCCAGCTCGATATCGCCATAGCCGGTAATTAAAATTACGGCAGCTGCCGGATCGATTTCCAAGATGCGGTTCATCCAGCGAAAACCTTCTTTGCCAGATGTGGCATCACGCGAAAAATTCATGTCTAACATAATCAGGTCGTAGGATTCGGCCTTGAGCAAGTCGGGCAGGTTTTCAGGGTTTTTCTCGGTATGCACATAAGCGATATGTTGGCGCAAAAACAGACGTGCAGCCAAAAGCACATCGGCATCGTCGTCAACAATTAATATTCGGGCATTGATTTTTTCCATAAGACAATCGATTGTTGTGGATAATTTGGTGATGTAAAAATAAACATAATGTTCGCAACTGTACAAGTATATGGACGAAAACGAACACCTAAAGTTACAAGCGACACAAAATTTAGTTTTATCCTGCTCATTATTAATTTGTTAAATTCCTTGGCATATTCTTGGTTAATAATCGTTAAAAAAATAAAACCAATGGACAGAAAGATTGAAAAGCGGAAGTGGACAACTGGCAGGATTGCATCAATTGCCGGGCTTTTGCTGTTTATTTTTTTACTGGTTTACTTGTTTTTTTTGCGCGACAACAGCAGCAAAATTTATGTAAATCGAGACCAGCTTACAATAGCGAAAGTTAAGGCAGATAAGTTTCAGGAATTCATCCCTATAGATGGTGTTGTGTTGCCCAAAACCACCATCTATATTGATGCAATTATGGGCGGCAATGTTCAGGAGATTTATGTTGAAGACGGGGCGCTGCTCAACAAAGGTGATACCATACTGAAACTGGTGAATACCAACCTGGAATTGAGTTATATGGAACAGGAAACGCGTATCTTTGAGGCTATTAATAACCTGCAGAACACACAAATTGCGTTGGAGCAAAATAAATTTATGCGTCAAAAAGAGATCACCAGCCTAAACCAACAACTGGAAGAAGTTGAGGTCAATTTCAAAAGAATGAAGTCCTTGTATGCAGACAGCCTGATAGCTGATCAAGTGTTTGAAGACGCGGAAAGAACGCATCGATACAGTAAAAAACAGCTTCAAATCTCTTTGGAGCTACAAGGCTTAGATTCCATTTCGGCCATCAGGCGTTATGCGCAGATTGACCTTTCTATGAACCGCTTGTACAACAACCTGGATATGTTGCGCCTGAGCCTGGGGAATCTTTACGTAAAAGCCCCAGCCGGTGGCAAACTTTCTTCGTTCAGCATTGAAGTGGGACAAATGGCAAGCAGCGGAGAACATCTTGGCCAGATCGATAATCCTAACGACTTCAAGCTCAGGGCAAATATTGACGAGCGCTATATTTCGCGCGTGAATATTGGCCAGGAGGCCGCCTTTGACTTCGGCGGGAATATCTACGCGTTAAGCATCGACAAAATTTACACGGATGTTACCGCAGGTTCATTTCAGGTTGACCTGTTTTTCACGGATGGATATCCTCCCCACATCAAAAGAGGGCAAACGCTGCAACTTCGTTTGAAATTTAGCAGCCAAACCGATGCGTTAATCGTGCGACGCGGGGGCTTTTACCAGCAAACCGGAGGCAACTGGATTTACGTGCTGGATCCATCAGAGGAATTCGCCACCAAACGTACCATTAGCATCAACCGCCAAAACACGCTCTATTACGAAGTGATGGAAGGCCTGCAGCCCGGCGAAAAAGTTATCATCTCGTCCTACGATAGTTTCGGGGACAAAGACAAAGTTGTATTCAGATAGACCGTTCATTTCAAATTTTTTAAAATAAAAACCGATGATTAAAGCTGAAAAATTAACCAAAGTATTCCGCACTGACGAGGTGGAAACGACCGCCTTGAACGAAGTTTCCTTTGAAATTCACAAGGGCGAATTTGTAGCCATCATGGGGCCTTCGGGCTGCGGCAAATCCACCTTGCTCAATATCCTTGGCTTGCTCGACAATCCAACAGCAGGGAAATACTTCTTTTTAGGGAAAGAAATTAGCCAAAACAGCGAACGCCAGCGTGCCAATTTGCGCAAGGAAAACATCGGCTTCGTGTTTCAGAACTTCAACCTGATTGATGAATTGACAGTTTTTGAAAATATCGAGCTGCCGCTGATTTACCTTGGAATGCCCTCCAAAGCGCGTCGCCAGCGTGTTGATGGGGTGCTGGAGCAAATGCAGATTGCCCATCGCAGCAAGCATTTCCCGCTACAGCTTTCGGGCGGTCAGCAGCAGCGCGTGGCCGTGGCGCGTGCCGTGGTGGCCAAGCCGGCACTTATACTGGCGGATGAGCCCACCGGAAACCTCGACTCAACACACGGAGAAGAGGTGATGCTGCTGCTCAACGAACTGAATGAAAATGGCACAACCATCGTTATGGTAACGCACTCCCAGCGCGATGCCACTTATGCGCAAAGAATCATTAAACTGTTTGATGGTCAGATAATAAACGAGAACGTCTTGAAAAACATTCTCTGAGCTGATTCATTGCTAAATCTTAATGCACTTTAATTCAAGCACTTATGTATTACAACTATCTCAAAATAGCCTTTCGAAATCTCTTCCGTCAATTGTCATACACCCTGATAAACGTGGTGGGTTTGGGCACCGGAATAGCGGCTTTTTTGCTGATCATGCTATACATACAGTACCATTTGCGCTTTGATGAGCATATCCCGGAAGCGGAAAACCTGTTCCGGGTAACGCAAATCCAACAGGCAGAGGGAGTTGGCGAGCAACACGTAGCTTTCAATCCCGGACCCTTGGCCGATGAGGCGGTAAAGCAAATTCCCGAGATAAGAGATGCGGTACGCATGATGGCCTGGGGTGCTGTTCCGGTGCGTGTCGACGAGAAGTACTACACACAGGGCGATGTGATTTGGACAGACCAATCGGTTTTTCGAATCTTTGGCATTAAGCTGGTTGCCGGTGATACCACCAATGCGCTTAGCGAGCTCAAGAGCGTGGTGATTTCGTTAAAAACCGCCGAGAAGTATTTCGGAAGCGCCGAAAACGCGATCAATAAGCAGTTCGTTTTCAACTACGAAAACGGCTACACCATAAGGGCCGTAATGGAAAACCAGCCCGAGAACGCACATCTGCAAATGGAAATGTTGGTTTCCTACGGATCAGCATTAAGCAAATACAGCTTCCTGAAGAGCTGGGACTCAAATTCGATGGGAGTTTACGTGCATCTTAATCCATCGGCAAAACCGGATGAGGCCGCCAAAAAAATCTATGATTTACTTGCTGAAAACAAAGCCTTAAGCACATTAGCTAATAGTCCTAAGATTTATCTTCAGGCTGTACGCGACATCCACTTACACGCGGGTCATATCAAGTTTCAAAATAATCATGCTCAGGGAGATTTTAGCCTGATTATAGCTTTTGTTATCATTGCCTTGATTATAATTATTATCGCCTGCATCAACTTTATCAACCTAGCCATTGCCCGTTCAGTAAAGCGTGCCAAAGAAGTAGGTGTACGCAAAACCCTTGGCGCCTCTAGGCTAAATCTTGTATATCAATTTATGGGCGAATCAGTTATCAT
>JACDJA010003364.1_pt1 | contig 10421 bp, 8 predicted proteins | sample 7449241 | NCBI WGS metagenome assembly JACDJA01 (sample SAMN14253289, study PRJNA609438) | sludge metagenome | isolation source: initial anaerobic sludge | collected 2018-12-20 | reverse complement strand
TTTCGAGCAAGTCGCGCAGGATCTCGTCCATGCGGGCGAAGGCCGGCCCGGGCGCATCGTGGCGATACACCGGCAGATCCGCCAGCGTGTGCTCCTTGGAGAACGTCATCAGCGCGCCCGCCAGCCGCGCCAATTCCTGGAACAGGCGCTCGGGATGCAGTTGCGGATGATGGAACAGGTGCGACAGCGTGGCGTAGGCCTCGTTGGCGGTGTGCAGCAGCCAGAAGGACGCCACATCGCCCGAGCGGAATTCGATGATGTTCTTGCTGGGTTCGCGGTGAAAGCCGTAGAGCGCGTTGACTTTGGCCTGCAGGGCATCGAGCAGTCGACGCAATTGCTCGTGCAGCGCGCCCGAGGCGGCCAGCGACAGGCTCGGCGGGATGAAAGCGCTGTCCAGTTCGTAGCCCGCGCTGGCGGTGCGCCGCACGCGCGCCACCGGGATCGCCAGCAGGGCGTCACGCGGTTCGAACTCGGAAATCAGGCGCACGTCTTTGCGCAGGAAGGCAAGTTCGGCGGTGGTGGCGCCGGTATAGAGGTCGGGCGCGGGCGTATTGTTGTGCGTGTAGCGCGTGTCGAACCCGCCCGCGGCCTGCGCATCGCGGTAGTTGCCGCCGATCGCTTTCAGCGGATGGATCGCCAGATAGAACACGGCTTCGCTCACGCCGTCCAGCGCCGTCAGCGCGACAGGGGGCGGCAGTTCGTCGCCGTGCGGCGCACTGTAGAGTTCGCCATCCGGAAACACGGCGCTCATCTCGGTGGCGCGCAACATGCCATTGGCCAGCGCCGAGGCATCGAAACGCGCGGCGCGCAGCCCCCATGCATAGGGATGCAGCGCCCGGGCCATCTCGGCCAGCCGGTCTTCGTGATAGGCGTCCTGCCGCTGGAAATGCTGCGGACGCAGAAACAAACCCTCGCCCCAGAGGACTTTGGCTGAGTAACTCAAAATAGACGCTCCCTGTTTCGTCTTTCCCGGTTTCTATATCGCTATATATAGAGAAGGTTGGATGGACAGCGACGGCCGCGATGCGCGCGTCAACCCGGACACTGCACGCCGGACAAGCGCGATGGATCGTAGGCGGGCACGCCCGCCGGCAACGCGGGCTCGCCCGTGGCCACCGTCAGCGCGCACGCATGCGCGCCCAGGACAATACCGCTGTCTTCCACGTCTTCGACCTTGAATACGTACTTCCAACGCATCGGCGCGGGGGCGTAGAACAGCCCGGCGATGGCGATGTAATCCGCCTGCTTGGGGACTTTCTCGACCGTCTCATAACGCTGTCCCGGCGTGAGCGTAAGCTCGCGCGAACCCAGCATCGATTCCCCCAGCGCCGCTTTCTCCCCGGCAGTGTCTATCAATTGCGTGAGCGGCGCACGCTGGAATTGCTCAGGATTCTTCAGGTAGTATATTTTTGTAACTACCGCCATCGATTGGCCGCTGCCGGCATTCAGATTTTCTCCGGCATGAATCGCCAGATTCACTTCCACGGGCGCGTTTTCAGGCTTTTTCAAACCCGCCATCTCCATCGCGTTGCCGGTCAAACCGGCCACCGCGCCAATGGCCGATACGGCCGCACATCCAGTAATGGCGCCGCTTGCGAGCACGCACGCCATTACCGCGAACAAACGTGATAAATGGATATGTTTGGTCATGGCCCTTTATACCGGAAGTGTGTGAAGCAATACAGATCGCGGCATGATGCGTGCAAAATCGACGCAAGTAACATGAAGACACTCGCTGTAGCGCTGCACTAACAAAAGGTTGTTGAAATACGGCCCCTAGTTACAACCTTGCTAGGTGCTTAAAAATGCCCTTTTCCCGCCTCGTTGTTATTGCAGGTGTCGTTGCATTAATGGCCGGCTGCGCATCCGTCAAACCGCAGTCGGAAGCTGAATACAAACAGTCCATGGCCGCGGCGCAAAAGACGCTGGAGCAGAAAGGCGTCGACCAGGCCGTCGCGCAGTTTGAAGAGATTGCGCAGCGCAATCCCTCCAAGGGCGAGCCATGGTCCTACATCGCGAAAATCCGTTTCGACGAACAGAAATACGGCCAGGCAATCGTGGCCGCCGATGAAACCTTGAGCCGCGATCCGGATGATTTCGTGGCCAAGACGGTGCGCGCCGTCGGCGGTCTGCGCGTGGCCATGCAGTCGCTGGCCGATCTGCGCGCCGACGCGTTATTGGCCGGCAATGCCCGTGCCGATGCCGTGGCGCTGGCCGCATCGATGCGCGAAACGCTGGGCCAGGACGTGCTGTTCCCCGAGGGCCGCCGGCCGCGTCCGCGCCAGCCGCGCAAGGCCGATCCGGCCCCGTCCGCCGCTGCGGCGCCCGCCGCCGGCGCGGCAGCCGCGCAATCGTCGGCCGCGGCCGCGAGTACGCCCGCGGCCGCGTCGTCGGCCCGGCCGTCCACGCCGCAACCCGCCACGCCTCCCGCCCAGCAGCCCAACCGCGCGCCGAATCCGTTCGGCGACCTGCTTACCAAGTGATTCGCCCGGGAGCTCCGCCCCGCGCGGCGCGCCCCGGTCCGACAGACCCGATCCTTTGCACGGAGCCTTCCATGGCCAAGAAAGAAAGCGTTCAGAAACGATTGCAGAAAGTCCGTCCGCCGCGCGTTCAGCTTACGTATGACGTGGAAAAGGGCGATGCCATCGAACAAAAGGAACTTCCCTTCGTCGTCGGCGTGGTGGGCGATTTTTCGGCGCAGTCCGAGGCCGAACTGCCGCGCCTGAAGGATCGCAAGTTCGTCAACATCGATGTCGATAATTTCGACGACGTGATGCGCGGACTGGAGCCGCGCGCGGCGTACCGGGTGAAGAACCGCCTGACGGAAGAGGGCGGCACGTTCGGCGTGGACATGAAGTTCCGCTCCATCGAGGATTTCCGTCCGGAAGCCGTGGTGCAGCAAGTGGACCCGCTGCGCGAGCTGCTGGACATCCGCACCAAGCTGGCCGACCTGCGCAACAAGCTGGCCGGCAATGACAAGCTCGAAGACCTGCTGGGCGAAGTGCTGACCAGCACCGAAAAGCTGCAACAGCTGACCAGCGAGACCGACAAGGGAGGCCGCAATGAGTAATTCCGCCGCCGCGCAAAACGCCGCCGCCACCGCTTCCGATGCCCAGGGCGGGCTGTTGGACCAGATCGTCGAGCAAAGCCGCGTCGCCAAATCCACCGCCGAGCATGATCGCGCCAAGGACATCATCGGCGAGCTGGTGCGCGAGGTCATGAAGGGCACCGTGGTGGTGTCCGACAACCTGTCGGCCATGCTGGACGCGCGCGTCGCCGAACTGGACCGCCTGATTTCGGCCCAGCTCAGCGAAGTGATGCACGCACCGGAATTCCAGAAGCTGGAAAGCACCTGGCGCGGCCTGCACTACCTGTGCCAGGAGACGGATACCAGCCCGATGCTGAAGATCAAGGTGCTGAACGTCACCAAGCGCGACCTGGTGCGCGACTTCCAGACCGCGATCGACTTCGATCAGAGCCTGATGTTCAAGAAGGTGTACGAAGAGGAATTCGGCACCTTCGGCGGCGCCCCGTTCGGCGCGCTGCTGGGCAACTTCGAGATCACGCGCCAGCCCGAGGACATGTATTTCATCGAGCAGATGTCGCACGTGGCCGCCGCGTCGCACGCGCCGTTCATCGCCTCGGCATCGCCCGAGCTGCTGGGGCTGGACAGTTTCGCCGACCTGGGCCGCCCGCGCGACCTGGCCAAGGTATTCGACACCGTGGAATACACCAAGTGGCGCAGCTTCCGCGATTCGGAGGATTCGCGCTACGTCGGCCTGACCATGCCGCGTTTTCTGGGCCGCCTGCCCTACGACCCGGTCGAGGGCACCACGGTCGAAGGCTTCAATTTCGTCGAGGATGTGGACGGCACCGATCACGCCAAGTACCTGTGGTGCAACGCCGCCTGGGCCTTCGGCGCGCGCCTTACGGCGGCCTTCGCCGATTTTGGCTGGTGCGCGGCGATCCGGGGCGTGGAAGGCGGCGGGCTGGTGGAGAACCTGCCCACCCATACCTTCAAGACGGACGACGGTGAAATCGCCCTCAAGTGCCCGACCGAAATCGCCATTACCGACCGCCGGGAAAAGGAACTGAGCGACCTGGGGCTGATCCCGCTGGTGCATTGCAAGAACTCGGATTACGCGGCTTTCTTCGGCGCCCAGTCGGTGCAGAAGGCCAAGAAGTACAACACGGACAGCGCCAACGCCAACGCGGTGTTGTCGGCGCAGCTGCAATACATCTTCTCGGTATCGCGCGTGGCGCACTACCTGAAGGCGATGATGCGCGACAAGATCGGCAGCTTCGCGTCGGCGCAGTCCGTAGAGAGTTTCCTGAATCGCTGGGTGTCGCAGTATGTGCTGCTGGACGACAACGCGACGCAGGAACAAAAAGCGCAGTTCCCGCTGCGCGAAGCCTCGGTGCAAGTGGCCGAGGTGCCCGGGCGCCCCGGCGTCTTCCGTGCCGTGGCGTTCTTGCGGCCGCATTTCCAGCTTGACGAACTCTCGATTTCCCTGCGCCTGGTCGCCGAATTGCCGGCCCAGGCCCAGAAATCCTGAGCGTCATTGCACTGACAACTCATCCATTCAAAGAGGTTATCGACAATGAAGGACATCTACGTCAAGTTCGGCAATCCTGCGCTCAAGGGCGAGTCGCAAGACAAGGACCATCCGGATTGGATCGAAGTCAGCTCGTGGCGCCACGAGATCATCCAGCCGCGTTCGGCCACTGCCTCGACCTCGGGCGGCCATACCGCCGAGCGCACCGAACATGGGGAAATGGTCTTCACCAAGGATCTGGACGTGGTCAGCCCGTTGCTGTATCAGCACGCCTCGGGCGGCACCACCTTCGATGAGGTCACGATCGACTTCCTGCGCGCCGACGGCGAGGGCAACCGCGTCAAGTACCTCGAAATCAAGCTGAAGTACGTGATCATCGCGCGCGTGGCGCCGGAGGTGGTTGCCGAAGGCCTGCCGCACGAGTCCTTCTCGCTGAAGTACGCCGCGGTGCAGTGGAAGTACACGCAGCAGAAGGTGGGCGGCAATCAGGGCGGCAATGCCCAGGGCGCCTGGAGCCTGACCAAGAACGACAAGACCTATTCGGTCTGATCGCGGCCGGCAGGTTGGAAGACCGCGGCCCGAGCCGGGTCGCTGTCTTTTTTATTCGAGGCCCCGATGAAAGGATTCGAACCGAGTCTGTTCGACAAGTTGTTCGAAGCAGAGGGCCAGTCGCCCTATGCGTTGCGGCGTTTGTCGATCGAGGAAATGAAGGAGACGGTGGCGCGCGACATCGAGGCCCTGTTGAATACCCGCATGGTGTTCACCGAGCAGGATCTGCGGCGCTACCCGAACTGCCAGCGCTCGTTGCTGACGTACGGGCTGTCGGACTTCTCCGGGCTGAGCCTGGCGAGCCACTACGACCGCGAGTTCATCTGCCGTTCGCTGGAGCAGGCGATCGCGCGGCATGAGCCGAGATTGACGCACGTACGGGTCATGCTGCAGGTCGACAGCCGGGCCACGTCGGTGCTGTATTTTGCGATCACGGCCATGCTGGACGTGGGGCCGGCTCACGAGCCCGTGACCTTCGACGCCACCTTGCAGCCCTCGACCCTGCAGTACTCCGTGACCAAGGGCTGGGCCAAAAGCCCGGCCACGGTCTGACGCATCGGTCGGTGGCGCAGGTGCGCCGGCGCGCCGGACAGGAACACATCAATGGAAGAATTGCTGCCCTATTACGAGCGCGAACTTGGCTTCTTGCGAACCTCGTCGCGCGACTTCGCCGAGCGCTATCCGAAGATCGCCGCGCGTTTGGGGCTGTCGGGCGAGACCTGCGAGGACCCGCACGTCGAGCGCATGATCGAGTCGTTCGCCTTGCTCAGCGCCCGCATCAACAAGAAGCTGGACGACGATTACCCAGAATTCACCGAAGCGCTGTTCGAGGTGATGTACCCGCATTACCTGCGGCCGTTTCCCTCCTGCAGCGTCGCCCAGTTTGACCTGGGCGGCGCCGGCGCCCAGCTGACAGCGCCCGTGCGTATCGGCCGCGGCACCGAATTGAAATCGCATCCGGTGCGCGGCGTGTCGTGCCGCTTCCGCACGGCTTATGAGGTCACGCTGGCGCCCGTCGAGGTGCAGCGCGCGGGGTTCGTGTCCAGCGCCAATGCCCCGGCCACGGCCAAGCTGCCCGCCGGCGTCACCGGCCGCTTCTCGGTCACGCTGGGGTGCCTGGGCGAGAGCCAGCATTTCGGCATGCCGGGTATCGACCGGCTGCGCCTTTATCTGCACGGCGAACCGTCGTTCGTGGCGGCGCTGCGCGACGCCTTGTTCCTGCGCGCGGCCGCGGCCTATGTCGAGCTGCAGCCGGGGCGCTGGGAGCGCTTGCCGGCGATTCCGCTGGCGCAGGTCGGACTGGCCGAGGAAGATGCGCTGATCGATTTTCCGGCCAGTTCGCATCCGGCGTATCGCCTTCTGGCCGAGTATTTCGTCTTTGCCGAGAAATTCAATTTCGTCGATATCGACCTGGCGGCGCTGCGCCCCTATCTGGGCAATGCGCGGCAGTTCACGCTGCACCTGCCGGTGAGCGGGCTGCGCGCCGATTCCAATACGGCGCGGCTACTGGAGTCGACCTCGGCCGACAATCTGCGGCTGGGCTGCTCGCCGGTGGTCAACCTGTTCACCCAGCGCGCCGATCCGATCCGCGTGACCCACGCGGCCGAATCCTATCCCGTGGTGGCCGATGCACGGCGCGCCTACGGATACGAGGTCTATTCCATCGACCGGGTGCGCCAGGTACGGCAGAACGCCCAGGGCGACGCGGTGGTGGATTTCCGGCCGTTCTACTCATTGCATCATGGCGAGTCGCCGGAGTCCGCCGGTCATTATTGGACGATGCGGCGCGATGCCGCGATGGCGCAGCGCAGCCCGGGATACGAAACCGAGATTTCAATTGTCGATATCGATTTCGATCCGTCGGTGCCGCAGACCGAAACCCTGAGCCTGGACCTGACCTGCACCAATCGCGACCTGCCGGCGCAGATCGCGGTAGGGCAGGCGGGCGGCGACCTGTTCCTGGAAGGCGGCACCGTCGCGCGCGCCATCCGGATGCTGCGCCGGCCGACGCATTCGCATCGCTTCCAGCAGGGACGCGCGGCGCATTGGCGGCTGATCTCGCACCTGGCGCTGAACCACTTGTCGCTGGTGCAGAGCGGCCTGCCCGCCTTGAAGGAAACCCTGCGGCTGTACGACCTGTCGGGGTCGGCGGTGGCGGCGCGCCAGATCGAAGGCCTGGTCGGCCTGGACTACAAGCCAGCCACGCACTGGCTGCCGGGAGAGCCATTCGCCACTTTCGTGCGCGGTATCGAGATTCGTCTCACCGTCAATGAAGATCACTTCGTGGGCACCAGCCTGCATGCCTTCGTGGCCGTGATCAACCGGTTCTTTGGCCTGTATGTGCACGCCAACAGCTTCGTGCAGTTGGTCGTGCTGTCGCGCCGCGGCGCGGAGGAATTACTACGATGCCCCCCATGCAACGGCGACGCCATCCTAGCGTGATGGATGCGCTGCTGGCAGAGCCGCAGCGCTTCAAGTTTTTCCAGGCGGTGCGCCTGCTGGAGCAGTGCTTCGCGCGCCAGGAACGCGGCGCGACCCGTCACCCCGTACCGGTGCACCTGCGCTTTCCCAACGCGCCGGGGCTGGGCTTTCCGCCGAGCGAAATTGTCGATGCCGTGGCGTACGACAAGAATGGCGAGGTGCTGGCCGACCAGGCGGCGCGCCAGGCCGCGGTGGCCGAAGGTCGGCTGGGCCGGGTGGACGTGACGCCGGCCTTCTTCGGCCTGCTGGGCGGCCAGGGCGCGTTGCCGCTGCATTATTCCGAAATGCTGGCGCAACGGGAGAGCCTGCGGCGCGACCGCGGCGCGCGCGCCTTTTTCGACATTTTCTCGAACCGGGCGGCGGCGCTGTTCTACGCCGCCTGGAAGAAATACCGCATGTCATTGCGGCATGAAACCGAGCAGGACCATCATTACCTGCCGCTGTTGCTGGCCCTGGGCGGCATCGGCCATCCGGCACTGCGCGACCGGCTGCACAATGGCGCCGGCCGGGTGTTCGACGAATCCGTGGCCCACTACGCCGCGGCCGCGCGCCAGCGGCCCGTATCGGCGCCGTTCCTGCAGCGTGTGCTGCAGGATTACTTTGGCGTGCCGCTGCGGGTGGAGCAGTTCGTGGGCCGCTGGTATGACGTGCCGCCGCAGAACCGTACCCAGTTGGGACAACCGGGCGCCGTGCTGGGCGTGTCCGCGCTGGCGGGCGATCGCATCTGGCAGCGCGACCTGCGCATCCGGTTGTGGATCGGTCCGTTGTCGCGCCAGGCCTTCGGCGATTTCCTGCCGGGCGGCGAGCGCGCGCAGGCGCTCGAAAAACTGCTGACGATGTTCGGCGGCATGACGTTCGAGTACGAAGTGCGGCTGGTTCTGGCGCGCGAGAGCGTTGCGCCCAGCCAGCTGGGCGGGGACGGCCAAGTGCGCCTGGGCTGGAATTCGTTCCTGTGCAGCGGGCCGGCGAACGAGGACCGCGACGACGCCAGCTACGAGCTGCACACCATTCATTGATCCCATTCCAACGTAGAGACCCATGGCGACTCCGCTGAAGACCTTGATCGGGAAGTTGAACCAGACCTGCCGCCAGGCCGCTGAACGCGCGGCCAGCCTGTGCATGGCGCAAGGCCATTACGAAGTGGACCTGGAACATCTGTTCCTGGCGCTGCTGGAAAAGCCGGCCAGCGATGTCAGCATCATTGCGCGGCGCTGCCACATCCATACCGATGCGCTGGAGGCCGACCTGAAGGCCGAGATCGGCCGTTTCAAGAATGGCAATACGCGCACGCCCGTGTTCTCGGCGCACTTGCCGAAACTGTTCGAGCACGCCTGGCTGATCGCCTCGCTGGATACGCAGACCACCCGCATACGCTCCGGGCATTTGCTGCTGGCGCTGCTGACGGAGCCCGATCTGGCGCAGTTGGCGCGCCGCGGCTCGCCGCTGTTCGAATCGTTCCGCCTGGACGCGCTCAAGCATGATTTCGCCGCGTTGACGCAGGGCTCGGAAGAGGCTGGGCAGGCGGTCGGCTTTGCCGATGGCGTGGCGTCCCAGGCCGGCGCCGGGCAGCCCGCGCCGGCCCTGTCGCAGACGCCCGCGCTGGACCAGTACACCACCAATCTGACCGAGCGTGCGCGCGAGGGCCGCATCGATCCGGTGATCGGCCGCGATGCCGAGATCCGCCAGATGATCGATATCCTGACGCGGCGGCGGCAAAACAATCCCATCCTGACCGGCGAAGCGGGCGTGGGCAAGACCGCCGTGGTCGAGGGACTGGCGCTGCGGATCGTGGCGGGCGACGTGCCGCCGTCCCTGGCCGGCGTGACGCTGCGGGTGCTGGACATGGGCCTGCTGCAGGCGGGCGCCAGCGTCAAGGGCGAGTTCGAGAACCGGCTGAAGAACGTGATCGACGAGGTCAAGCAGAGCCCGTCGCCCATCATCCTGTTCATCGACGAGGCGCACACGATGATCGGCGCGGGCGGACAGGCGGGCCAGAACGATGCCGCCAACCTGCTCAAGCCCGCCCTGGCGCGCGGCGAGTTGCGCACCATTGCCGCCACCACCTGGAGCGAATACAAGAAATACTTCGAGAAAGACGCCGCGCTGGCGCGCCGCTTCCAGGTGGTCAAGGTCGAGGAACCGGACGAAGCGTTGGCGGCATCGATGCTGCGCGGCATGGCGCCATTGATGGAGAACCATTTCGGCGTGCGCATCCTGGACGAGGCGATCGTTGCGGCGGCGCGGCTGTCGCACCGCTACATCACCGGCCGTCAACTGCCGGACAAGGCCGTCAGCGTGCTGGACACGGCCTGCGCGCGCGTGGCGCTGGGCCGCAGCGCCACGCCGGCGCTGATCGACGACGCGCGCCATCGCCTGACGCGGCTGCGCACCGAGCGGGAGGCGCTGCGCCGCGAAGCCGCCACCGGCGGCCCACAGCCGCGGCTGGCGGAACTGGATGCCGAGATCGCGGCGGGCGAGGCGACGCTGGCCGAGGCCGAGGCCCGGCACGCGGCCGAGACCGAGCTGGTTGCAAGGATTCATGCCCTGCGCGCCGAGCTGGAAGCCGCGGGCCTGGATGCGCAAATTCCGGACCCCGCCGGGGACAAGGCGCCCGCCGCGGGCCGGCGCAAGGCGGCGCCGACCCCGCTGACGCCCGCGCAGCAGCGTCTGGCCGGCCTGATGGACGAGTTGCGCGCCCTGCAGGGCGAACAGCCGCTGGTGCCGGCGTGCGTCGACGGGCAGATCGTGGCCGAAGTCATCGCGGCCTGGACCGGGATTCCGCTTGGCCGCATGGTGAACGACGAGATCCGCACCGTGCTGCAGCTCCAACCCATG